>ENA-OQEQ01000073-OQEQ01000073.1-human-gut-metagenome-genome-assembly--contig:-NODE-73-length-10513-cov-1.444926_pt1 | contig 10513 bp, 13 predicted proteins | sample MGYA00242799_ERZ504643 | MGnify/ENA primary metagenome ERZ504643 (study PRJEB26092, sample SAMD00036340) | human gut metagenome | host: Homo sapiens | study: EMG produced TPA metagenomics assembly of... | reverse complement strand
TTTGATTCGGATGTCCCCCAACCGTGCCGAGTTGGTGAACAACTACGATTGGATGAAGAACTTCACTTTCCTCGATTTTGCCCGTGAAGTGGGTAAGCACATCACCGTGAACTATATGATGGCGAAAGATTCTGTAAAGAAGCGTCTGAACGGTGAGGCACGTGACGGTCTTTCCTTCACGGAATTCACCTACCAGCTGTTGCAGGGGTACGACTTTCTTCATCTGTATGAAACCAAAGGCTGCAAGCTCCAGATGGGTGGCAGCGACCAGTGGGGTAACATCACCACCGGTGCCGAACTGATTCGCCGTACGAACGGTGGGGAGGTATTTGCACTGACCAGCCCGCTGATTACGAAGGCCGACGGTGGCAAGTTCGGCAAGACAGAGTCCGGAAACATCTGGCTCGACCCGCGCTACACTTCTCCATATAAGTTCTACCAGTTCTGGCTGAACGTGAGCGACGAGGATGCCAAACGCTACATAAAGATATTCACTGCACTGTCCAAGGAGGAGATTGATGCTCTGACGGCCGAGCACGAGGCTGCTCCCCATTTGCGCGTCCTTCAGAAGTGCCTGGCCAAGGAAGTGACTATCATGGTTCATTCCGAAGAGGACTATAACGCTGCTGTGGATGCATCCAACATCTTGTTTGGCAATGCAACTTCCGATGCACTGAAGAAGTTGGACGAAGATACGCTGCTGGCTGTGTTCGAGGGTGTTCCCCAGTTCGAAATATCCCGTGATGCACTGGCTGCCGGTGTGAAGGCGGTGGATTTGTTCGTGGATAATGCTGCTGTATTCGCTTCCAAGGGCGAGATGCGTAAGCTGGTGCAAGGCGGTGGCGTTTCTCTGAATAAGGAGAAACTGGCTGCTTTCGACCAGGTGATTACGACAGCCGACCTGCTGGACGAAAAATACCTGCTGGTACAGCGCGGCAAGAAGAATTACTATCTGATTATCGCCAAATAACGGTAGCCTAAAGAGAAGTAATTAAGGAAATGATGCTTCGGCAGTAAAAATAGCCCCGAAATATTTGGATATTTCGGGGCTTCCTTTTATCTTTGCACCGCTTTTTAACAGAAAGCCCTATGTTTGGACTATGGTGTAATGGTAGCACAACAGGTTTTGGTTCTGTTTGTCCAAGTTCGAATCTTGGTAGTCCAACGAAAAAAGCTCCGACAGTCGATGATTGTCGGAGCTTTTTTCATTAGATATATGAGTTGTGCCAATATAGGGGTCAACGTAACAATGGCTCAGTAGATTTTTAGCGGGGATTATTTTTTATACTCGTGAAGTATTGCTTACTTCGCATTATGAAAAACGATTATTTGAACATGCTAGCCAGCCTCGTGTTGCCTGCGCAGATATTAGATTACTTTCTTATCTCTGGAGTCGAACAAACCTCTCAAGAGATTCATATCAGTCTGGATGAAAAGATGAATCCCAAGTTAAGCAATGACGTACATTTTGAATCCAAAGGTTTTATGGAAGCTGTAAATGTGACAGACTTTCCCATACGGGACCATAAGGTAATTCTCAAGATCAGACGCCGGCGTTGGACGGACTTACGCACAGGGAAAAGCTTTAGTATTCCCATCGACCTCGACATTGTGGCCAAGGGAACCAGATACTCCAAAGAATTTGGATCTTTTTTAAAAGAAACGTATGGAGACATCCCCAGTGACTTGCCGTACGCTTGAGGAATTCTATCATATAGACTGTCATACATTCGAAAAACAGTACAAGGAGGTTCTCAGCGGATATCGTAATTGGGAACAGTTATCTCATGCCGATGAATGGATGCTGTTTCCAGAGAATATAGGACCGCATCTGGCAATTGACGAAACATCGCTCTCAAACGGTGAACTTTACACCTTTGTGACCAACCGCGATGCCTGCACAAGGGAGTGTTCTCTTGTAGCAGTTGTGGCAGGCACCAAATCGGAGGATGTAATAGCTGTACTTCAGCGAATTGACGAGGAAAGTCGTTATGCCGTTAAAGAAGTGACACTTGACCTTTCAGACTCCATGCGCAAGATCGTACGGACTGCATTTCCTAAAGCCTGCCGTGTGATAGACCGTTTTCACATTCAGAAATTAGCTTGTGATGCCGTGCAGGAATTACGCATCAAACACCGTTGGGATGCCATACAGCAGGCCAATGAGGAAATGGAGGAAGCTAAACAGAAGAACGAGGATTATGTCCCATACCGATATGCTAATGGTGATACCCGTAGGGAGTTGCTTATACGCTCGCGGTATTTACTTTTCAAATCAGCCGATAAATGGACAGAGAGGCAGAAACAAAGGGCGGCAATACTATTCGAAGAATACCCTGACGTTAAAAAAGCATATGGTTTGTGCCATTCCCTGCGGATGATATTCTCAAGGAATACCATAAAGGATGCTGCACGTCTGGCTATGGCACGGTGGTATTATAAAGTAGAAGAAGCAGGGATGCATTCTTTTAACGTCATTGCCGCTACTTTTTATGAACACTATGATGAAATACTGAATTTCTACAACCATCGTTCTTCAAATGCAATGGCAGAATCTTTCAATGCTAAAATTAAACTGTTCAGAGCAAACCTAAGAGGCGTAGCTGACAAGAGGTTCTTCCTTTTCCGCATTGCTAAACTATATGCGTATCCCCACTAAAAAGCTACTGACTCCGAATTTGACGGTACACGGCTCAATTCTGAGTTCGTCTCTTTTTTAAAAGAAGGAGATTGAATCTACTCCTATGAGCATCTGTGTGCTTGCGGAACGTTATGGCGTAAAAGGGCAGACTCTTCGTAAACAATACAAGGAGAAAATCAGTGATTACCGGAACTGGGATCAGCTCGAACATGCGCATGACTACCTCCTTTATCCTGAAAACATTGGAGAAACCCTTTCTTTGGATGAAACTTGCCTGAGCAATGGAGATGTTTATACGATTCTGACCAATAAAGCAGCTAAAGGTCGTAAGGGTGCTTTAGTTGCAATGGTTCGTGGAGTGGCCACAGATGCGGTAAGCGGAATCTTGCGCAGGCTTCCGCACCGGAAACGGCTGTCTGTCAAGACTGTCACTACAGATTTATCTTCAGCCATGATGCTGACAGTCAGAAAGGTGTTTCCTGCCGCAAAGCTGATCAATGACCGTTTTCATGTACAGCAGCTCATGTCTGAGGCTGTTGACCAGTTAAGAATACGCTATCGGTGGAAAGTACTTGATGCGGAAAATCAGGCTATCAGGGAGCATCGCCAAAAGAAGAAAGAAACAAAGAGTAAGGCGGAAAGGGAGAGAATAGGGAAATGGGAACCTGAAAGAATGGAGAACGGAGAAACCCTGCCACAGATAGTAAGCAGAAGCAAACATATTATACTGAAACACTGGAGCAAATGGAATGAACAGCAAAAGACTAGGGCTGCCATTCTCTTTGATAAATTTCCCAAGCTTCTGGAAGGATACAGCCTTAGCATGAAACTGACAGACATCTTCAACAAGAAGTCAAGTCCCGATGAAGCAAGGCTAAATCTCGCAAGATGGTACAATGAAGTGGAAAAGTTTGACTATATGGAGTTCAACAAGGTACTTGATACGTTTTCAAACCATAGTACGACCATCATAAATTATTTTGAAGAACGATTGACAAATGCTTCAGCGGAGTCGTTCAATGCTAAAATCAAAGCTTTTCGAAGCCAGTTAAGAGGGGTGGCTGATCTGAAATTCTTCATGTTCAGACTGGCTAGGCTATACGCTTAAAAGAAAGCTTGCCAACCGGGAAAATCCGCTGACCCGGAATTCGCAGCGAAAAGAGAAAAGTATTGTTTTCAATGATCGATATCAATATGTGCAAAGTTAAAATAATCATCCAAGCAATCAAATATTTGTCTATTTTTAGTTTACTTTAGTTTAGCATATATATAGGCTAATGGACTAAACTAAACTGTTTTTGCTCACTCTGCCACTCCCTTTTTAGACAGCAGAAAGTGGACTCCCTTTGACTCCGTCCTTTCTCTTTTCGCTGCAATATATTCCTTTATAAGTTTACGAGTAAATATTTGTCCCTATAAGCATTCGACTTCGGGCTATTTGATGAATTGTGCCGCAAAGGTATTTGTCATGTCTTTCTTGTATGCAAGGTATCCTTGAGGTTCACAACAAAAATCTCCCACCTTGCTTTGCAGCGGTAGTATTTGGTCGTGAAACCTTGCATAAAGAGCCATGACACCTTATGAAGCGACATAATTAATCAAGCCTGAAGTAGTAAATGCTACATGAGGGAAAAAAAAGAAAAACTTAAAATAGAATTATATGGCAAATTATGCGACAAACATTTTCTACGCAAGTACGGAAAACCAAAATGACCTCAATAAGATAGAGGCTTTCTTGGATGACAATTTCAGTTGTTATGCAAACAAGTATGGCAATTCTGTTGATGCAGAATTTCCTTCCCGGTGGGAATATCCAGAAAAAGAAATGGACCAATTGGTTGCCTCACTGGAAGCAAAAGATAAAGTCTATATTAAAATTCTAACTTATGAATTTGAAAATGAATATGTGAGTTTTAGAATCTACTCTCAAGGAAAATGGGAAATAAAAATATAATAGTCATGAGCAACAGAACATTTGATAACGAAAGCGATATTATAGGTTTATCCTGTACTTTATCCACGGCTTATAAAGGCTACACGGAAGGTGTAATTGTGGACGACTATGGCACTACCATAGTTGTCCGCCTTGAAAGCGGCAAAGAGATTTCAGTATTCCGAGATGAAATTATTATTCATGATTAAGCAATATGGCACAGATAGCAACAAAATTCGTTCAATGGGATGTTCCGGAGCTGGCAACATTACAAGGCAGCCGAGTGTATAAGTTACGGGAACATCTGAATAATGGCGGCAAACTCAATAGAGAAGACAAGAATTGGATTACTCGCAACGTGAGCGAAAGCACCTATTTCAAACGGGGGATTGCCTTGAGCGGTTATCATTTTGATTTTTCCGATGTTCTCAAGCGGTATTTCGTCAAACAATACGGGCATATCCAAGAATATTATGCCATAGACAAAACCGCATTACGCTCAATACTGTATGGCAGGATTGAGGATATAGTTGAAGTAGTACGTTAGAATACATGGCTTATGGGAAAATTTGAATTTTATCAAGACTGTAAAGTCACAAGTTGGGAAAGAGACTATTTCACTGTGGAAGCCAACAGTTATGAGGAAGCAGAGGCAATCGTCCGGTCCTGGCGTTGCAAAGATGTTTCGAATATCATTGACAGCCGTCTTTCTCATGGAAGAAGTGAGGCTTTGCGTGATACTTCCGAGCTTTTGTTTCCCGAAGAAAACGATGGTTACCCCACCATTGAGATTTTCAACCAGGAAGGAGAATCTATCATGACTAATGCACTAAACGAAGACAATTATGAACGTAACGATTGAACACCCTTTTTGCCCTTACTGCAGCGAAGTGACAAATCTATATTTCAGAATCATAAACACGCTTCTTTTTTTCAAAAGACGAAGATGAACTTCGCACAAGCATGGAGAGTCTAAAGAAAGAGACCCGGCTTAACGAGTATTTCACGTTCGGCTATGGGGCACACCATCTTTGGATATGCCAACGAAAACCGAGCGACAAAAACAAAATCTTTCCACACCGCATCATGATGATCCAATTCTGACATGGAGCCTCTGCACTATACGGACTGGAGTTGAATATTCAGTTCCAGTCCGTAACTTTATTTACCGCAATAACCTTTTATATCCCAAACTTCATTGAGTCGCAGATGGCCATTGGCCGGACAATGATTTTTTGCCGGATTATCCATTTATATTCTCTTTTGGCTGCGCCATATCCCTTTATAAAGAAGCTGAAACTCGCATAACGCGCCCGTTCCGCTTTGTCTCCCAATCGGGCTCCAGCCTTTTTTTCATTTTGCCTTCTTTTCCCTCATTTCTCTTGCCGGATAAAGCTGCAACACCGATACGCCCGCACCCCTTTGCCAATTCTTCGTCTTACGGCCTTTCCCACGCCGCAGCTTATACGCTTACTGCCTGTACGGCATATTATCCTTGCCGCTTCAAATCATGAGACATGGTGCTGTTTCCCGCCAGAAGCTCTTCTTCCTATGCCAGCCGAGAGTTGAAACCAATTCGTGCCCATTGACAGCACCGTCCGTCTTTATTATTCCTTTAACCAGTTGCCAATTGTTTTTCCTCTTCTTTTTCGTGACTGCTTTCTATTGAAGTCGCCATATCGTTTTTCGTTGCAAAGTTAGTATGCAACCGGGCGCGACCCATGGTCTTGACCAATGGCGTAACAGTACAAATCTTCCTTTATCAAGCCTCCGGTTTGGGAGAACCCCAAAATAAAGAGTATTTATACGTTATCCTTGGTGCATCCCTTTACTGCACCTACTTTTTATGCACCGTAAAACTGATTTATTAACTTCAAAAAGCAATCGAAATGAAAAAGTACGAGAACAATTTCGCAGTAACCGGTTATGTCGCAAAAGACGCCGAGGTTTATCAATTCACCAACACAAGTGTTGCACGTTTCCCTCTGGCTGTTGCCCGCCAGGAGAAGATCGGCGAAGAAACCAAGCGCATATCCGCTTTCATGAACATTGAAGCGTGGCGCAAGAATGAAAATTCCGGGGCGTTTGATCAGCTTACCAAAGGTACGCTGCTGACCGTGGAAGGCTACTTCAAGCCTGAAGAATGGACTGACAAAGATGGAGTGCAGCACAACCGCATCGTGACGGTTGCAGTCAAATTCTATCCGGCTGTCGAGAAGGAGGAAGAAGTTCCTTCGAAACCGGCAAAAGAAGCGAAAAAGGGCAAGAAGTAATCCCTGTTTTCCTGACAAAGCGGCTTTCGGGCCGCTTTTGTTTTGCTCGAAGCCTTCCGTAATATAGCCTTTTGTATTTCACGTTTTCCCCTTTTATTGCAATGCCTGAAATTCCCTACACGCCTATTTCGAAAGCCCGGTTATTTATTCTGCAAAGTTTGATTGCCGGTTGTTTGTCCTGTCAAGGAACGCTTATGCTTGCTGCTGAAAAATCTTCCTTTCCGACATGTCGGAAAGAGTATTTTTCGCATCCTCCTTGCCTGACAGACCGCCAATCTTGTGGGCAGAAAAATAATCAACCTTCCGATACAGGATGTATCAGAGGGAAATAAAAACAACTAAAAATTTTAATGATATGACATTCAGAGCATTTATGGCAGAGAACGGGTATAACGTACAGACTACTTTTTGGGAAGATTTTTCAGCGGCCGACATTTTCGGGTTATCGGCTATTCAGGACACTTTCAACCGTGCCTTTGAAGAGTGGAAAGGCAACTGCAAGTACCTTACGGAATTGGTGTTGGTATTGAATCACAAGATATGGCAGCACTATAAAACGAAACCGAATGTGGCGGCGTTGTATGATGCACTCTGGAGACAGGCAGACCAGTATGCGGTTGAGAATCTGAAGGACGAAGAGTTAAGCTATTATTATGACGTAAACGGACTGATTGTATAACAAGTTAATGTAAATTGAGTATGAACACGAATAACAAGCCAAGCATAGCAGGAAGGACAACGCTGATGATATATTGCAACGAGACGCACGGTTCAGATATATGCTGTTAGCCAGGATGCAGTCAGATTGTGAGTATTATTTGGATTACGGAGGCAGAGACCCCAAACGCCTGTGGGCAGGTGATGAAGAACGGCAAATCGATTTAATGATAAAGTTGCACGACAGCTTCAAGGAAGGAGAAAAGCCGCAGTGGCTGACAATGGACAAGATTTTGGAATACAAAAAGGAAATGAATAAATGACACCAAGCCCCCTAAAAGTCAAGCAAAACCTTTGGGGGGCTTATATTGATATAACGAGGACGCTATTCATGACGCAGTTTTCCTCTTTTAGTTTTCCTTTTTTTACTGTTCCCTTGCGTGAACAGTTGGCAGCAATGATTATTTATCATGACGGAAGCTGCTTTTGCTGAATCCGCCGAATATGCCCTTCACGATTTGCAAAAGACATAAAGTACCAATACTACGACTATAATTTCTCCCATATCCTTTTTTATATTTAGCGTTACAAATTTCCAATAAGGGTCAGAGGCTTCCCTAAATATACTTAAACTGACAGGCAAATCCTTCACTAATATGGCATCGGTTGCCTTGACTTCCTATTTCCGATTTCCAGGTACGCGGCCAGGTTTCCTGCTGAGTGCCACATTGTACTTGCCTAAAATTTGGTACACAGTACTTTTGCTCTTGACATTGCAATGCGCCATGATTTCATTGACTGAATACCCGTTGTTGTACATGTCCACAGCTATTTTATCCCGCTCGGTCTTGCTCAACATTTTGCTCGTCTTCACCGGTACACTGATACTCTGTTGCAGGCGTATCACCCGGTCAGATGACTTGCGTAATACAGCCACTTCTTCCGGAAGAGATCCGAACATGGTCAGCACCTCCGCCGCCGTCGTGTCCGGAAACAATTCACCACGGGAGTCAATCTTGTCATGGATGGAAATAATGCGGACCACTTTGATCCGGCATAACTCTATCAATGCGGCCAACTCCCTCAAACCGCGCACGGCGTTACTGAATTTCGAGACAACCAGTTCGTCCCCTCTCTCAAGATTTGTCATGAGCTGTTTCCAGCGAGGTCTGAGCGTCTCGTGCTGGACTGATTCCTCTATCACTTGTACACAACCGTACTGGCACATCCATTCCTTGTCCGCATCATATTCATCATACGAATTTGCCTTAAATATATAACCAACTTTTGCCATGTCAATATCCAATACAAATGATAACAAGTGCAAATATACAAGTTTTATTTGAGTGGCCAAATCAAACCATTATAAAAATCGAACTATTTATTTTTTCGTCCTTTTTCCTTTCACTTGTTTTCATTGATAATCATACTATTAAGTACGATATTGAAAAATGCACAAAATACAGTTGCAATGGTGTTAAGTATAGAAAATTATATATAGTTTTGCGTGAAATAGTACGAAAACATATAGTATGAAAATTCAAAAAACGAACCTTAAAGCATCAAGTTTTTTACACATGATAGCTGCCGCTTCAATCACGGTATGCATGTTCACATCATGTAATGGCGGATTGACTGAACAGTCCGAAAGCGATCCTGCCGGTACATACAGAAATTATCTGCTCGAAGTAAGGAAGATGAAATCTGTTTCATTTGAAGAGCTGTCAGAAAACCTTTGCCAATGGCAAGCCATAAGAGATTCCGTTTTAACCATGTCCGGCAGGACACGGTTGGGATCCATGGTCAAGACCTTCGTAAGACATGCGAAGGCATACATGATTCCCTACGCCTGGAGTTCTCGCGTCTGGCTTTGTCAAGGCCACGTTCCTATCAGGAGTTATTCCTATTGAAAAGAAAACTTTCATCTAATGACAAAGACAATGGATTAATCCGGACCGTGGAAAAGATCCGTCCATTCTTTGAGTCATTAGATAAACGCCCAATCCATAAGGGAGACAGGAAGCAAATCATTTCGGATTATCGTACTTTGCTGGCCAACACTCTCCGAAATGGCATACACGGGACAGATGACATGACAGAGTTCATCGGAAAAGAGGATGCTATTTTTCGGGCGTTCTTGCCATATCTGTGCAGCATTGGTGATGAAGACATTTCCGATATAACGCGTGATACGGAAAAATGCTGTTTGCAGATTTTGTTTGCCGCCGAACGTAAAGAGATACCTCACCAGGATGCCCTCGTTTACCTGGCCATGCGAACCAATCGCAGACTGATACTTAATACCGGAACCTGCATCAATGACATTCATAATCAAAAGGTCCAAACAAAAGCACAAGCTACGCATATATCTGGATGCTTATGCGCCCATACGTTTCTATGGACAGTTTCCACCTGTCGATGCTTTCTTCCAAAGACCAGGAACAGCTTGAACGGTTTGCCGTACAGACTCCGGCCATATTTGAGACTTTGTGCCGAATCTTGAACTCGGGAGACAACCGCCTGGATGAATTACCCGGAATGCTTATGGAGATTTACATTCACACGCTATAAACATAAAATCAAATGAATATGCTACGACACTTTCTGAAAGACTTTATGACGTTTGTCCCCCTTCAGTTGCCACAGCTGCTCGATGTAACCACTATGGAGGAGCCGCAGTTTTACGGGGACTATGTCCTGCTGACTTTTCCATTGCATGATCCTTATGACCTGGAAGAAGTGATGGATATGCTGGAGGATGATATGGAACTGATTGTGCTTTATCATCACATTCCTATGCAAGACGAACCGTTCGGCCATAGTACATGCGCTTACTCCAATCCATCTTTCGGCCAAATGTTCAAGGTGAACGCTAAGACTGATTCCGATGGCAAGGTCCATACTGTCCTTGTAACCATATATGATTCACTTGAACAAATGTACGGGGATCTCTGCCTTGACTTGCAACTCCATTCTAAAAGCGGAAAGCTGAAATACCAGAAGAACAAG
>ENA-OQEQ01000070-OQEQ01000070.1-human-gut-metagenome-genome-assembly--contig:-NODE-70-length-10896-cov-1.116724_pt1 | contig 10896 bp, 12 predicted proteins | sample MGYA00242799_ERZ504643 | MGnify/ENA primary metagenome ERZ504643 (study PRJEB26092, sample SAMD00036340) | human gut metagenome | host: Homo sapiens | study: EMG produced TPA metagenomics assembly of... | reverse complement strand
CTCGTCATGAGCCGGTACATTTTTGTGTCCTGCTGTTCCCCATATTCTCGAAACAATTCTCCATTTGTTGCTGCATTAACAGCGACAGGAGCTACTACGAGAATTACAACACATGCTGCCGCTATCTTTGCCGTTGTTTTTTGCCTGTCTTTCCATATATTTTTCCTGTATTCCCTTAACATTTTCTTTTTATTGTCATTATATTTCTTTGAAAAAACATGTGTTCCATCCAAGCTGTCAAACTCTTCCAGCGAAATATCATATTGCTCTAAATTTCTCATTTCCATCATTTCCTTTCGTCAATGTCTTCAACAATAGCTTTGCACGCTCAAACCTTTTTCTTACATTAGCTTCCGTAATCTCCATTTCCTTTGCCGTTTCCTCACAGATAATTCCTTTATGATCATACAATTAAGAACCTCATAATATTTTTCCGGCAGCTTTTCTATCATCTGTATGATTTCTTCTCTCTGATCATCTAAATCTTCCTTTCCGGTCTGCTCAAAATCGTCATTGCAATCCGAGAAAACATTACTTTCTGTTCTTTCCTCATTTTGTTGTATATATCTATAGATGCATGTTTAATCGTTGTAATAATATACTGCCGGCATTCAACAGACCCGACATCCTTGAAATCAATATTACTTTTCATCAGCTTTAAAAATGCTTCCTGAACCGCGTCCTCCGCCATTCCCTCATCCCTTAATATGCAATATGCAACCTGATACATTTTCTGTTCATATAGCTTATAGCATCTTTCAATAAAACGAACCGATGCTCTTTTTTTCTGCATAAACCCAGGCCTCCTGTGTTTGTAGTTTTGTAATCACACATTATTTGTGCTCTCATTAAATATAACCAAATTTGTAATACATTTGTGACAAAATATATAAAAATTCACAAAAAAGCAAAATAAAAGTGCACAGACTTTAACCATCTGTGCACCTGTTTTTATCTATTTTAATCTTATTTTACCCTATCGTATAATAATATACGCTGTATATGCCGCATACATTAGCAGCATGATGATACCCTCGCCTCTTTTTATCTCACGCTTTGTCCATGCCATAATCCACACGATGAGTGAAAATACCACAAGCACGATAATATCTATGATATTTTCCTGTATGAATGCTATCGGGCTGATGGCTGATGCAATTCCGAGCACCATGAGTATATTGAAAATGCATGAGCCGACTGCATTTCCGAGCGCCATATCGACCTCATTTTTTCTGGCTGCGACTATTGATGTCACAAGCTCCGGAAGCGATGTTCCGATAGATACGATGGTCAGTCCGACGAGTGTCTGGCTCATTCCAAGGTCAATCGCTATGCGGCTTGCACTGTCTACTACGACATCTCCGCCTACTGCGATGCCGACAGCTCCGATCAGGATGAAAATCACTGCTTTGGGCATTGATATAAGCGGTATCTCATTGACCTCCTCATCTGATGACTGCCTGTTCTGTTTTAATGTGTGTCTGATAAGGTAGAAAATGTATCCTGCAAAGCAGCCGAGCAGTATTATTCCGTCCACTCTGCCGAGTGTCATGCCGATTGTTCCCATGACAAGAAGTAAAATGGCACATATCATCGAAAATGGGAAATCCCTTTTTAATGATGCTCCGTCCACCACTACCGGTGTCATCAAAGCGCACACGCCGATTACTACCATAAGGTTAAATATGTTTGAGCCTGTCACGTTGCTGACTGCAAGCGTATTGTTGTGTGCTATGGATGCTGCCACACTGACCGCTGTTTCAGGAAGTGAAGTTCCCATCGCAACAATTGTCAGTCCAATGATAAGTGACGGTACCTTGAAGCGCTTTGCCACGCTTGAGCTACCCTCCACGAACAGGTCTGCGCCCTTTACCAAAAACACAAAGCCAACTATGAGGCAGAGCAGCACCACTATAAACGGTGCATTATTGATGAAATTTTCCATGTTGATTCCTCCATTTTTTATTTTTTAAAAGCTTATAATTCCCAGATGCTCAAGCAATATCTTCACACCTATGAGTATGAGAATGATTCCTCCGGCTATCTCTGATTTCTTTTTATATTTATTGCCGAAAAAGTTTCCGACTATGACTCCGATGATTGAGAGCACGAAGGTTGTAAGTCCGATGATTGCAATAGCCCAGTAAATGTTTAAGCTGTCATAGGTAAATGCAAACATGATTCCGACTGCAAGCGCATCGATGCTTGTCGCAATTGCAAGCAGAAACATCTCTCCCTGATTAAGTGCCAGGTCTTTTTCCACTACCGCGTCATTATCCTTTTCCTTTACTGCCTCATAAACCATCTTGCCACCGATAAATCCTAACAGGATGAATGCTATCCAGTGGTCAATGCTTGTGATGTACTTCTCAAAGCGTATGCCCAGCATATAGCCGATAAACGGCATGAGTGCCTGAAATCCTCCAAAATACAGGCCGATTGTCAGCGCCTGCTTTCTGTTTACCTTTGTCATTCCAAGTCCCTTGCAGATAGATACCGCAAAGGCGTCCATTGACAAACCTACTCCTATAAGCAGGATTTCAATAAATAGTACCATATTTTTCTCCCTTTTGCCTAGTGTGCGACGATTAATTTCTCTCATATGAGTATATAAAATGAGTATATGATAGCTTCACATGAAAGCTTCATATGAAAAAATGAGACCCTCGCATGCAGACACCAGACTTATAAAGCTATAATTATATGGCTTATATAGCTTTATTGTGTGCCGCATACTTGAGTCTCATTCTTTAATGTTTGCCAGTCTATTGACCGGTCTGTTGACAAACCACGTATATTTAAGAATACGCGAACTACTCCCTCAGAGGTAGTGTGTATTTAATTAATCGCCTTTGCTTTAAAAGACTATAGCAAAAGATATGGTGTATGTCAACGCATTTTACCGCTAATTTTTGTACGGAGAGGCTAACTTCTTAAAATAATAGCAACTATCCGGAACATTTTTTTATAAAACAAATTTTATACAGACTTACAGCGAGAACTAATTTATTCTAAAATTACGGTTGACACGAAAAACAACATGTGATATGTTTACTACGACAGACATAGTATGACACTCGTAGTACGTCACACGTAGTATTGAATAATTTTAACATGCCTGATGTGCAAGCTTTCATCTGTGTATCAGGTGTGCCCGGTGAGTTTCCGGATTCACGATCAATTACGTCATAACTCGGTCTTAAATTAATAAAATGATATGAGGTTAAAAATGTATTTTGCCCATCATTTATGATGAAATAAAACACTTGAAACAGGAGGTGAACAATGGTTAATATAAGCAGCGATGTTATCCGCGGATACAACGATACCATCATACTCTACCTGCTTCTCGACAAACCATCCTACGGCTACGAGATTTCAAAGCAGATAAAGCTGATATCCGAGGAAAAATACGTCATAAAAGAAACAACTCTCTATTCTGCATTTACACGCCTTGAGAAAAACGGTTATATCTCATCATTCTCTTCAAGCGACAATGCAAGCGGAAAGCGCCGGACCTACTATCAGATTACGGATGCCGGCAGAGAGTACTACAGGCTCAAATGCGAGGAATGGAAGCTGACGCTTGATGTAGTAAGCAAATTTATACGATTTTAAAGGAGACATTTTATGGAAACTATAAAGAATTATCTGGAAAATATGTTTTCGCACCTCCCGAATACTCCAGAGGTGCTAAAAGCCAAATATGAGCTCTATCAAATGATGGAGGATAAATACAACGAATTGATATCTGAGGGCAAATCCGACAATGAAGCCATAGGCATAGTCATATCAGAGTTTGGAAACCTTGACGAGCTCGCCGATTCACTCGGCATCAAGAGCTTCGTGAATCCCAGCCAGGCAATGCCTACCGCCAAAACACTCTCACGTGAAAATGCGGCCGCCTTCCTCAGGGATTCTGCAAGGCACGCTTATCTCACTGCCTTTGGAGTTCTGCTTTGCATCCTCGCAAGCCTTGGACCGATATTCAGCGAATGCATTCCGCGTTCACTCGCTTCACCTGACGCATCTGATGCAATCGGCATTACCTTCCTGTTCCTGTGTGTCGCAGTGGCAGTCGGCTTCTTCATTTTTTCAGGCTCCCTCTCATCCAAATGGAGCTACCTGAAGCAAGAGCCCTACTGCATAGATTTTGAGACAGCAAACTGGGTCAACGAGCGAAAGGAAAGCTACCGTGCCACACACGCAATACTTTTAACAGTGGGCATCATGCTCTGTATACTCTGTGCAGTGCCTGCAATCATCATCAGCTCACTAAACACCAAAAGCACCTTCGCAGATTCACTTTCTGGCGGACTCGTGCTCGTATTCATAGCAATCGGAGTGTTCATGATAGTGTTCACAAATATGAAAAAATCAAGCTTTGACAAGCTTCTTTCATTAAACGGTGCTAAAACTGTAGGCGGTAATTTTGCCAATTCACACGACGGCAAGGTTCACTATGAAAATCCTGTTGTGGCTGCAATAATGTCAGTCTACTGGTCAACAGTCACATGCATTTATCTATGCTGGAGCTTTATTACCTTTGACTGGGGCATCACATGGATTATCTGCCAATAGCCGCAATCATCAATTCGCTGGTGGAAAATCTGCTCGGCAATAAACATAATAATTGATTTTATAAGGAGATACAAAATGAAAAAATCAATATATCTGACAATAATTACAATAATTACCGTGGTCTGCATCATCGCCGGAAGCCTCTACCATATCGGTGGCTTTGCCCTAGACCTATTTGACAATCTGATTCCGCACTCAGACAAGTCTCTCGGTAACGTGTGCACGAATGAGCTTTCAGTCGATGAATTTTCAAACCTGATATTTGATACAACCATATCGAATATCAACGTAAAAACCGGTGACAGCTATACGGTCTCATACAAATGCAACAAGCGTCTGGTTCCAAAGATTAAGAGCTCCGGCGATACCCTCACAATATCACAGAGCAAAGGATCCAACTACAGAAGAAACACCACGAGCGAAATCACTGTTACCATTCCTGAGGGCGCCTCATTGAACAAGCTCTCCTTTGATACAGGCGTAGGCGAGGTAAGCCTCGATGCTCTAACCGTCGCCGATGCAGAATTTGACACCGGCGTAGGCGATTTGTATGTCACAGGCTGTAGCTTCGCCACATGTGATGTGGATGGCGGAACCGGCGACCTTAGCTTTGAAAACTGTGCCTTTGATAAGATGGATATCGACGGTGGTACAGGCGATATCACGGTGACATCCTCACAGTCGCTTGACGGCTACATGATGGACCTGGACTCTGGTACAGGCGATATCACAATCAACGGCAATGACTATGATGATGAGTATGAGGTAAATGAGCATGCAAGAAAGCACCTGGTTATTGACTCGGGGCTTGGGGATATTGTGGTGAGGTATTAAATTAAGCTTTTCACTTTTTATTGTCCATAAACTGCGGCTCCATATATCCGGTTCCTGACATGGACTTGTAGTAGCGGCTTGCTGCCTGCGTGCCGACACGCACCTCGCGGGCCTGCTTCTTAATGGATGTAAATTTCAGAGTCATGAGATCCTTGTTACGGGCCTCCTGGCTCTGTATTTTTACACTCTTGTCCGTGATACTGCGGATATGCTCCTGCATGGTGCGTATCTGCTCCTTGTAGTCCTCCTTGTGACCATTCAGCTCTTCCTTTGTACGTTCAAAAAGCTTCTCAAAGCCTGAATCTAAGTTATTGAGCTGGTCGATAAGCCTGCTTTTTGCCTCAACTACCTCGTCAAAGTCGTCCGGTGTGAGCTGTGGATCCTCGAGCTGGTTCTTCTGCTTGATATCAAGCTCTATTATCCGGTCGAGTACCTGTTCCTTTTTCTCCAGGCTTTGTATCATTATATCTATGTATGTCTGTTCCATGGTGTTCTCCCTATATTTCCAATTGTTTTACTATAAGCATCTCTATAATAGCACAAAACGCACAAACAAACTAGCTTCATGCTGCTGTCTCTGCGTTTTGTTTAAGTTAAAAACTCTCTATAATCCCTGTCGGTGATTTATGATACATTTATCTATGACACATGCAGCTTGTTTCCGTTGCATGTGGCCTGCATGACCTCTTTCCACGCGTCACGCATAGTGCGCAGGTGCTCAAGCACCTCCTCAAGAATCTCCTTGTCCTTCTTTATGTTGGCCTCGACAAGGCGTCTGTGAAGATATGTGTATACATTGTTAAAATCCTTTGATACCGGATATTTGTCATCAAGGGTGGACTGGAACTCCTCTATGATACGCTCAACCTTGCGGATGTTTGTGTGAGCCTGCTGGATATCCTCCTTCTCTACTGCCATGATGGCAATATTGCAAAATTTGATTGCACCATCATACAGCATGAGTGTAAGCTCTGCCGGTGATGCAGTCATGATTTTGTTGTTTGCATATGCTGCGTATGCTTTATTTTGTAACATAATATACCCTCCCTGGTATCTTTTATGAGAAGTAACTGCTAATTGAGCTCTGTGTGCTGTTGAGCTTGGTCATAGCTGACTCCATCTGAGTAAACTTGTTGTAGTAGTAATCCTCACGATCTGAGATTTTTTTCTCCCATTCCTTAATAGTCTTGGTGTAGTTAGTGTACTCTGTCTTCATCTGCTTGTCATTGTAGATGGTAAATGCTGAACTCAAATCCGTAGACTTCATCTTGTCACCGATTGCACTATACAGATTAGTTGAAAGCTGCTGCATAAACTGCATTACCGTATCCGGATCATCGTTTATAGCTGCCATGAGCTTATCTGTCTTGCCGGATGTATTGGCGTCATCCTCATCACCATCAATGTGATATGCATTCTGCTCATTCTCCGCTGCATTCAAAAATCCAAGTGTACTGATTCCAAAGCTTGAGAGCGAGTACTTCTTGCCGCCTATCTCAACTGATGACATCATGGCTGTCTGCATTGCTGTCATTACGCTGCCAAGTGTAGAATCCCTGCGAAGCAGAGAGTCCTTAATCTTTGCCTCCCACTTCTCAATCTCTTTATCAGACATCTGATCCTTCTCATCATCCGTGAGTGGCTCGTAGCTTCCTGCTGAATCAGCATTGTATAGCTTCGTCATCTCGTTGATGATGTTGTTGTATTCTGTCAGAAAATCCTTTACCTTATCATATACACCCTGTGTATCTGTGCTGGTTGTAATGCTTATAGCACTGTCCCCGGTCTCAGCAAGTGCCTCGATTGTCAGTCCATTGATTGAATAGCTGTTACTATCACCTGTATATTTTACACCGTTCAGCTCAATCTCCGAATCCTGTCCTGCGACCTTCTTCACCTGTGAATTGAAAAGTGCCTTATTCTTAAGCGTGTATGCAGTGTTTACCCTGTCGAGCAGGTCGTTTAGCGCCTGTGTATACTCAGACGAATCCTTCTGCTTTGAGGCAAGCTCCTTTACAATATTGCTATCTGCTGCTTTTTTTATGTTGGCCTCTGCGGCCTCCTCCAAAGCGTTTTGCTTTATTTACAAAGCCGTCAGCCTCGTTTCCGTTTCCTGCTAAAAGCTGCTCTACGGCTTCCTTTCCATTACCTGCATAAGCATTCTGAATAGCCTTGGTGAGGCTTGCAACCGAGTACTTGTCATCGCTTCCTAGCACTTCGTCCTTTGAATTCTCAAATGCCTGAACTGACGCAAGAGCCTCATCGTATGAGCTTTTAGTCTTTTCATCCATTGACTTGATGATTGTGTCATACGCCGCTGAAGCTGACTCTATGCCTGTCTTGTTTTCAGCATCTGCGCAATGGTGTACTCGGTCTTTTGTGAAACAGTGATGGAATCAGTTTTATCAGCTGTGCCATCTTCCTTTTGCAGATAGTACCTGCCGTCTTTCTCGTCCTTTTTTGTAAGTCTTATCACCGACGGTCAATGTCGTATCATTGACTACTGTAGGTACTGCTTCAAGCTCCTTTCCTTCAGCGTCCGTATAAGCTGTCCTGGTAGATTCTGTCACATCATAGTACGATGTGGTATCCTTGTCCTTATCAGCAACGGCTGCAATATAGTGGCTGTTGTTGTCGCTGTCAATATACTTATAGAGAGTATTTCCATTTGTATCGGTCAGTGTGGTCTTTGTATATGTATCATAGCTGTCACCATTCTTTGAAATCAATGCGCCATCACGAGATGAGCCAAGCTTCTCAAGCAGCTTCAGCTTATCACTATAGCCTGCATTCTTTGCATCAAGCTTCTTATAAATGTCCTGAAGTGTGGCATATGAATAGCCATAGTTTACGGCATTCATAAGATTTTTGCTCTGCGCATTCATCTTCGCTGCATCTGTGGTCAGATTGTTGTAGCTTGCAACCGCTGCCTCGATTTTAGCCTTGGTCTCATCGTCTGAAACTCCATGTAAAGCTGCATACTCATCATATGGATTGGATGAATAAGTACCTGCGTTGGTCTTTTCACCACCATATGCTATTCCCAGGCTATAAAGTGCTGATGCTCCATCTATATTGCTGCCGGTTATGGTAAAATCATTTGCCACGCCTGTCTTTTTTGAGCTGATATAAAATCTCTTGTAGCTTGAATCGTAGTTTGCATCAAGCCCCGCATTCCTGAGTTCCTTTACCACGTCGTTCATGGTTGATGATGCGCTGAGCGTGATGGACTTGGTCTCGTCGCCCATCTTTACCTCAAGCTTGGCATCACCACCTGTGTAACCGAGCTGGGCAAGTGTAGTCTTCTCACTGTCTGCCTTAATTTCTGCTCCGGTCATATATCCGGCCTTTGCCATCTGCTTGATTTTCAGCGACTGTGTGCCACTTGGTGCACCTGAGCCTGCCTTTACTGTGGCCTTTGTAGTATCAGAAACAGATGTCTTCTTTAAGTTGTATGCGGTAGAAAATCGCAGATTGGAAATATTGCTGTACAAGCTATACACCTTGGTATTAAGGGATTTCCACGCATCCTGTGTCCACTCAAGCTTGGTCTGCGCCTTCTGATATTTTTCTTTTCTGGTGGTATATGACGATACCATTGCCTTTACAATAGAATCTGTATCCAGGCCTGATGTCATTCCCGATAATCTGATTGCCATGGTGTCCTCCTATCTCTTCTCATCTACCATGAGTCCTGCCATCTCCCAGACCTTCGCTATCATGTCGAGCGTCTTCTCCGGCGGAAACTCCTTGATGACTTCCTTTGTCTTCTTATCAACTATCTTTATTGTCACGCGGTTAGTCTTCTCATGGATGCCGAACACTGCCTCCGACTGGTCAGCCAACGCGCTCTTGTTGATATCATCCACAGCCTTTTTAAGCTGCGTATTCTTCTCGTTCTGCTTTTGTGCAGCAAGCTGTGCCTGTCCCTGTGCTCCGGCATCACCGGCCGAATCCCCGCTTGTTTCCTTCGTATTCATCGCCTGGATATTCCTTGCGATGCTGTCAGACACGACCTGATTGTCCTCACTGGACACCTCTGTCCTGCCCTGTGCCTGTTCCTTTATCTGTGCAGTTGATGTACTTCCCTGATAGACCATTCCTGCACCCTTGATTGCCTCTATTGCCATCTCTAACACCTCCGTGTGAAAATATGTTGCAATTGACTGTTGTTCTTACCCTATTCTAAGGAATATATCGGATGAATTGCGGGAAAGTTTATAGTAAATTTTCAGCCAAAGAAGTTTTACCTCATTTATATTTTACAGATCAACCAATCCACCATTTTGACGTATCTGTTTCTTTATTGACTCACTAAAAATGCATTCACGAAAATCATATGAATCAACATTAAAGTTAGTGATAATGTCAACAGCACTATGAAATCCGCAGTATTTTTCATGGCAAAACATAATCTGCCCATTAGAAAGAATTGCTACTAATTCCTTATTTTCTGTATTAAATGCAATATCCAGAACATCTCCCTTAATCGGCGGGTCTTGTGAAGAATACGGGTGTGAATACCACCATCCTCTTTTTACACCATCAGCTATTTTCTCATAGAAATTAAAGGTTTGAAGTGTTCTGTGACCATTAGAGCAGGCAATTACAGTATTTTCCGGACTTACAACCATCATATAATTTCCGACTAATCTTAATTTGTCCTTACCAAAAATCGCCTTTCTCTTGCAGTCTCCTTTGCGGTCTCCGATATGATATATGCTAATAATATTATCTTGAGTCGCAACAGCAATAAATGGTTCCTCCTTAAAACTACTTATTCCACTAATCGGTGCATCCTGACTATTTACTTCAACATATTCTCCTGTATGTATATTCTTAAACTTCACTTTTCTTGCATTATTACCAACAACAGCAATAGATCCGTCAGACATGAAACAAGCCAATCGTGCATTCTTACAAGGATTATCCGTAGCAAAGCATTCACCGGTTTTCAAATCATAAAGATACAAATCCTGCTCCTTATTCCTTCTAAGCACCTTCGTACCGTATGTCGAAATCTTCTTATGCTGCTTTGAGACAAAATGTTCAGTGAACCAACTTTCTTTGCCACTTGCCAATTCATAAACCCATGTTTCATTATCGTTTTCGCCTAAAATAAAGCTTCCATCCTCAGATAAATGTATTGTATCTATAGTACCCGGACAGAATATATCATATTCACGCATTCTAGTATCAAGGTTCCACAATTGAATCTTACGTTTTCCATCTTTAATCTCATAGCTCAATGTCGCTGCATATTTACCATCTCCTGATATTGAACCATCTTTTAAGAATGTCGTTCCTCTCGCAAGTACGTAAACCGTTTCATTCCCACTTGTAACTGTAAGCCCTCCATCTAAAGCTGAGCTTGCCACTAAACCATTATTCTCCGACTTCCAAATTATACCTGTCTTACGATCCTTTTTTTGACTATCTCTATCCCTAATAAAAGAAATATCCTTTCCCTCAACCGATTCT
>ENA-OQEQ01000069-OQEQ01000069.1-human-gut-metagenome-genome-assembly--contig:-NODE-69-length-10903-cov-1.298812_pt1 | contig 10903 bp, 14 predicted proteins | sample MGYA00242799_ERZ504643 | MGnify/ENA primary metagenome ERZ504643 (study PRJEB26092, sample SAMD00036340) | human gut metagenome | host: Homo sapiens | study: EMG produced TPA metagenomics assembly of... | reverse complement strand
TTTTAATTATGCTTCCATAATAAAGCAGTATACAAAAAAACAGGCTTGTAGCGATTTCTAATATAAGAAGCAAAATGGCTGTGCAATATACTCAGTCCCGCAAATATCCACCGCTAAAAATACTATCCAAACAATCAATGAAAATGAAAAAGGCAAATCTTTTTTTACAAAGAATATCCCCATTGCCTCTTTTATTATCACCAAAAATAAACTTGTTGAAATCAAATAAAATAATATTTCATTCATCTAAAAAATCTCCCACAAGCAGATTATTATATTGTTCCCTGATCTTTTTTTGCCGGTCTTCACTGATCTGTAAAACCGTACTATCACGCAAAGTAACATGAGAGAAGCTTATCTTACATATAAATCTGTAATTTACCAGATATGACTGGTGAATTCTCAGAAACGGAATTTTACTATCGCCTAATTGTTTCTCAACATAATTAAGCTTTCCATAAAATTTATCTTTTCCGTCCATATGTATTATATTGATAAGTCTTCCTGAGCTTTCAAAATATGAGATGTTATTTATCGGTATCTTATAATCCGCTTTATTAAAACGATATTCAAAATATGTTTCATCCTTAAGTATCCGCTCGTAGGCTTTATTAAAATACACTTCAAAAATATAATCATCCACTGGTTTTTTTATAAGCCTAAATGGCTCTACTTCAAACAACTCAATAAAATAATTGTCATATGCGGAAATGTATATCAAAATTGCATCCGCATCATTTTCCCTGATTTTTCGCGCAACTTCTATACCATTAATCCTGACCATTTCAATATCCAGATATAACAGCTCATATTTATTTTTCCCGAATGCTATATCGTCCCCATAACTCACTTCCGTCAGAAAAAACTTCTATATTCATTTTTATCATCTGCTTTTTAGAAATCTGTAAAAGCATTGCTTCTATTTTTGACGCAAAGACTAAATCATCATCACATATCGCTATATTTATCAAAGTGTTTTCTTCCTTTACTGTTTTGTTGATGCTATGTTTATTTTCAATTATAGCCTATTATCCATCATTTATATATATTAAACCCTACTTTTTCCTCATCTTCTCTTGACTTCTCATTAATAAGTGAATATAATTTACCTAATTGATACATCAACGCTTTAAAGCGCTGATAAAAGGAGGAATTATCATGAAAAAGAGATCTAAAATTTTAGCTTCACTTGTTCTTGCAGGAACAATGGTTCTTGGACTTGCCGGATGTGGAGATTCCGGTTCAGCAAACGGTGGCACACAGTCAGGTAAAAACTCAGATGCCAAATATCAGGTAGGTATCTGCCAGCTCGTACAGCACGAGGCTCTCGATGCCGCTACAAAGGGCTTTGAGGATGCATTAAAGGACAAGCTCGGAGATGATGTATCCTTTGACGAGCAGAATGCCGCAGGAGATGCTTCTACATGCTCTACAATCTGCACCAAGTTCGTCACCAATGACTACGACCTTATCCTTGGAAATGCTACAGCAGCTCTTCAGGCCGCTTCAGCAGCTACAGACTCTATTCCGATTCTCGGAACATCTATCACAGACTACGCTACAGCTCTTGATATGTCAGACTGGTCAGGCACTACAGGAAAGAATATTTCAGGTACTACAGACCTCGCTCCACTCGATGAGCAGGCCAAATGCATCAAGGAGCTCTTCCCGGATGCAAAGAACATCGGTATCATCTACTGCTCATCTGAGCCAAACAGTATCTACCAGTCAACAACCATTACCAAATACCTTGAGGATGAGGGATACACTGTAAAGGAGTACACCTTCTCTGATTCAAATGATGTCGCTGCAGTAACACAGAGCGCATGTGATGCATCTGATGCAATCTACATCCCGACTGACAACACTGCTGCTTCATGTACAGAGGCTATCAACAATGTAGCTTCACAGGCTAAGAAACCTATCTTCGCTGGCGAGGAAGGAATCGCTAAGGGCTGTGGTGTGGCAACACTTTCTATCAGCTACTATGACCTTGGATACACAACAGGTGAGATGGCTTACGATATCCTTGTAAATGGTACAGACATCAAAACTATGGAGGTTAAGAGCGCTCCTAAGTTCACTAAGGAGTACCTTCCGGACCGCGCCAAGGAGCTTGGAATCACAGTTCCTGACGGATATGAGGAAATCTCAGCTGAATAAACAGCTGCACTATGGAGGTATTTAATAAAATGATTCTAATGAATTATTTTGCAACCTTAAATCCGGTTGCATTCACCAATGCCCTTCCGGGCAATATAGCCCAGGGTCTGATATGGGGTATCATGCACTCGGTGTTTATATCACTTTCAGACTGCTGGACTTCGCCGATCTGACGGTTGATGGCTCATTTGCAACAGGTGGTGCCGTAACCGTTATGATGACGATTAACGGCTACAATATCTGGGTTTCACTGCTTTGCGCATGTATTGCCGGTCTGCTCGCAGGACTCTGCACAGGTCTCTTACATACAAAGCTCGGCATTCCTCCGATTCTGGCAGGAATCCTTACACAGATAGCGCTCTACTCTATCAACTTAAATATCATGCAGCGCCACGCCAACCAGGCACTTAGCGCAGACAAATATAATCTGGTGCTTTCATCACGTAATCTGACACATGCGATAATTGTCGGTGTGATTTTCTCGGTTGTAATTATCGCGGTGCTTTACTGGTATTTCGGAACAGAGCAGGGCTCTGCTATCCGTGCCACCGGCTGCAACCCTGCAATGAGCAAGGCTCAGGGTATCAACATTGACAACATGAAGCTCATCGGTCTTGCGCTTTCAAATGCAATTGTAGCGCTCTCAGGCGGTCTGCTTTCACAATACTCAGGCTTTTCCGATGTAAACATGGGCCGTGGCGGAATCGTAATCGGTCTTGCCGCAGTTATCATCGGTGAGGTGCTCGGCGATGCAATCCTCGGAAAGCACATGAATTTCATGGGAAAGCTTATCTTTGTCATATTTGGTGGAATCGTTTACTACATTGTAATCGGAATCGTTCTGTGGCTGCAGATGCCAAGTGATGACTTAAAGCTCTTCACTGCAATCATCGTGGCTATTTTCCTTGCGGTGCCTTACCTGAAGGGTAAGAGCAAGGCCTCCTTCAAAAAGGCCGGCAAACGCTCTGCCGCAGCACTTAATGCAAAGGAGGGCAAATAAATGCTAGAGATTAGAAACGTACATAAAACCTTCAATCCGGGCACAATCAATGAAAAGCATGCCCTAAATGGTGTAAACCTAAAGCTTGATGAGGGTGATTTCGTCACTGTTATAGGTGGAAACGGTGCCGGAAAATCAACCATGCTCAATGCCGTTGCAGGCACATGGCCTGTGGACGATGGTTCCATTCTCATCGATGGAGTGGATGTTACAGGACTCCCTGAGTTCAAGCGTGCATCATTTCTGGGACGTGTGTTCCAGGATCCAATGACAGGAACTACCGCAACCATGCAGATTGATGAAAACCTCGCACTTGCAGCGCGCCGCGGAAAGCGCCGTGGTCTTGGCTGGGGTATCACAAAGGCAGAAAAGGAGCATTTCCACGAGCTTTTAAAGGAGCTTGACCTGGGACTCGAGGATCGAATGACCTCAAAGGTTGGTCTGCTCTCCGGTGGACAGCGTCAGGCTGTTACACTGCTCATGGCTTCACTCCAGAAGCCGAAGGTGCTGCTTTTAGATGAGCACACCGCTGCTCTCGACCCTAAGACAGCCGCAAAGGTGCTCGCTCTCACAGACAAAATCATCAAGGAGAACAGCCTGACAGCCATGATGGTCACACACAACATGCGTGATGCCATCGCTCACGGCAACAGACTCATCATGATGAATAACGGACAGGTTGTCCTTAATATCTCAGGCGAGGAAAAGAAAAACCTCACTGTGGAGGATCTGCTCATGAAGTTTGAGGAGGCTTCCGGCGAGGAATTTGCTTCTGATAAGGCTTTGCTTGGATAGACATATCTATATAATAACAAAAATTTGCAGCTCAACACGAGCTGCAATTTTTTGTTATATACTTTTTATATGAGTTCTCCCACCGGCTTAATCATATCAGCCTTGATAAAGCCCTTTATAATCAGATACTGCTCTATCGTCTTCACACAGTTTTCCACACCGACACGGTCACTGTTTAGTGTCAGGTCGTAGTTCACCGGATTGGTCCAGTAGTTTCCATGTGTATAGTACTTGTAATAGTCTGCCCTGAACTTATCTGTTCTCTCAATCGTGGCATTTGCCACCTCCGGTGTCACACCCATATTGGCTATGGTACGCTCCACACAGAATGCACGCGGTGCCTCAATGTATATGCTCACCACATTTGGGCGGTTCTTTAATACATAGTCGGCACATTTTCCTACTATGACGCAGGATTCCTTGTCTGCAAGCTCGTTGATAATCTGGCTCTGATACTCAAAGAGCCTGTCATCTGATTTGAACTTCTCATTTCTTGATATATATCCCTTTGCTCTTGGAAGTCCTCGCAAAAAGCTCGTAAATCCGCCCTCTTCACGCAGCTTCTCATTTACCTCCTGAAACACATTCTCGTCAAGTCCGCTCAGCTGGCTTGCAAGAGTCAGAATACGGTTCTCATAACAGTGTATTCCAAGCTCTTTTGCCAGCTGTGATGCTATTGCTTTTCCGCCTGTTCCAAATCCTCTGGCAAAGGTTACTACAAAATTATCCATTTATCATTTCCTCCTTCTGAATGCCAACCATATCTAGCCTGCCAGATATCTGCTTAAGAATTCTCTTGTCCTTGGATTCTTAGGATTTGTAAACAGCTCTGACGGTGCTGCATCCTCTGCCACATATCCTGAGTCCATGAAAATAGTTCTTGTAGAAACATCTCTGGCAAATGCCATCTCATGTGTGACGATTATCATCGTAAGTCCTGTTCTTGCGAGGTCCTTCATGACATTTAGCACCTCTCCGACCATCTCAGGGTCAAGCGCCGATGTAGGCTCATCAAATAAAAGCACCTCCGGGTTCATACAAAGTGACCTTGCAATGGCAACTCGCTGCTTCTGTCCTCCTGAGAGCTGTGATGGCTTCGCATTGATATAAGGAGCCATGCCGACTGCCTTCAGATGTGTGATCGCCCTGTCAAAGGCCTCCTGCTTTGGGAGATGCAGCACCCTTCTTGTACAAAGCATACAGTTCTGGAGCACTGTCATATTGTTGAACAAATTGAAGGACTGGAACACCATTCCCACCTTTGAACGGTATTCATTGATATCCTTTTGTACATTTCTGACCTCTTTATCGTGATATAAAATCTTTCCTGAGGTCTGTTTCTCAAGCTTGTTGATGCACCTAAGCAGTGTTGATTTTCCCGAACCTGAGGAGCCCACAATACAGATGACCTCGCCGGAATGCACATCAATATCAATCTTTCTAAGTACCTCATGATCACCAAATGATTTGCTTAAATCCTTAATTGAAATTACTGTCTCACTCATATTGTGCCTCCTATTCATTGTCCATGTACTCAACTGCGAGTGCATAGTCTGTCTTGCCCTGCAGCTTCTTTTCAATCAGCTTGAAGAGCTTATCAAATACAAAGCAAAGTACAAAGTAAATTACCGCGATGACCAGATATGACTCAAAGTACTTGTAGTAGTTTCCACCGACTGTCTTGGCAGCCATGAAAAGCTCCTGCACAGCGATAACATTGAGCACTGATGTCATCTTCAGATTTAAAAGGAATGTATTTGCCATCTCAGGAATTATGTTCTTGATTGCCTGCGGCAAAACTACATAGAGCATTGTCTTAAACGGTGACATTCCCATGGCCCATGCGCCCTCGCGCTGTCCCATATCTATTGATCCGATTCCTGCTCTGACTGTCTCTCCCATGTAGGCACCTGTATTTAATACAGTTACGAGAATACCTGCAAATACAGGTGTCAGGTTTTCATAGCCCATCTGACGTATTCCATAGTACACAATCATCGCCTGAACTATCATTGGTGTATCCCTGAATACTTCAACATAAACTGTAAATATCACCTTTACTATACGGATAAGAACCTTTTTTACGATGTTGTCACCATCGTTAAGCTTTACATCATTTACTATGCCTACGATATATCCCAATACGAAGCCAAGCAATGTGCCAACTACCGATATGTACAGCGTAAGCCAGGTTCCTTTGATAAACATGCTTGAATATTTCTGCGCCAGAAATACCATCCATCTAACGAATTACTTGGATTACTTATCATCATACTGCTACCTCACTTTTATCTCTCTAATCCCCAGCTTACGCCGGTTTATCAGACTATTGTGGGATGATGCGATATAACATCATCCCACAGTCCTTCATCTTTTCGTGAATCAGATAAATCTCTAACAACTAGTTGGCTGCCGGCTGCTGTGTCAGAACCTGATCCATCAGCTCATCCATCTTTGCCTTGTCATTCCAGCCGATTGCATTCATGGCATCCTGGATTTTATCTCTGAGTGCTGTATCATCCTTTCTTGTTGCGATACATACATTTACCATTTCATCATCACCTGTGAATGTATCATTCTCATCCAGCTCGATAATCTGTAAATCATCATTTGTAAGTGCTGCTGACTCTGCTGTCGGAACATCGATTACACATACATCTGCGCTGCCGTTTGATATTGCGAGGAAGCACTCTGATGTAGTCTCAAAGTTTCCTGACTGCTCAGCACCCTTTATCTGGTCTAAAAGTGGAATCCAGCCTGTTCCAAGCTGTGTAGTTACTTTGCAGCCTGTATCTGCAAGATCTGAAAGACCCTTTACATTTGAATACTTGCCGCCCTTCTTAACAACGATACAGTTATTTCTATAGTAATAAGGCTCTGTGAATGCGTATGACGCTTCTCTTTCCTTTGTCTTGCCCATACCGGCGATGATACAGTCATAATCTCCTGCATCGAGTGAGATACCGATTGATGACCACTCAACCTTATGTACCTCAAGGTCCATTCCCATCTGGTCTGCAAGCTTCTGTGCCACTGCTACATCATAGCCGTATGCATAGTAATCAGAGCCTGCTATCTTGACTGCCTTGCTGCCGTCCGGTGTGGTATCTGTATCCTGTGTCCAGTTGAATGGAGCATATGCACATTCCATACCAACCTTTAAAACCTTCTTTGATGAGCTGTCTGCCGCTGAGCTATCTGAAGCAGCTCCTCCTGATGACGAACCACATCCAAACAATGTTGTCACTGCCATTACACCTGTCAATATCAATGCTGCAAATCTCTTACTTCTCTTCATCATAAGCTTTTCCTCCTTGATTATTGAAATACGAAAAGGCGCCGGAGTTTTTCTCCAGCGCCTTTGCTTAGTTCGTATAATAAACTTAATGAAGCAGCTTTGCAATGTTAATTTTGCACAATTTGTTTGTGCATTTTTACAGTAACTAATTAAACATAAGCCTTTTTACAAGAATACAATTAACTACATCCAGATATTCCATCGAGTCATCAAGGCTTATTTCCAGTATCTCTTCTATCTTTTTCAGACGGTATTGCAGGGAATTGCGATGAACGTACATCATCTGTGCCGTTTTTTGGACATTAAAGCCACACATATAATAATTGAGCAGCGTATCTATGAGAAACGAGCCGTTTGCATTGTCATACATCTCAAGCCGCTTTAGCTTCTCGTTGCAATAATCCATGATTTCCTGCTGATTGCCGCTGTTGAACATATACTTGTATATGCCCATGGAGCTTGCACTGATCACCTTCTTGTTGGTCGGATTGGGTAAAATATCCTTTTTGGGGATAAGATTTTTCGCCTCCTGATAGCTCTTGCCAAAATCCGCAGGCTTCCTGTATGCAGCACCGAGTATGCATGTGCTGTGAATAAGCCCTGCAAACGGTGCACGACTGTCTAAGTCTCTAAGTATCCTTTCAATCTGATGCTCTGTCTCCATATCCTTTGTCTCCTCAAAAAGAAGCACAAATTTGTTCAAAAACCTCATATACATAGGCTTTTTCTTCATATGGATAACCTCGCGGTTCAGGCAGTCGGTATAGTATGTATATGTGTGCTCGTCCTGCTCCAGATTCACTCCGTATTTGCGGTCTATCACGATGATTCCCACTCTGTACGGCCGGTCAAAGGTCAGACCAAGCTGTGCAGAAATCTTTTCTATATACTTGTCATTTACCTCATATCCAAAAAGCAGGTTGTACAGGTAGTCACCTGTCCTTTTATTATCCACACTGGTCTCTAAAAGCAGCTCTCCGACGCTCTGCGCAATATCTACAAAAGTAGCTCCCTCCCACCGGATATAAAACAACGGCAGCTTGAGCTCATCAGCCTTGTCCTTCATCCTCTGTGGTGTCTCTTCCCTGTCCTCCACAACCGAAATCGCAAAGCCTGATATTCCCAGCTCATTCAGCTCAACCATGGCATCATATGCTTCGTCCATGGAAAACCTCTTGTAATCTACCACAAGCAGCGCAAAGTTGCCCGGATTCATATGATCCTTATAAGGCTTAGTCTGCACCAGATACGTCCATGACACCATCCTATCAAGCCCTGCTGCTCCCGCCACAAGCTCCATTCCGTCCATTTGTAAATTGTTAACATCCCTACATGAAATCATCTGTGTCTCCCTGATATCATTAAGCTTCGGTAATTATCCCAAACCGTTTCACATTACTTATATCCGCAGCCGCTTCGCCCCGGCATATCCTCTCCGTGCACATACCTGGCATTGAACTCCATATTTATCTCACGAAGCTCCTTCTTTCCGTCAATATAATCCTGATACATCTCGGCAAGCCCCGACATGCAGCCATCGCAGGTGGCCTCGATATTGCCAAGCGACTCAGCTACAATTGCCTCACGTTCCTCTTTTGTTGTCTCACTGATTAAATATCCCATTTTGTATGTTTCCTTTCCGGCTATTCACATATTAAAAGCCCAGATTCTCATCCACAAGAATAATCTGGAAACGTCCCTTCACCCTTGAAAAGCGTGTGGTCAGAATCTGACAGCATATACACTGCGGGCTCTTGCAGTCAAAACAGGTGCCATTCTTAGAGCATGGTGTGTCGATGCCAAAGCGCTGTGCGTTGATTGGCGCTGCCTCATTTCTCGCACGGCTCATAGCATCTGCCTCGGTCTTTACGACCTTGTTCATGCCTACTATAAGAAGCACATGCTTCGGTCCGTAAGCATATGCCGCCACGCGGTTTGCATTTCCGTCGATATTGATAAATACGCCATCCTCGCTCATCGCATTGACACTTCCAAGGAAATAATCCGATGTAAATGCCTTTAGCGCTATCTCTTGCTTCTCCTCCTGCGTAGACACCTTGTCCCTGTCATAAAACTGATAATCTCCGTTTGAGAGAGCCTCATACAGACCACACTCCTTCACCGATGTGGCACCGCCCATATTGATTGAGCTACCCTTTGGAATTAGCTCCAGAGCCTTCTTAACAGCTTCCTCCTTTGTCTCTACATAATAAGCCTCCATGTTGCGCGACTCAAGCGCAGCCACAAGGCGCTTTCCCAGTAATTCGTTTCTCATTTTTCTTACGTCCATAGTGTAAACCTCATTTCATGCTTATTGCCAATTCCTGTTTGTGCAATTAGCTATATTAATTGTTGTTATTATACTACTTTACAGTGAGTGTCTGCAATTTATTCGGGAATAAATGATTGTACTTTTTTATGCTAAAAGAAAAAAGTGCATAACAAAAAGAGCCCTTTCGAGCTCTTCCTGCTTTGTACAACATTAAATTGTAGATGATTACTGTAAGAGTGAAAGTACACCCTGGTTTGACTGATTAGCCTGTGCAAGCATAGACTGTCCAGCCTGAGCAAGAATGTTGTTCTTGCTGTAGTTAACCATCTCTTCAGCCATATCTGTATCACGGATACGAGACTCAGCTGATGTAGTATTCTCACTACGTTGTCGAGGTTGTTGATTGTGTGCTCAAGACGGTTCTGAACAGCACCAAGTGCTGAACGCTGTGAAGATACTGTTGAGATAGCATCTGCGATTGCATCGATTGCATATGTAGCATCCTGCTCTGTGTCAGCCTTGATACCCTTTACGCCAAGTCCTGCAGAGTTCATTGAGTCGATGTTGACTGTAATCTTGTTGGTCATGTCAGCATCTGCGCCTACGTGGAGGTTGAAGCTCAATGCATTCGTTGTAGTTTACTTTGCCTTTTGTGAGAGTGAATTTATCTGTTGTTGCTCCATCTGTAGCTGTTGCTGCTACATCAGAGCCAATACTGCTTGCTTTAACTATTTCAGCACGCTCTAATTTATAGGCAGCATCAGCTGTAATAACACTTGAATCATTTTTATCAACGCCATTTGCATCAGCATCCATTACTGTTAATGATTTACCGTTATATTCGACAGTTGCTCCTGCCTTTACAAGTTTGTCCAAGTCATCCTTACTTATCTGATTCTTGTCAGCGTCAGGAGTTGTATTCTGTACAGTATATGCTTTTCCATTTACTGTTACTGTTGCTGTTCCATCTGTTGCAACACCATCATACAATTTTTTTAGCATCGTCAGCTAGTGCTCCAATAGTATAGTTCTTACCAGCAATACTAATCTTATCACCAGCATTAAGCTCTTTTAATGTTACATCAACTGTATCACCCTTATCTGTAAGCGTAACTCCAGCAAGTCCAGCATCATGTGCATTTACATTATGAGCCTTCTCTGCTCCGTCACCCTTTAAGAGATATGTCTCATTGAATTTTGTTGTCTCTGATACACGGTCAATCTCTGTTGTAAGCTGGTCAATCTCGTCCTGAATTGCCTTACGGTCTGTGTTAGAGTTTGTTCCGTTTGCAGACTGTGTTGCAAGCTCGTTCATACGCTGAAGCATTGAGTGAACCTCTGTGAGGGCACCCTCAGCTGTCTGTACTGCTGAAAC
>ENA-OQEQ01000067-OQEQ01000067.1-human-gut-metagenome-genome-assembly--contig:-NODE-67-length-11018-cov-1.114039_pt1 | contig 11018 bp, 16 predicted proteins | sample MGYA00242799_ERZ504643 | MGnify/ENA primary metagenome ERZ504643 (study PRJEB26092, sample SAMD00036340) | human gut metagenome | host: Homo sapiens | study: EMG produced TPA metagenomics assembly of... | reverse complement strand
ATTTTAATTATAATTAGAATATGGCCTTTGTATCAATGTATTCGGCAGAAATTTATTATTTTTTTTATTAATAATATAAAAAAACTCCCCTTCAACTTGCAGCTCATGCTTACGTTTCAGGGAGTTGTCTGATTCATATTCTGCTTATTCTTACTGTCTTCTGTCGCTTTTTCTAGCTGAACAGGGATTTTATCTTATCCCATAAATCCATGAAAAAGTTACCAATCTTTTCCCAAAATCCCGGGTCATTTATCTTGTCGCCAAGCTTTGATGCCCAATCCTGTGCCTGGTTGATGACTGAATCCCAGTCGATATTGGCATCCTTAAGCTTCATAAGAAGCGATGTCAGCTTTGCAATATCATCATCAGAAAGCTTCAGGTCGTAATCCTTTGCAGCCTCCTTTATCGCATCCTTTATCTGGCTCTCATCCTTGAGCCTTCCATCGGCAAGCTGCTTCTTTAGGTCAGCAATCATTGCCTCGATATCCTGCGAATCGCCGTCAATGCTCTTGTTGAGCTCTCCTGTTGTGACAAGCTCATCCATCGCTGCGTCTGTCACCTTGTCGTCAAGCTTCTTGCCTGTCATCTCCTCGTATGCCTTTAGTGTGCCTACAAGTGCTGCCGTTCCGGAAATAGGGAACGGTCCTGCGACTATGATTTTAGCATCAGCTATGCCTGCTGTGGCAAGCGCATTCTTGTACATTCCTACCGTACAGTAATTGATATTGTGCGTGGAAACACTAAGACCCGCACCCTTTTTATCCTCTGTAATGAGTACTGAGGAAAGTGACCTTGTGCCAATCTCGCTCTTGCTGATGTATGAATCGAGGTACTTGTGCTCCTCATCATTATTTACATAGACCACATCGTATTTGTCCAGATCAGTGAGCTCGATTCCCATAAATCCAAGCACTGTCGCTCTCTGCTCCGGTGTGAGGTCTGCTCCAAGACTTAAGTATGGCTTATCATTATTGCTGATGGTCACCTTGTCGTTTGCCTCACTGCCAGCTGTCGTTGTGCTGTCTGCAGTACTGTCTGTGTTACTCTTATCAGCTGCGTCACTGCTGTCACTGCCTGATACATCACGCTTGAAACTGTATCAGTCTGCGTAGCTGTCTCTGTTGCAAATACAGCCGGATTCATCGTAAACAGTGTCACCGCAGCAAGCACGCTACATACAATACTCTTTGCTTTTTTCTTTATTAATCTAATCATTTTTCCTCCAATCTACTGCTCTATATCATACGAAATTGTAAAGTTACTTCCGTCGAAGCTGACATCTGCCATGCTTCCGCATACCACAGGCATCATCGGCGACATATGACCTATATCCAGATCCATGATGATTGGCACATTAAACTCTCTAAGCAGTGATGAAAGCGCCTGTCTGTGGTCTATGCCAAACATTTCCTCTCCGAAGTGCGCCGGGCGTCCGATAAGAAAGCCTTTACATTTGAAAACCATCCTGCATTTTTCATCTGCCACATAGCCCTTCTCATGCCCATCACATTAAGGTCACAAGCCTCAAGGAACCATATGATACCATCATCACTGTAGCGCTCATTAAATTCCCTTACATGGTCAAACGATGTACCAAGCAGATTGATAAGACAATCCATGCAACCACCAAGCAGCCTGCCTCTCATGGTAAGCCTGCTTCCCCTTTGCCACCGCAGGAATAGAGCTGATGCACGACTTTTCAGTCAGGTTGTAGCCCACAAACGGAGCATTCTCATCCTTTATCGATTCCTTCTCCACATAGGGTAATTGGTAAATGAAAGCTTCCTTCCACAAAGCAGATTAAATGCATCGGTAAGTGACTCATGCCACACCTCCATGCCAAAGCTGCCCGCACACGGCCCGTAAATACCTGCTGTATCTGCAATAGTAGCCTCCAAAAATGTGAAATTCGTGTTGTCGGAATAGCCCATGTACCATTTCGGCTTTGACTGCTTCACGCGCTCAAAAATCAATATAAGGCACTACCTCGCACATCAGCTCGCCACCACCACAGGATATAAGCACATCACTGTCAACAGAAGCATAGCTCTCGTTCAGCTCTTCTGCGCACTTCTTAGGTGTATTGCTGATACCTATGCCACTGTCGCACCTGCAGTTAGGTCCCTCTATCGTCTTATAACCCATGCTGTGAAACCTTTTAATGGCATTGTCAAAGGCACTCCTGTACGGCTCTGTTGTACAGCCCATCGAAGGCGCCACAAAGCCTATTGTTCCTCTATCCTTTAGAAATTCAGGGTATCTCATGTTTCTATCATCCTATCACTATTATTTACATATCTAAGCTTCTGTCTGAAGTAAAATATGTAGGATTTTATCATTTCTGTCAAGGTCATTTTACTGTCATAATTAAATGTCGTCGTGTACTGCACATGCTGTCTGTTGCACCAGTTGTATATATCATGCAGACTTATCGAATCAACATTCTTCATATTGTTCATAAACACCTTAACCTTTGAAAGCTCATCCTCACTGTCAATGTATAGATGAAAGATAGTATTCGGACATTCAATTATTATCTGCTGTTCTTCTATATTTTTCATCACTGTATCCTCTATTGAATAATGTATTCCTGTGTGATTAAAAATATTATCGTCTGTCACACCGGGATGTGAGTAATAACAAAATATCGTAACTGTTCAGTACCTTCACAGTTAAAAAATATCACATAACCATAGTACTACACCGGCGTCACAAAATCCAGTCATTTTTGCCTGCCAATTCTTACTATTTTATTAAGAAAAAACGGTAAATATTATACTCCCTCACAGTCAAATGCCGGAATGAAGCTGTCCTTTGCCACGTCACCCTCCTGTATAAATGCATTCGTGATTCCTATTTCGAGGGCATAGTCAACAAGCCTTTCATACTCTCTCCTTGTCACTGTGCGGTTTATCTCAGGATAATCCTTTAGTGCAATCGGCGTAAACTGGCTCATCATGCTTATATATACGTGATCATGATATGTATCATACAGGTACTTAAGTACAGCCTTTGCATCATTCACATGTCCCGGCAGTAGAAGCTGTCGCACAATAACTCCCTTTTGTATGAATCCTGTCGCATCGTCAATCACGACATCCGGCTGCTGCCTGACCATCTCTGAAAGCGCCTGCTTTGCGACAGACGGATAATCTTTTGCCCTTGAATACCTTGCCGAAAGCGTACTGTCCATATATTTAAAATCCGGAAGATACACATCCACTATGCCCTCAAGCAGCTTTAGCTCTGTCACATTTTCATATCCGCTCGTATTGTATATAATAGGAAGCTTCATGCCGCGTTTTTTGCATCGTTTACCGCCCACACTATATCAGGGATATACTGCCCCGGTGTGACCAGATTGATATTATTTGCGCCTTTGCCCGCCAGTTCCATAAAGATATCACTCAGCTCTCTTTACTGATTACCTTTCCCTCTTTTCCGTCAGAATCTCCCTGTTCTGGCAGAACACGCAGTGCAGGCTGCAACCTGAGAAAAAAACTGCCCCACTTCCTCTTTTTCCTGATATGCATGGCTCCTCCCAATAATGAAGTGCTGCTCGCGCCACCTTTATTTCAGATGAAACGCCACATACGCCTGTTTGTCCGGTTCTTCTGTTTGTGCCACATTTTCTGGGACACAATAAGCAATTTTCGTATTTATTCATATTTTTTATTTTAACCCTTGCTAAAAATAATGTTTGATACTACAATCTATATGATTATGCGCAGCATATGTCATGCGCCTTTAATAATCATTTAAAATTATATCATAACTATTCTTACAGAAGAAAATAGTTAAAATACACAATAAGGAGATTACAATGAATCAGTCAAACTGTATCGTCGCCCAGTCAGGCGGTCCAACTGTTGCAATCAACGCAAGCCTTGCAGGAGTCATCGCAGGAGTAAAAAGCTCTGATAAATACGATATCTGCTATGGCGCCGTAAACGGAATACTCGGCATATTAAATGAGAATTATCTCAATCTGTCAGATATTTTTGCAGATGATGCTAATCTTGAAAAGCTTAAGACCACACCTGCCATGTATCTTGGCTCATGCCGTCACAAGCTCCCTGATTACAAGGATGATGATTCACCATATGTATACATCTTCCACCAGTTTGATAAGCTCTCCGTAAAGGCTTTCTTTTACATCGGTGGAAATGATTCGATGGATACCGTATTAAAGTTATCCGATTATGCAAAAAAAAAATCAACAGTGATGTGAAAATTATAGGGATTCCAAAGACCATCGACAATGATCTGTGCATGACAGACCACACTCCGGGATTTGGCTCTGCCGCCAAATATATCGCATCAAGCATGCTTGAGATAGCCCATGATACCTTTATCTATGCTGTTAAGGAGTGTGACAATCGTTGAAATCATGGGACGTGACGCAGGATGGCTAACTGCCGCTTCCGCTCTCGCACGTAATGAGTACAATACAGCGCCTCAGTTCATCTATCTGCCTGAGGTGGATTTCGACAAGGACAAATTTGTTGCCGATATAAAAGAAGCCCTTGCGCACACTAACAATGTAATAGTTGCCGTATCCGAAGGAATACATGACGCAGACGGCTCATACATTACATCATCAAATGCCTCATGCGACCAGTTCGGACACCAGCAGCTAAGTGGTGCCGGAAAGGCTCTTGAGTTCATTGTGAAAGAAAACATCGGTGTCAAGGTTCGCTCAGTAGAGGTAAACGTGCTCCAGCGCTGTGCCTCACATCTTGCATCATTAACCGATATCGAGGAATCTTTTGCTCAGGGTAAAAAGGGTGTCACTATTGCAGCAGAGGGTGTGACCGCATCAATGGTATGCTTAAAGCGCATCTCAAATAATCCTTATCAGGTAGAATACACATATTCTGCTATCAAGGATATCGCAAACGAGGCCAAGTCTGTGCCAAGAGAGTGGATCAATGATGCCGGCAATGATGTGAAGCCTGAGCTTATCGAATACTTAAAGCCACTTATTCAGGGAGAAACCGCTGTAGCCTACAAGAATGGTCTGCCTGACTATATGGATGTGTCACATCTTCACAAATGTAACTGATTTTAGCTGCCGCCTACACCCCGGTGTGGGCAGCAACAACATATCTCCAAGGAGGTCGATTTACATGAAGAAAAAAGTACTTATAACCTGCGCCGTTGTGCTTGGTGTGATTTTTGGCTGTTTATCTTGGCTTTGCCTTTTATTTTAGCAGCCACTATCTGTTCAACACAAAGATTAACTCTGTAAAATACGCAGGGAAAACCGCAAAAGAGGCAATAGAAAAAAATACAGCCCTAAGCCGCGACTACCTGCTCACAATCACTGATAGAAAAGGCAACAGCTTTTCACTTAAGGGACCTGATTTTTCCTATGAATATGTCTCAAACGGTGACGAGGAGCAAATCCTAAAAAGCCAGAATGCTTTTACATGGCCTGTCAGTCTCTTCAAAGCTCAAAACTATACTCTAAAGGGTTCGTCCAAATATGACGATGCCGCTTTGGCGGAAAAGCTCAAGGCTCTTGATATTTTCAGTGATGACTATATTGAAAATCCGGAGGATGCCCACATCGAGATAAAAGACGGCAAATACGATGTGATTGAAGAGAAAAATGGCTGCAAACCGATATATGACAGCATCCTTGCCGAGGTAAAGGATGCCCTTGACAACGAGCTTCCAAAGCTTAGCTTAAGTGATGACTGTTATGAAGCTCCAAAAATCACAAAAAACAGTGATACAATCAAAAAACGAAAAAGAAGCCCTCGACAAATACACTGCTTCAACCGTCACTTACAAAATTGAGGTGCCGACGAGAAGCTTGACTCAGCCAAAATCCTTGATATGCTAAGCATCTCAGATGACGGCAGCGTGAGCATAGATGATGCCAAGGTCACTAAATATGTCCAGCAGCTTGCTTCCAAGTACAATACCTTCGGCCGCAAACGCTCATTCAAGACATCGTCCGGTGACACTATTGAAATAGGTGGTGGAGACTACGGATGGGTAGTCAGCAAGAAAAATGAGAAGGCCAAACTTCTTTCCGATTTAGAGGGAGGCAAGCCTGTAGAAAGAGAGCCTGTTTACGAGCAGACAGCACTCTACCGAGGCGCTGACGACATAGGTAATACATACATAGAGATTGACTACACAAAGCAGCACATGTGGTATTACAAGGATGGTGCTCTCCAGATGGAGTCTGATTTCGTATCAGGTAATCTCGCCCGTCAGAATGGTTCCGTAGATGGTGTATACAAGATTGTTTACAAGCAGAGAAATGCTACTCTTGTCGGTGAGGGTTACTCTTCTCCTGTCAGCTATTTCATGCCGTTTGCCTACAATATAGGTATCCATGATGCCAGCTGGCGTGATACCTTCGGAGGAACAATTTACAAAACCTCCGGCTCACACGGATGTATCAATGTGCCGCCTGCTTTTGCAGAGCAGCTGTTCAACGCTGTGGATAAGGGCACTCCTGTTGTTGCCTACTATAGAGAGGCTGTCACTCTGACAAACAATGCTGCAAAGATGTCAAATGCATACTCGTATGTAGCTCCTGATGCAGCACAGTAGATGTGGATTGCTTCATATTTCATAATACGTGAAGACGACCGGCGCACGGGGAATTTGCCCCCCCGCAGAGGTGCTCCCGACGAGCTAACGCTACGCAGCTAAGATACTGTACAAATTATGCTTTTTAGGGTTTCTATGCTTGACGAAACCGTCGAAACGCGCCGTCCATGGCGCGGTTTCTCCTTGCCACGGATGGGAGCTCAAGGAGAATCGCGTCATGGACGGCGCGTTACGACGTAAGTAGGTAATCATCCGTATCTGTTATTCCCCGATTTCCTTTGGTACAATACCATCAAAACATTGGAGGTATTGTATTTTATGAACAAAGACGAAAAAGCCGGACTCTGGTCTGAACGGATCCGGGAATTCCGATTCAGCGGACAGACATGCAGGGACTTGTGCACAGAGCATCAGATACCGGTCTCGACAATGACATACTGGATCCGCAAGCTGAAACAGGAAAAAATTTCATCTGAGGTGGATAAGGAGCCCGTCTTTGCAAAGCTTCCTTCCGAATCCGAGATTGTGATGCGCGACACCGCGCAGGAAACCGCAGCGGTCAGCATCCTTATTTCGGGATACATCCGGATCGAGGCGGCTCCGTCCTGTCCTCCGGAATTATTCCAGGTGCTGATAAGGACGTTAAAAGAGAATGCTTGACCTGGCAGGCGGTACAACGGTATATCTTGCCTGTGGGGCAACAGATCTCAGAAAAAGCTACAATGGTCTGGCGGCCGTCATCAAACTCAAATTTGAACTCGACCCATACTCGCGCTGCATGTTTGCATTCTGCAACCGCAGTCGCACCCTTATCAAGATTCTCCAGTGGGACGGATCCGGATTCTGGATCCTTATGAAACGCCTTGACCGTGATGCCTTTCACTGGCCGGACACCCCGGATGAGCTCCGGCAGGTTACCCTGAAAGAAATGCACTGGCTGTGCGATGGCCTTTCCCTGGATCAGAAAGATGCCTTTGAAGAACACCATCCGAAAATTGTGGTATAAGGCAGGTGTCAATTCGCAGAAAGTACGAAAAACCGGCGGTTTCCGGAGACTATTTCTACATGCTCAGGATCCGTTTTTTCTCGAAAAGCAGCGGGTTTCATGGTATAATCTTTATATAACATGACAGCCGGGAGAAAAGGGATGGAACCGTTTTTTACAGAAGAACAGCTGAATAACATGAGCCGTGAAAACCTGATTGAAATCATGAAGACCATGAAGGAACAGAGTGCAAAAAAGGATACGGAAATCCAGCTTCTGAAGGATAAGCAGAAAGAACTGGAATTCATGAACACCATGCTCTCCGACCGCTTGGCACTGGCCCGGAGGAAACAGTTCGGTTCTTCCAGTGAAAAGTATGCCGAGGTTATGAACAGATGGATCTGTTCAATGAGGCAGAAGCATCGGCAGATCCGGAGGCAGAGGAACCGTGTTTTGAAGAAATCCATCCGTCATCCTATAAACGGAAAAAGCGTACAGGAAAGAAGGAAGAAGATCTCTCCAGCTTTGAAGTCACCGAGACCATTGAGTACAAGCTGGCCGGAGAAGACCGTTACTGTCCGGAATGCGGTTCCATGAAGCGGCCTGAGAAAACACCGCCGCTGGTGGGCGGCGGAAGTATTGCGACACCATCCCTGGTGGCCGGGATCATGAATACCAAGTATGTCAACGGAATGCCGCTGGCGCGGCAGGAACGGGAATTCGCCAGATACAACCTGAACCTTTCCACTAAAACCATGGCAAACTGGATCATCGGCTGTGCGGACCGTTACCTGAAACTGCTGTATGACCGGATGAAAGAGGAATTCCTGAAAAGCCGGTACATCCACTGTGACGAGACCCGGATACAGGTGATCGGCGAGCCGGATCAGAAGGGTTCCACCCAGAACTGGATGTGGGTATATCTTACGGATGAATATAGCGGCTCCCCGCGTATGGCGCTCTTCGATTATGAGAGAACCTGCGCCGGATATCATCCGGTAAAGTTTCTTGACGGACGTTTCCATGGATACCTGACCTGCGATGGCTACCAGGCATACCACGGGCTGGACGATTCCATTACCGTGACCGGCTGCTTTACCCACGCGAGACGCCGTTTTGATGCCGCACTTACGGCACTGAAAAAGGACTTCACCAAGGAGCAGCTGAAAGAGACTGTTGCATACAACGCAATGACACGGATCGGGAACCTGTACAAAGTCGAGGAACTGATTAGAAACAAAACACCGGAAGAACGCCATGAGGAACGCCAGAAACAGTCCCGCCCGGTGGTAGACGCACTGTTTGAGTGGCTGCATTCGATGGAAGATTCTGTGGACAGATCTTCCCTTATTGGTGATGCCATTCTTTATACACTGAACCAGGAACCATATCTGCGCCGCTATCTGGACGACGGACACCTCAGCATCGATAACAACAGTGCGGAACGTGCCATCAAGAATTTCGCTGTCGGCCGCCGGAACTGGCTCTTTGCCAAAAGTATCCGGGGAGCAGATGCCAGTGCTATTGTTTACAGTGTCACGGAAACAGCTCTCCAGAACGGGCTGAAACCATATGTGTACCTGACATATGTGCTGGACCAGATACGGCAGATGGGATCATTTCCAAAGCCGGAAGAACTGGACCGGCTGCTCCCATGGTCGGATGATCTGCCGGATGAATTCAGGACGAAAAATCAAGGATAAATTAAGCCACCTGATCAACAGGTGGCTCTTTTTGAAAAATCAAGGTACAGATGATTACCTACTTACGCTGATTAAGCCAAAACACTTGATTTTACTGACTTTTACTCCGTTTTCTGCTATAATAATTGCAAGGATTTTGATGAAATCAAATCGTTTTCTTGCATGTTTTCTTACAGTATTTTTAGTATTAAAAGGGTAAAATCGAAATGTACAAACCGATCGACAAGTTACAGCATTCATTTCTCGATTTCAACCAGCCTATGGGACTTCACAATGAATCCGGATACCGCTGGTCAAACTGGCTGACCGAATCCCTTGGGATGAGTTTGAAGTAAAATACGCCAAGCTGTTTCCAAGTGATACAGGTAATGTTGCCAAGCCTCTTCGTATGGCATTAGGAGCTTTGATCATCCAGACCAAGTTCCAGTATTCTGACCGTGAGCTTGTGGAACAGATTGCAGAGAATCCGTATCTGCAATACTTTATCGGGCTTCCCGGATTTCGGGAAGAAGCTCCGTCTGATGCAAGTACACTGGTTCTTTTCCGCAAACGCATTTCAGCAGAGATGCTGATGGAAGTAAACGAGTATCTTCTTGCTCACAAGGATGATGACAAAGATGACCATACTCCTCCATCTGGAGGAAAAACCAGTGATGTCAATACTGCAAAAGAAAGATACAAACAAAGGAACGCTGACCCTTGATGCAACCTGCGCACCTGCAAACATCCGTTATCCACAGGACATCTCGCTTTTGAACGAAGCAAGAGAAAAGCTGGAAAACATCATTTACCGTTTTTGTAAACGTTATGGTCTTAAGTTGCCCAGACGGTACCGGAAACGTGCCAGAAAAGAGTATCTTGCATTTGCCAAGAGCAGAAAGCACACGGCAAAGAAAATCCGCAGCGCACTCCGCAAACAGCTTGCATATGTGAAAAGGGATTCTCCGGTATCTGGAACAGTTCATGAGTGATGGATACGCCATGACAGGTAAGGATATTGCCTTATATCTTACCATCATCAAGCTGCATGAACAGCAACAGTATATGTATGATAATAGAGTCCATTCTGTGGAGCATCGCATTGTAAGCATTTCGCAGCCATGGATTCAACCGATTGTTAGAGGTAAGGTCAAAACGCCGGTTGAATTTGGTGCAAAATTTGATCTCAGCCTTGACAGCGAAGGTTATGGGCGTATCCAAAAAATATCTTTCGAGGCATACAACGAGAGCACTTGTCTGATTGAAGCAGTCGAACGTTTCAAAGAATGTACCGGTTATTATCCGGAACGTGTCCTGGCAAATCAGATATACCGAACCAGGGAAAACAGGCGCTATTGCAAGGAGCATGGGATCCGGTTATCAGGTCCAAAACTGGGCAGACCAAGTGCTACAGCAAAAGTTGATAAAAAACAAGAATATCAGGATAATACCGATAGAATCGAAGTGGAGCGCACCTTCAGACTGAGCAAACGCTGCTATGGTATGAGCTGCATTACCACAAAACCGGAAGAAACGCAGTTGACTTCTATCGCATTATCTGTATTCGTGACGAATCTGTTCAGGATTCAGAGGCGAATACTTTGTGCTCTTTTGCATCTGTTCCAATTCTGTCATGACTGGAACAGATGCAAGAGTTGGAAGTTGCAGATATCTGCTTAATCAGCAAACACTAATTGAACGTTAAAAATCTCCTATGTTTCAAAAGGTTGGGGCTATCGGTTAATACCGATTTTTAGGATCTAAATCTTATTTGCCCC
>ENA-OQEQ01000065-OQEQ01000065.1-human-gut-metagenome-genome-assembly--contig:-NODE-65-length-11094-cov-1.244187_pt1 | contig 11094 bp, 11 predicted proteins | sample MGYA00242799_ERZ504643 | MGnify/ENA primary metagenome ERZ504643 (study PRJEB26092, sample SAMD00036340) | human gut metagenome | host: Homo sapiens | study: EMG produced TPA metagenomics assembly of... | reverse complement strand
AAAGAAATCGGCTTCAGCATAAGGAAGCCTGTATCAGGAGATGGGCAGATGGAATTAGTAAAATTTGGCAAGCTAAAAGAACAAAGCTATACGAGTGAAGGAATCACTTCGAGCTTTGAAGACAAATATACAGTTTTGCGGGGATGATATACGCACGCTTCTTGTGACAAGCTCTGTACCAAATGAAGGCAAAAGCACCGTGGCACTTGATCTGGCGCGGTCGCTTACAGAGTCAGGAAATAGAGTGCTTTTCATAGATACCGATATGCGTAAATCAGTCCTTGCAGGGCGTCTGCGTGCCACAGCGGCAAGTGGAGGGGAGATATGCGGATTGTCACACTATCTTTCCGGTCAGAGACGTCTTGAGGAAGTGATGTATGGCACGGAAATACCGGGCCTTTTTATGATATTTGCAGGGCCGTCTGTGCCGAATCCGACAGAGATTCTTGAGAAAAAATACTTTCAGGAGCTTCTTAATTTCGGCAAGGAGCACTTTAACTACATAATTATAGACTGTGCACCGATAGGAGCTGCCATAGATGCTGCAGTTGTAGCAAAGTATTGTGACGGAGCTATAATAGTGATAGGACAGGGCATGGCGAGCGCCAGGATGATACAGAGTGTGAAAAAACAGCTCGAGGCATCGGGAGTGAGGATACTGGGAGCTGTGCTCAACAAGGTAAACAACAAGAAAAACAGCCATGTCAGTGGGTACTATGGCAATTACTACGGCAGCTATTACGGGCGGTCGGATAAAGCATGAAAAGCATCGATGTAGAGTTAGGAAAATCAAATATGCTGCCGCTTATTGCAAGCCAGCAGTTTTATGCTTCGTGGAAGGTCTTTATCAGGGAGCTTTTGCTCAATGCCATGGATGCCTGCAATGTGCGGCAGGCGCTTGAGTGGAGCTGGGGCACGGAGTTCCTTGAGATGGAGCAGGCAAGCCAGATGCGCGATGTCAGGGCCATATATGAGCCACGCATAGACATCACGTACAGCAGTGATACAAGACTGTTTACGATAGAGGATAATGGAATAGGCATAAATGAATATGACCTGGAGCACTTTATCGCACAGATAGGGGCAAGCTATTATACAAGCACAGATTTCTTCAATCAGCAGCTTAAGTATGAGCCGTATTCCCACTATGGCATTGGGTTGTGCTCGTGCTTTACAGTCTCAAAGGCTGTGCTCATCGAGTCGAAAAAGGATAAGGTCATAAACACTGCCTGGAACATAAGCAATCCGCAGGATACCGCACCGGTCATGGCAAAGTGGTTTGGGGAGAGCGGACAGATAGAGTATGTCATATCGCAGAAAAAGACACCGGGCACACGCATCTCTATCCCCGTAAAACCATCATATGCGCCGTATATAGATCTTGACTTTATAGTAGAAACCATAAAGCACTATATGCTTACACTGCCTATACCTGTAAATATCAGGTGTGATACGAGGGAGGTATGCCTGTCACAGCCAAAGGCAAAGTGGAACTATCCGATGAATGAGCTTGTTGGCATGAATATCATACGAGTGGATAACAGCCTGCTTGAGGGCTATGTTGCCATATATCATCCAAAGCACAAGGGGTATTTTCATAAGTCCACGCTGTACCAGCAGGGAGTCCTTGTGTCAGATGCTACAGACATACTGGGGCTTGCACCATCATGGATAGACAATTTCTCGTATCAGCTCAATATCAAAAAGAGGTTTTTAAATATAAGCATATCAAGAGACGGAGCAGCCTTCGATGAAAAGCTCATAGAGCTCCGCCAGTATATAGGACAGATTATCATAGATGCCTTTGGGCAGAGCCCGCTTACACTTGGCCAGTATCTGTCAGATGGCAGAAAACGGCTGGTATGTGAATACGAGGCGGAAAACGAGCTGGTAAGCAGAGCTGTACAGGTGCTTGTATATATAAAGGAGCGCGAGGTAGAGGTTCCGGTGAGGACAGTAATAAACGGCTTTATAGGGCGGAAAATAAAGATAGCTTTCATGCAGAGGGCACTTTTTTGCGCACTATAGGGAGAACTATCCTTATGATTATGGTCAGTTTATTGACAAGTACGATATCATAGTATTTGAGCAGAATATCAGAGCCTTCTGGCAGTTTATGACACCGTATATCACATCGATGGAGTATGTTATGGGTGACATGCCGGGCATCATATACACGGATGTATCGGCAGACCTGACTGTGGCAAAGACAGCAGCATCGTTTCGAAACGACTACGTGCTAAGACCGGAGTATTATGATCTGGACCCTGTATTTTGTCTGGTGTCAAATGAGCTGACAGACCCGATGGAGCTGGTGATAAATACCCACAACCGCAATGCAATGCTTTTGCAGCGCGCCGAAAAGTACAAAAAGGTAAGGATTGCGAGAGCTGTAATCATAGAAAATATCAAGCAGAGGATACTGGGCAATGCATCCAGATGGAACAGTATCATAGATTTTGGAGGCGAGCTCGTGCACCGATATGAGCTGGAAAAGCCAATGAGCCTGCAGGCACAGTGGTGCCTCGAGAGAGACTTCCCGGATGAAATCAATGCGTATATAGCAAAGACCTTTACAGACAAGGAAATCGCGGATTACGGGCTTACAAGTCTTTATTTTACAAGGAAGGACTTTATAAAGTGGTGGATGGCACCATAGGTTGTACCGCCATGACATATATTATCAAACACTTATTGAAGCATGAATAAGGAGAACATGAAAATGGAGATATTAGACTTAAACAACGAAGAAGACACAAAAACAACCGATGAGATGGAGCCAAAAAAGCCGGAGGAAAAAACATCACCTGTCAAGGAAATCTTAAGCTGGGTGTTAACAATCGCATTCGCCATTGTAGCGGCAATACTCATAAAGAACTATGTCATTATAAATGCAAATATTCCGTCAGGCTCGATGGAGAACACCATACAGATTGGAGATGACATATTTGGCTTCAGGCTCGCATATACATTTTCTGACCCAAAGAGAGGGGATATAGTCATATTCAATGCACCGGATTCGCCTTCTGAGAAATACATCAAGCGTGTAATAGGTCTGCCGGGAGAGACAGTCACCATAGAGGACGGCCGGGTGTATATAGACGGTGAGGCGCTTGAGGAGGATTATCTCAAGTCAAACCAGAGCGGTGAGGATCCGTGGACAGTAAATGCCGGACCTTACGAGTTTAAGGTGCCACAGGACTCATATCTGCTGCTCGGTGACAACAGAAATGGCTCATCAGACGCAAGAGTCTGGGAGCACACATATGTGTCTAAGGACGATATACTTGCAAAAGCGATATTCAGATATTACCCGTTCGACAGATTCGGAGCGGTGAAATAAGCTGTAAATCAGGATATAAAATAAAAATAGAGGTAAAGTAAATGCCAAAGACAGAAACAGACATTGAAAAACGAAATAAATATGGCATGCTGTGCGGTATAGTCGGTATATTTTTAAACCTCATACTCTTTGCCGGCAAGCTCTTTGCAGGAATGTTTAGCGGTGCAATCTCAATCACTGCGGATGCATTCAACAACCTGTCAGATGCAGGCTCCTCAATCATCACGATAGCGGGCTTCAAGATGGCGGCACAGAGAGCCGACGAGGAGCATCCATACGGACACGCGAGGATGGAGTATGTGGCTACACTGGCAGTTGCGGCAATCATACTCATCATGGGCTTTGAGCTGTTCAGGGATTCCTTTGGCAAAATCATAAAGCCGCAGGATATAGAGTTTTCATGGCTTATTGTAGCGATACTACTGGCGTCAATAGCTGTAAAATGCGTCATGGCGGTATACAATTTCTATTTTTCAAAAAAGCTTGATTCATCAACACTCGAAGCGACAGGCAGGGACAGTCTGTCAGACTGTATCGCTACATCTGTAGTACTTGCAGCCACACTCATAGCGCACTTTTCAGGACTCAATCTGGATGGAATAGGCGGTGTATTTGTGTCATTGTTTATATTCTATTCAGGGATATCATCAGCCAGGGAGGCGATAGACCCGCTGCTTGGAGCAAAGCCGGAGCCGGAGTTTGTCGATAGACTCAAGGAGATGGTACTGGACTTTGACAAAAACATACTCGGTATGCATGACCTTATGGTGCATGATTATGGACCGGGACACAGGATAGTATCGTTTCATGCAGAGGTGCCGGAGGACGGAGATATGGTCGAGCTGCACGATATAATCGATAATCTGGAGCGCAGGATACGAAGGGAACTGGGCTGTATAGTGACCATCCACATGGATCCGGTAGCGATAGAGGATGAGGAGGTAGCCGGACTGAAGGCCGAGGTGCTCTCTGTGATAAAAGGGCTTGATTCGCACATAAATATGCACGATTTCCGTATTATCAGAGGTGATACACATACGAATCTGGTTTTTGACATTGCAGTTCCATTTGGTTATATCACCTCAGATGATGATATATGCAATGCAATACAGGAAAATGTCAGGAAAAAGCTTGGAAAGAATTACTATACCGTGATAGAGGTAGACCGCGACAATTACATAAATATATGACATTGTAATAGATATATATACGAGCTTTGCCGGTGGCTGTTGGGATAAAGAAACATAAGGAATATAAAAATCATGCCAAATAGCACCGAAACTCTGCCAAATAGCACATGTTTATTGAAAATTACAGTTTATAATGTTACGGTTATGGGGTAGCAGTAAACATAGTGATCCAAGGAATAGCTGGTTTAAAGAGTGAAAGCTAATCGTAGAGAAGAAAACATGATAAAAATAGCAATATGTGATGACGAAGAATTATTCCGAAGTGAGATGGAAAAATTCGTCAGTGTATATGGAAATGAAAGTGATACAGAAATAGAGATAGACACTTATGAAAGTGCCTCACAGATGGTAAAAGAGATACATGACAGCGGAAAAAGATATGATATTCTTTTTACCGATATAGAGATGCCGGGGCTTGACGGAATGGAAGCTGCGATGGCGCTTCGTGAAATGGGAGAAACAGCGGAAATCTGTTTTGTCACAAGTCACGGGGCATACGCACTGAATTCATATCAGGTTGATGCAGTCGGATATATTATGAAACCTATAAAATATACCGAGGTAAAAAGGGCAATAGACAGGGCAAAGATTTCTATAAACTATCGCAGAGATGCACAAAAAGCAAAGAAGCGTTATCTGGATATAAAAATAAGCCGCAACAATGTGACAATCGATCTGGAGAAAGTAGTCTATATCGAAAAACGCAGAAACCAGTGCGTATTTCATCTTGAAGATGGAGAGTACATATGCTATGAGACACTTAGCAAGATATATGAGAGACTCGACCATGACAGTTTCATATATACACATCAGGGGTTTATAGCAAGTTTCCATCATATAAAGGAAGTAAAGCGAAATGCGGTATGCTTCGGGCGCGGCGTGGAAATACCGATAAGCCGGAAGCATTATGAACCGGTAAAGGCGATGCATATGGATAAAATATACAGGCTGAGAGAAGAAAAAAATCATAGCCAGAATCATTCATAGTTAGGAAGCAATATACCTACATGAAAAGTATCATCAGTATAGGAAATATCAATTTGTCCGTTGAGGTCAGAAACGACCTTGCGGACGTTTTTTATGCCAATGCCGTGGAGCAGATTTTTGTCTTTCTTGGTAGTTGCAAATTCGCCATTTTTCTCTTTTTATTTTCTCACAATGACAGTTATCAATTGTAAGTTCCAGATATGAGCCGGACTGTGACAGCGAGGCGCGCACCCATGGGGAACTGCATTTTTGAGCAGCAGTAATAGCATTATCGAATAGATTTCCGATAATGGTGGTTATGGAAAAATCATCAATAGCTACATGGGATATCTGGATATCAATATCGCAGGAAATACCAAGTCTGCCGGCTTGCTGTTTCTTCTGGTAGAGCAGTGAGGATAAAACAGACGAACCGGTATCCATTGGATCGGTAGTGGAGAGGTTGTCAGTAATAACGAAAATATAGTCATGTATTTTGGTATAGTTCTCCTGCTTGGCGTAGCATCAATGACGATAAGGTGATTCTTCATATCATGGCGCAGGGAGTGGAGCTCGTTTAGTTTCTCGTCAAGCTGTGCAGAGTATTCCTCCTGCATTTTGTCGAGTTCGAGCTGGATTTTGTATTTAGTATTTTCGTCAATGATGGATAGAAATTTATCATACGAAGATACACACATAATAATTAGTAAAAATATGATCGAAAAAATAATTGGAAGCTGATATGAACCCAGTTGATTGAGGAAAATATATAATGTGGTATAGCTAAGTAAAAGACCGAGCCCTAAAACAACAGCGGAAAATACGTATGAATAAAAGTTTGCAGATGCTTTCTTTTTATAAGTATTACAATAGAGAACATAGATTATAAAAACCAAAAAGGATACGGTAATGGTCTTGTAACTTAAATACTCGTTTGAATTTAAAGCAAGTTGAATGTCATTTAAGAGTATGGTCTGTATAGTTGCAATAGGTAAGAACAAAAATAATAGAATAGCAATATATGTAAATAAACATTTAAACATCAGCTTAATTGATTTTTTAAAAGTGATGACAAGAAATACGATAGGTATAGTATATGATATTACAGTGATATGAGAAAAAATATTAGAAAGTGAGAAAATACCACAGAGAATAATATATATTGCTTTGAAATAAAAGGCAATATTTTTGCAAAGTATACTCTCTGCTATACGAAACAGTAAAAAAGCATTACATAATTGAAATAAAAAATCCAGAAAGTTAGTGATGTTAGTATTCATAATTCGCCTCCGATATCATAATTATATCTAAATCTAATAATAAATAAAGAGGTAAATAGTCAGATTATAAAAAATATGTCAAATAGCACCGAAACTCTACCAAATAGCACATGTCTATTGATAAAACACAGTATTAGTGATAGCTGGATTTTGAAAGGAGAATAAAGATGCTTATTGAATTAACTGATGAAAAACTAATGCAATGCGATGGCGGAAAGACACCATATCAATTGACTGTTGAAGCATTAAGAAAGTGGCTAGAGCTAATGAACTCAAGAAGATAATAAACGAAAGGAAACGATAAAAAATACATTGGAAGTTTTTTTACATTCTGTCTGGAAAAGGTATGTTTCTTGCGTTGGTTCTTTTTGTTGGAATTCCTGTTCTGGGAACAGGAGCATGGACTGGAATTTTGGCAGCAAGTATATTGGAGTTGGATTTCAAAGAAAGCATTGGAGCATGCTTCTGCGGAGTTCTGTTGGCGGATGTAGATGATGCTATATTTTGGACGCTTGTTGCAGCTGGCTTTGCAGGCGGCATAGCCACTGGAGTTAGTAAAAAAATAGAAAGGAACAATACTATGAATAAAAAGAAAATAATCCTTCTGTTTATATTAACATTAGTTGGTATTTTATGTGTTTTTTTAAATGGTAAAGAAGAGTCTGAAATAGGGGGTGGTCAGAATAAGGTGAGTTTTTCAAATAAAACAAATTCATTTTATTATGACCAGCTTGACGAAACCGAAAAAAGGGTGTGTAACGATATTACAGCATTAGTTGCACAGGGAAATGGTGGAAAAATTGATCTAACAGCTCCGATAAGTACATACCGGTATCTGAGGATAGTAAGAACATTATCATTTGATCCGGAATATCAGAACTGGGTGATTTCATTAATTTTTCCGGTTGGAGAAAATAATAAACTAATTGATCGAAACACAATTAACGATGACTGTAATATTATGAAATTGTATGTTCTGGTTAATGATTCAAAAAAGCGCAAGGAGTTGAAGAATTTTAAGCTTGTTTTAAATGATGAGAATATAATTACCAATATAGATGAGCTTGAAAAAATATGTAAAAGCGCTGATTTTTCAACAGAATATTATCAGGAAAAATCAAAAGAAATAGATGCTTGCTATGATGAGATTATAAGAGAAATGCCCAAGAATATGAATGAAAAAGAGGCTGTACAGTATTTCTTAAATTGGATAAAAGACAACGTGGAATATGATTATTCTGTCTATGAATCAAGTATTGAACCATATTATGACAAATTGTATGAAAATGAAGTATATGCTGATGTCTCAAACAAAGGATGTATTTTGGATAAAAGAGGTATATGCGGTGGAATCTCAATAATATTATCCGAACTATGTAACAGAGTGGGAATAACAGCTTATCCTGTTTTTGGTACAATTAAATCAGATGGTACACTCATACCACATGGATGGGTTGCTATGAGAGTAGATGATTCAACATATTATATAGATCCTACATATGTGTGTCAAACCGGCGAAATGGACAATCTGAAAATGAAAAATGAAATGGAACGCATTGGAGACAGACAGTATCAGCTTGAGGATTCATTTGAGTATTAGGCAAGGGTTTTATAAACAAATAGAATTTGTGTTAATGTGGATACAATAGTAGTAATGATATAAATAACAGTATTTTAGACGATTTGATTGATTATGAGGAAGGTGATGAAAAATGACACCATATGGACTCGAAAATCTTATTGAATGGATTTGGTCACATCTCAAATAACGATTAAAATATATCAACGAAAAAGATGTTAGTGATTGCAGATCCTGGAGAAGGAATTGTAAAACTTACCACGGATGAGTTTTTTGGAGAAGTGCATGATGAGGGAAAACTTCCAAAATATCAGTGGAGCGGTATCCTTATCCTTCTTGTTAAGAATGAGACATTTGAGAAAAAGGATGAGACAAAAGGAATTTTCTCCAGATTTTTTCATCTGCTCATGCCACAGAAGAAACTTATATTTCAGATTTTTTTAGCATCTCTTATATATACCGTGCTTGGAATATTGGCAGCATTCTATTTTCAGATATTAATAGACAGTGTTCTTCCGGATGGATTAAAGAAAACGCTCATGACTTTATCAATAGGAGTGATACTTCTCAATCTTTTCAGGGTAATCCTTAATGCATTCAGGTCACATTTACTTTTGTATCTTAGTCAGAAACTGGATATTGCGTTATTATTGGGATATTACAGGCATGTAATGGAACTTCCGATGAACTTTTTCGGAACAAGGAAGGTCGGAGAGATTATCTCCAGGTTTAATGATGCAGGAAAGGTAAGGGATGCCATATCGGGAGCAACACTTACCATAATGATAGATACACTTATGGCTGTTGCCGGAGCAATTATTTTATACATACAGAATTCAAAATTATTTTTTATCACGATCATAATGATCGTACTGTACGCAGTAATCGTACTTGGATTTAATAAATGGTATGAAAAACTTAATCGAAAAGAAATGGAAGATAATGCCCAGCTTACGTCTTATATGGTCGAGTCTCTTAATGGAATACAGACTGTAAAGGCTTATAATGCGGAGAGAAAAGTAAACAGGGAAACAGAGATAAAATTTGTAAAACTGTTAAGAAGTGTATTCAATCTCACATGGGCTAACAATATACAAGTGTCAACTGAAACTTCGTAGCTCATAGGTGGTGTAGTTATCCTGTGGGCAGGCGGTGTTAGTGTTATGAACGGAGACATGACAATAGGTGCACTTATCACATTTAATTCACTGCTGGCATATTTCCTTGATCCTGTAAAGAATCTGGTAGACCTGCAGCCTCAGATGCAGACAGCGGTAGTGGCAGCGGACAGGCTTGGAGAGATATTAGATCTGGAAGCAGAGAAGAAAGAGAACGAACAAAGAAAGATGGCACCTGAAAGTCTTGCCGGAGATATTAAATTTGAACATGTCAATTTCAGATACGGAACAAGGCAAAGGGTACTTGAGGATATAGATTTTACAATAAAAAAGGGCGAAAAAATTGCCTTTGTTGGAGAAAAGCGGTTCAGGAAAGACAACATTATCGAAACTGCTTTTGCACTTATATCAGGCAGAGTCAGGTAATATTCTGATAAATGATAATAATATAGAAGATATACAGATAGAGACACTTAGAGACAAAATTGCATATATACCACAGGAAACATTTTTGTTTAGTGGTTCAATATTTGAAAATCTTACACTGGGACTGGATGATGCAACGATGGATGACATCATAGAGGCATCAAAAAAGGCGCAGGCTCATGAATTTATTAATAAACTGCCACTCAGATATGAGACAAGACTGGAGGAAAACGGAGCAAACCTGTCAGGCGGTCAAAGGCAAAGGCTGGCTATAGCAAGAGCCATGCTTAAAAAACCGGATATATTGATATTGGATGAGGCTACGAGTAATCTTGATGCAATAACTGAAAGAGCACTTGATAAGACAATAAGTGAATTTTCAAAAGATGTTACAACTATCTTTATAGCACACAGACTCAGCACTATAAAAAAATTGCGATAAGATATATGTGCTGGAAGATGGAAAGATTATAGAAAGCGGTGATCATGCATCATTGACAGCACTGGGTGGAAAATATGCGCAGCTTGTTAAACAACAGTCGCTTGATACTGTGGATGTTAAAGCAACCGCATAACTTCGATTATGAAAAGAGGAAAATTATGAAACCTATAATTGTGGATTTAAAGGATATAAGTGACAGTACGGAAGTATATGATTCTAAGCCAAACAGATTTGTGCCGTACACCATATATATAATATGTGCAATTCTGGCAATAGCCCTGATCTGGATGTATCTTTTCAGAATGGATATAGTTTGTAAAAGCTGATAGTGTCTTTAGAGGTGACGATGACAGCACAGCAGTAAGCTGTGCAGTTACAGGAAAGATAACTAAAATGTCGGTAAAGGACGGACAGTATGTGAATGAGGGAGACGAACTGTATGAGGTAGATATTGAAAACCTTGGAAGTACTATCGAAGATTATAAGAGTAAACTTGATAGTGTACAGCAGCGTCTTGACATACTAAATGCATATCAGAAGAGTCTTGACGGAGATAATTCTGAATTTGATGCAATGTCTGATAACCAGTATTATTCAGAATTTAAAGACAGGAAAGAATTATTAAATACTTCAATTGATGCAGGAAAGGAAAAGAATAAAACTGGGGAGGTATACGATGAAAATATTACAGTTATCAATGATTCTATTGATAAGTATAATGAAAAAATTAATAAACTTAAAGATGTAAAG
>ENA-OQEQ01000063-OQEQ01000063.1-human-gut-metagenome-genome-assembly--contig:-NODE-63-length-11176-cov-1.260476_pt1 | contig 11176 bp, 12 predicted proteins | sample MGYA00242799_ERZ504643 | MGnify/ENA primary metagenome ERZ504643 (study PRJEB26092, sample SAMD00036340) | human gut metagenome | host: Homo sapiens | study: EMG produced TPA metagenomics assembly of... | reverse complement strand
CGCACATGCAAACTGTGCATCCCAGTCGAGCACACGTCTGGCATCTGCCATCTTATCATCTATATCTCTGGCTCCCGGTATTCCCTTTGCGATGTCGGCTGCATGAGCTGCAATCTTTGAGGCGATGATGCCCTGCTTTGTATCCTCCACATTTGGAAGAGCAAGATGCTCAGCAGGTGTCACGTAGCAAAGGAAAGCTGCGCCGTTCATTGCTGCCACTGCTCCACCGATTGCTGCTGTGATGTGGTCATAGCCCGGTGCGATATCTGTTACGAGAGGTCCAAGTACATAGAATGGTGCTCCCATACAGATTGACTGCTGTACCTTCATGTTTGCTGCTACCTGATCAAGCGGCACATGTCCCGGTCCCTCTACCATGACCTGTACGTTGTGATCCCATGCACGCTTTGTGAGCTCTCCAAGTCTTACAAGCTCCTCTATCTGGCATACATCTGTTGCATCTGCCAGGCAGCCCGGTCTGCAGGCATCTCCGAGTGAGATTGTCACATCATGCTCCTCACAGATTTCAAGTATCTCATCATAGTGCTCGTAGAATGGATTTTCCTCTCCTGTCATACACATCCATGCAAATACAAGGCTGCCTCCACGGCTTACGATATTCATCTTACGCTTGTGCTTTTTAATCTGGTCTATCGTTTTTCTTGTGATTCCACAGTGAAGTGTAACAAAGTCCACTCCATCCTCTGCATGGAGTCTGACTACATCGACAAAATCCTGTGCTGTAAGTGTTGCAAGATCACGCTGATAGTGGATAACACTGTCATAAACAGGCACTGTTCCTATCATTGCAGGACATTCGCTTGTAAGCTTTTGTCTGAATGGCTGTGTGTTGCCATGGCTTGAAAGATCCATGATAGCCTCTGCTCCAAGCTTTACAGCGCTCATGACCTTCTGCATCTCCACATCATAGTCCTTGCAGTCTCTTGACACACCGAGGTTTACATTGATTTTTGTGCGAAGCATGCTTCCAACACCCTCTGCATCAAGTGACTTGTGATGCTTGTTAGCAGGAATAGCTACCTTTCCGCTTGCAACAAGCTCCATCAGCTTGTCTACATCCATCTTCTCTTTCTTTGCTACCTTTTCAATTTCAGGTGTTACGATGCCCTTTCTTGCGGCATCCATCTGTGTTGTGTAATTACTCATTGTACTCTCCTGTTCTTATTGTTATTTGTATTATTAATTAGTAATTATTTCAAGATTAACGCTCCATGATTCATAGGACCGCTGCCGTGCCCCAGATCAAGCATGGCTTTTAAACATGCCGTGACATATCGCTTGCCGTTATCCACAGCCTGCTCGAGCGGCTGTCCCTTTGCAAGGCCGCTGGCTATCGCTGATGAAAGTGTGCAGCCTGTGCCGTGTGAGTTTGGATTATCCACTCTTTTGGTCTCAAATGTGATGATTTGCTTTCCATCCCACAAATAGTCACACACACATGCTGTGTCCGTGAAATGACCTCCCTTGCTTAAAACCGGACAGCCGTATTTATCATAAATAGCCTTTGATGCCTCTATGATGTCATCTGTGCTTTCAATCTGTCTGCCTGATATCACCTCAAGCTCAGGGATATTTGGCGTGATGATGTCAGCCAGTGGAAAAAGCTTCTCCATCAGAGTGTTTGCTGCATTTTCTTCAAGCAGCCTGCTTTCGCTTGTAGCGACCATCACCGGGTCCAGAACTATGTTTTTTGCCTTATATTTTACAAGACCTGCGGCAATCGCCTCAATTGTATCTACCGATGATGTCATACCGATTTTCACCGCATCCGGAAAAATATCCGTAAAAAACAGCCTTCATCTGTGCCTCGATAAAATCAGCCGGTACATTCATCACCGCATCAACTCCCATGGTGTTTTGTGCCGTGAGTGCTGTGATGACACTCTCGCCAAACACACCGTTTGCAAGCATTGTCTTTAAATCGGCCTGCACGCCTGCGCCACCGCTTGAATCGCTTCCCGCAATTGTAAGTGCTGTATGCATATTTACGCTCCTTTCTACTGAATTTTGTCGCATATTTCTGCGAGTTCCCTGGCTGCAGCCTTTATATCTGCGCTTGCAAATATCGCTCCTACCACTGCGATTCCTGCAATCCCAGTGCCCTCTAGCGTGACCGCATTGTCTGCATTTATGCCTCCGATTGCAACAACCGGTATATCGACAGCCGCCGTGATTTCACGCAGAAGTTCCTTTGTCATAGGCTTTGCATTGAGCTTTGTGGTAGAGCCAAACACGGCTCCGCTTCCCAGATAGTCCGCGCCATCAACTTGTGCTTTCTTTGCCTGCTCCACGGTCTTTGCCGTAACTCCTATTATCTTGTCAGCTCCAAGAAGCTTCCTGGCCTCTGCCGGATTCATGTCATCCTGACCCAGATGTACTCCGTCGGCATCTATATCAATTGCAAACTGCACGTTATCATTGATGATGAGCGGCACCTTGTGCTCATGACAGATTCTCTTTATCTCAAGAGCCTCATTATACTCATCCTTAAGCCCTGCATCAGAATCCGTACTCAAAATATCCTTGTCACGGATCTGAATCATAGTGGCACCGCCCTCTATTGCAAGCTTCACATGCTCAGAAAGCCTCGCTTTGTGCAGCCACTGCCTGTCTGTTATAGCGTAGAGCTTTAAATCAGTTTTGTTCATATATACATTTTACCTCTTATCCTGTTATTTTCCAAATATAAGACTCATGACCCGCATACCAATTGTCTGTCATACAGCGATATTCACATCAGTTCATAATCACCATCGCATATATGATATACTGCATCAATCAGCCTGTCCCGGTATGCAGCATTTCCGGGCTTAATGAAATAACAGCTGTTTGTCTCTCTGCCGTGCTTTGCCATATCAGAGGCAGCAAGCCCGCCTGCACTCTTCATGCAGCTAAGTGCTGCCGTGACTGCACCGTATTTATCATCGCAATCAGCCGCAACAAACGCACAAATGAGTCCTGAAAGCATACATCCGGTGCCTGTCACCCGCTTCATCATAGGATGGCCACCTGTGATGCTTCCTACCCTGTAATTATGCGTGTATCCGTCAGCATCCAACGCAACAGCATTCACTACACAATTATCCATCACACCGGTACCCGTCGCATCAGTACTCATCAGACTGCTTTCATTATTGTCATAGCAATCAGCTTCATCAAATAATTCTGCCACATAATCGGTCTCACCTGTAATCACACAGATACAGCCAAATCGCAGGGCAGCCCTGCACGCAAGCGCCTTTGCATCAGACTCATCTGCCGTATCGGTCACTTCCACGCCGCCATCACATCTGCCATGCTCCATAACAGCCTTGACCTCAGACAAATTGCCCTTAATCACATCCACATGCACCTCGTCAAGCAGGCTCATCACAAAATCCATCCTGAAGCGGCTCACGCCCACACCAACCAGATCAAGCACAATAGGAATGTTCTTTTTCGCTGCCATCCTCGCAGCAATGCGCATCGCCTCAAAGCGCTCCTCAGAGGGAGTGCCTATATTCAGGTTCAGCCCATCGCAGATACCCGTGACCTCATCCATCTCCTGCGGTGCCATAGCCATAATAGGCCTGGCCCCACATGCCAGCTCAATATTGGCCACATCATTGATAGTAACCATATTTGTGATGTTGTGAATCAAAGGACTGCGTGACTTAAGCTTTTCTATAAAATCATTCATCTGTATCTCTTTACAACTATTCATAATCACCCACACATTCAAAAAGCGGATATACCGCCAATGAGTATATCCGCCTAAAAATCGTGCGATATTATCCTACGTTGGCATTATCCAAATCAGGTTATGGGTCAAGACACTACCAGTCTACTCTCAGCCAGCTAAATACCAGCTCCCCTATTGTGTTTTTATAATATTTAATATAATACGCACTCCCCAATAAATCAAGTAAAATCAGCAAGTGTACGAATATTCGTACATTGAACTATACTGTTTAGACGCAATCCCGGTAACACCGAGCCCCGAGGTGTTACCGTAGCACTCATTATCCCGCCACAACGTAAGGGCGTAAGCCCCGGGCACCGGGGTACACACGCACTGTCCCGAAGCGCGAATAGCGAAGTGGCTTAGATACTGTAGAAATTATGCCCATGAAGTGCAGAAACACCCCTGCATGGACGCAGGGGTGAGGAGAACCGCGCCACGGACGGCGCGTTTCGACGGTTTCGTCAAGCATAGAAACCCATCAGGCATAATTTCGTACAGAATCTTAGCCACGTAGCGTAGCGCCCTGGGAGAGTGCGTGTGCACCCCGGTGCCCGGTCCTACGCCCGACCTATTGCCACAATGAAGCAATTCACCTAATCTACTTAGCTGCAATAACATCCGCCATATCGTAGTGACCTGCACCCTTTCCCTTAAGGAACTTGGCAGCCTCAACAGTCACCCTTCGCAAAAACAGCCTTAGAATAAGCAGTATGCTTAAACTCAATCACCTCATCCTGTCCACAGAAAAGTACCTCGTGCTCACCGACGATGCTTCCTCCTCTGACAGCAGAAATACCAATTTCCTTAGGATCACGCTTCTCTCTGCGCTGGCTGCGGTCGTAGACATAGTGATACTCGTTGTCCATAGCCTCGTTGATTGAATCGGCAAGCGCAAGCGCAGTACCTGAAGGTGCATCAAGCTTTAAATTGTGATGCTTCTCAACTATCTCCATGTCAAAACCTGCCGGTGCGAAAACCTGTGCAGCCTTTTTGAGAAGAGCCATAAGAGTGTTTATGCCAAGTGACATGTTTGCAGACTTGAGCACTGCCACCTTCTTGTAGCACTCCTCAACCTTTGCAAGCTGCTCATCACTAAGACCGGTAGTGCATAAAAACAACCGGAACCTGCTTGTCCACGCAATAGTCCAGTACTCCGTCAACAGCCTTGGCATTGGAAAAATCTATGACCACATCAGCGTCCACATCACATTTGTCGATGCTCGAAAAAACAGGATAGTCATTGTCTATTCCATCATATAAATCAATACCGGCTACAATCTTGATATCAGCATCAGCCTTACAGATTTCTGTGATAGTCTGTCCCATTTTGCCATTGCAGCCATTCATAATTACCTTTGTCATTTTATCGTATCCTTTCTCGTTGTACTAAGCAAGCTTTAAGCCATAAGCCTTCATGACCTCAGAAAGCTTCCTTGCATTATCCTCACCCATCTCGCACATAGGGCTTCTAAGAGGTCCGACATTCATACCCATCAGGTTCATAGCCTTCTTTACAGGAATTGGATTCACCTCTGAGAAGAGTGCGTCCACAAGTGGAAGAGCCTCTCTCTGAAGCTCTAAGGCTGTCTGTAAATCGCCCTTGAAGAAGCTGTCACACATATTGTGTACCTTTGCAGGGGCTACATTGCTCCATACTGAGATTACACCGATTGCTCCGATAGACATAAGAGGCACTACGAGACCATCCTCGCCTGAGTACATATCAAGCTTTCCGTCTGTCAGATACATTGTCTTTGAAGCCTGTGCCAGATTTCCTGTAGCTTCCTTGAGTCCCACGATATTTTCCTTTGTCTTAAAGAGCTCTGCCATAGTCTCCGGAAGCACATTGCAGCCTGTACGTCCCGGTACGTTGTATACGATAATAGGACACTTTGTGCTGTCTGCAATCTGCGAATAGTGGCTCACAAGACCTGCCTGAGTAGCCTTGTTGTAGTATGGTGTGACAACGAGCAGTCCGTCTGCGCCAAACTCCTCAGCCTCCTTTGAAAGCTGCATAGCTGTCTTTGTGCAGTTAGAGCCTGTGCCTGCTACTACAGGTACACGATGCTTTGTAAACTCTACGGCAGCCTTTATAACCTTTGCATGCTCCTCCATTGACAGACATGGGCTCTCGCCTGTGGTGCCGGCAATGATAATAGCATCTGTGCCATTATCAATCTGCATATTGATAAGCTCCTCGAGCTTGTCGTAATTAACCTCCTCGTTATCGTACATAGGTGTAACAATTGCTACTCCTGCTCCTTTGAAAATTGCCATGATTTTATCTCCTTCTTGCTTTTCTTTATTCGATATTTGATTCTCTTAACGTATAAGTATGCCGCTGTCTGCCTCTAAGCGCTAAAAAACCGGCTCCTTAGAGCCGGTCCCAATTCTTCATGAATCACGATAGCTCCCCATCAAATCTGATGACAGTCATAAGGCTGTTCGCCATATGCCCAGAGATATATCTGCAGATGATAAATCCCTTCGGCGCTATTCCTTTCATCTCCCATCAACTGCCCCTGCGGCATCCGGAAAGCTACTCATAAGTCGCGCGACCTCTATCTGTTAATCAAATTATTCGTATACAGCAGATGATATAACTGCCTCACACTTGCACTAATAATATCACCACGCCTGTGCATTGTCAACTCACAGGACAATATTTCTTATTATTTTTCCGACGCGATATTATAAATCTCATCTGCCATTTCCCTGATTCCATCGTCAAGTACTCTGCCTGTCATAATCACGGTCACATCATCAGGCCTTGAAGCAAGCATATCCGACAGCTCCTCCTTTGAAATCAGATGCAAATCCAAAAGCCCCAGCATCTCATCAAGCACAACAACCATGTCAGCACCTGTTGATATAACCTTCTTTGCATAGTTGAAGCCATTCTTGATATTCATGATTTCTTCCTGCTTACTCTCCTCATCAAGCTGCTCAAAGAGTATTCCGGCTCTTGAAAAATTAAAGAATTTCACCTCCGGCTCAAGCTTTTTCAAAAATTCCGGCTCCTTTTTACCCTTTAGAAACTGAATAACGACAGCCTGTTTACCATCACAGGCAGCACATATTGCACTTCCTATAGCGACATTTGTCTTGCCATGTCCCTCGCCATAATAAATCTGTACTGCACCGTTTTCCATAATAATCATGCCTCCATACACATAGCTTTTCTGCCTGATATACAATCATTACAGTTTACACCTTATGTAAACGTCAACAATTACAAGCATTAACCAATAATATCTAGTAAAATACCACAATCTGACTTTTATTGCAAATTTTCGGGAAAATCACAAATCCGTAGTTACTGTCCATTAAAAATACTATGCCTCAATCTTGCTCACGGAAACCTCATACGCCGTGCGCTGCTCCACCTGTTTCTCACTGAGCTTTTTCACATAGTCTCTGCTCTGGATTCTGCCCCATATCTGCACATGTGTACCCACCTCAAAGGTCGACGCAAATCTGGCATTTCTTCCCCAACAGATACATGGAATATAGTCTGACTTGCCATATGAGCGGTTCACTGCCACAAGCAGGTCTGCAATTTCTCGTCCAAGCGGTGTTTTCCTGTATATAGCCTCCTTGCAGATATAGCCGTCAAGGAAAATCTGATTGGCTGCATCCTCATCATAATCACTGTCCAATATCTCAAGCTCTCTTGCAAAAACAGACAGCACCAGCCTGTTCTTCTTCTCCTCATGCCTGTTGAATGAGCGGAACTGACCGCCTATATATACGCTTTTGCCTATGTAGTCACCCTCCACATTGATAAGCCTCTCTGACACCATCACCGGAATATAGTCCATGCAATCTGAAAGCCTTCTGACCGAAACCTCCATCATATAGAAGCCCTCACCATACACCTCGTGACTAAACTGAAAATCTGAAACGATTTCTCCGATTATTGATACCTGGTTGTTTTCAAACATTTTATCTGCCATGAATTTTTGTCTCCCTTCCTTTTGTAAAATGTTTTTCCAGCTATTTTTAACATTTCCACAAAGTATATTTTCTCAAATAATGTCGACAAATCCAATAACATTTCACTTAATTTTATAAAAACTTTCAATGAAAACTTGCACATTGGAAAAATTATGATAGAATAAGTTAGTTGCAAACTTAGCTTTATTTATTAAAGAAAGAAGGAAAATATGAAAACAACAAGAGACGATATTCGTAATATAGCAATTATTGCCCACGTTGATCATGGTAAAACAACACTTGTAGATGAGCTTCTTAAGCAAAGCGGTGTGTTCCGTGACAATCAGGAAGTTCAGGATCGAGTAATGGATTCAAACGACATCGAGCGTGAAAGAGGTATCACAATCCTCTCCAAAAACACAGCTATTCAGTATAAGGACATCAAAATCAACATCATCGACACTCCGGGTCATGCTGACTTCGGCGGTGAGGTAGAGCGTGTTCTTAAGATGGTAAACGGAGTTATTCTCGTTGTTGATGCCTTCGAGGGTGTTATGCCACAGACCAAGTTCGTAGTTATGAAGGCTCTTGCACTCAAGCTGCCTATCATTGTCTGCGTCAACAAGATTGACCGTCCGGAGGCACGTCCTAATGAGGTCATCGATGAGGTATTAGAGCTCTTCATGGATCTCGATGCTTCTGAGGAGCAGCTTGACTGCCCATTCGTTTTTGCATCAGCCAGAGACGGCTATGCCATGAAGGACTTAAACGATGAGAGAAAGGATATGACTCCTCTCTTCGAGACTATCGTAAATTACATTCCTGCTCCAACAGGTGATCCGGATGCCAACACACAGATTCTCATCAGTACAATCGACTACAATGAGTATGTAGGACGTATCGGAATCGGTAAAGTGGATAACGGTAAAATCAAGGTCAATCAGGAGGCTGTCGTTGTAAACCACCACGACCCTGACAAGCTTGAGAAGGTCCGTATCAGCAAGCTTTACGAGTTTGACGGACTCAACAAGGTAGATGTAGCTGAGGCAGGAATCGGTTCGATTGTAGCTATCTCAGGTATCGCAGATATCCACATCGGAGATACAATCTGCTCACCGGAAGCACCGGAAGCTATTCCTTTCCAGAAGATTTCAGAGCCTACAATCTCTATGAACTTCATCGTAAACAACAGCCCTCTTGCAGGACAGGAAGGTAAATTTGTCACAAGCCGTCACATCCGTGACAGACTCCTTCGCGAGCTCAACACTGATGTTTCACTGCGTGTCGAGGATACCGACTCACCTGATTCCTTCAAGGTTTCCGGACGTGGAGAGCTTCACCTTTCAGTGCTTATCGAGAACATGCGCCGTGAGGGTTATGAGTTCGCTGTAAGTAAGGCAGAGGTGCTCTACAAGTATGACGAAAACGGCAAGAAGCTTGAGCCAATGGAGCTTGCTTACATCGATGTGCCTGATGAGTTTACAGGAGCTGTCATCTCAAAGCTTCAGCAGCGCAAAGGCGAGCTTAGAAATATGGGTTCTATCGCAGGTGGCTACACCAGACTTGAATTCCATATCCCTGCACGTGGACTTATCGGATACCGTGGTGAGTTCATGACCGATACAAAGGGTAACGGAATCTTAAACACCATGTTTGACGGCTACGAGCCATACAAGGGTGAGATTGCATACCGTGCAACAGGTTCACTCATTGCCTTTGAGTCAGGTGAGGCTGTAACATACGGACTCTTCTCTGCACAGGAGAGAGGAACACTCTTTATCGGACCGGGTGCCAAGGTTTACTCCGGAATGGTTATCGGACAATGTTCAAAGGCCGAGGACATCGAGCTCAACGTATGTAAGAAGAAGCATCTTACAAATACACGTTCTTCATCAGCAGATGAGGCACTCACACTTGTACCACCTAAAGTATTAAGCCTTGAGCAGGCTATCGACTTTATTGATACAGATGAGCTTCTTGAGGTAACACCTGAGAGCCTTCGAATCAGAAAGAAGATTCTTGACCCTACTCTTCGTAAGAGAGCCGGTTTCAAGAAGAACTAAATCATGCTTTTTCACATAAAGTTTTTGTTGCTGAAAAGTATACAGTAATTACACTTTAAGTAAATTTCAAAGACAAAAAATACCGTCAGGGAACATCTCCCTGACGGTATTTTTATTTAACCTGATCTATTTTACAGTGCCTTGATTCTCTCAAGTGCCTTTACTGTGTTCTCATAGTTTCCGAAAGCAGTCAGTCTGAAGTAGCCCTCTCCGCTTGGTCCAAAGCCTGAGCCAGGTGTACCTACCACATTGGCATTCTCAAGCAGGTAATCGAAGAACTCCCATGATGTCATCTGATCCGGTGTCTTGAGCCAGATGTATGGTGCATTTACTCCGCCGTATACTGTAAAGCCTGCCTCTGCAAGACCCGTCTTTATTGTCTTTGCATTGTTCATGTAGTATGCTACCTGATCCTTAAGCTGTGCTTTTCCTGCATCTGAGTAAACTGCCTCGCCTGCTCTCTGCACGATGTATGGTGCACCGTTGAACTTGGTTCCGTGGCGGCGTGCCCACATTGCGTGAAGCGAAACATCACCACACTTAAGCTCCTTAGGTACTACTGTGAAGCCAAGACGCACACCTGTAAAGCCTGCGTTCTTTGAAAAGCTTCTAGCTCGATGGCACATGTCTTTGCCCCGTTACACTCATAGATTGAGTGTGGCACATCTGCTTCGCTGATATATGCCTCGTAGGCTGCATCGAAAATGATGACTGAGCCATTCTTGTTTGCATAATCTACCCATACCTGTAACTGTTCCTTTGTAAGAGTTGTTCCTGTCGGGTTGTTTGGCAGACACAGATAAATCATATCCGGTACTTCCTTTGGAAGCTCCGGAACAAAGCCGTTATCTGCTGTTGACGGCATATAGATTACATTGCTCCAGGTCTCTTTCTGAGCATCATATGTGCCTGTTCTTCCTGCCATGACATTGGAATCAACATAATACAGGGTAAACAGGATCTGTAACAGCGATGCGGCTGTTTGCTGAGAAAAGCTCCTGGATGTTGGCTGAATCACTCTTTGCTCCGTCTGAAACAAAAATCTCATCTGCTGAGATATCGCATCCTCTTGCTTTGTAGTCGTTGTCTGAAATTGCTTTTCTGAGGAACTCATATCCGAGGTCAGGTGCGTATCCGTGGAATGTTGCTGCACTTCCCATCTCGTCAACTGCCTTGTGCATAGCATCAATAATAGCAGGTGCAAGTGGCTGTGTTACATCGCCGATTCCAAGCCTTATAATCTCTTTATCCGGATTAGCCTCCTGATAAGCTGCAACTTTTTTAGCTATTGTGCTGAAAAGGTAGCTTCCCGGTAATTTCTGAAAGTTATCATTAATCTGAAACATGTTTATCTCTCCTTTGTTACTTTACAATAAGTCTAATTTATCACTTTACTATAAAAGTGTAAATATATTTTTTATCATTATTTATT
>ENA-OQEQ01000062-OQEQ01000062.1-human-gut-metagenome-genome-assembly--contig:-NODE-62-length-11236-cov-2.228733_pt1:7500-11236 | contig 11236 bp, 11 predicted proteins | sample MGYA00242799_ERZ504643 | MGnify/ENA primary metagenome ERZ504643 (study PRJEB26092, sample SAMD00036340) | human gut metagenome | host: Homo sapiens | study: EMG produced TPA metagenomics... | reverse complement strand
AAGAGGCTTCAAATCAGGAGAATGCTGCAGATGATGATACCTTGAAGAATCAGGTTCAAATGGCACTTGATGGGCTTTGTCAATGAGGGGAAATAAGCCGTCTGAGACTATAGACAGCAGTGCAAGGGATGACAATGAAGATGACAGCGAAGATGATGATTTGCAGTTCATCGACTTAAATTAGTGGATATGACTGGAGGATATGACTTGAAACCATATACAAGTAAGGCTAAAAAAGCAATAGATTTGGCTGCACGTATATCAAAGAAAATGAATTACAGCTATGTTGGAACAGAGCACATACTGGCTGGCCTTATAAAAGAGGGCACCGGTGTGGCAGCTGAGGTTCTAACAGCCTGCAATGTGGAATATGATAAGCTTATTTCGATGATTGAAGACCTGATTTCACCGGGGGATAACATCGAAGTGATGGACAGGGATGGCTATTCACCAAGGACACAGAGAGTATTGGAGCGTGCATCGGAGGAAGCCGATAGATTTGAGTGCAATGAGATAGGTACAGAACATTTGCTGATGGCTATAGTACTGCAGGGAGACTGTGCAGCTGCAAGACTTTTAAACACCATGGGTGTTAACAGTCAGAAGATGTTTATAGATATTCTTGGTGCGATGGGTGAGGATCCGTCTGCATACAGGGATCTGATGAAAAGCTACAATACATCATACAATTCTGCGACTCCTGTATTAGATCAGTATTCCAGAGATTTGACAGATATGGCAGAGGCAGGGCTTCTTGACCCTGTTATAGGCAGAAAAAAGGAGATGGAGCGCGTTATCCAGATACTTTGCCGCCGTGGCAAAAACAATCCATGTCTGATTGGAGAGCCGGGAGTGGGCAAGACCGCTATAGTAGAAGGACTTGCACAGGATATAGTCAGTGGCAATGTTCCGGATATTCTTTTGGGAAAGAGACTGGTTTCTCTAGATATGTCCGGGCTTGTAGCCAAATCAAAGTATCGTGGTGAGTTTGAGGAGCGTATCAAGAAGGTGATAAGCGAGGTTTCAAATGCCAAAAATGTACTGCTTTTCATTGATGAGCTTCACACTATAATAGGTGCAGGAGGAGCAGAAGGCTCGTTAGATGCATCTAACATATTAAAGCCTGCGCTTGCCAGAGGCGAGGTACAGGTAATCGGCGCCACAACCATAGAAGAGTACCGCAAATACGTGGAAAAAGATGCTGCGCTTGAGCGCCGTTTCCAGCCGGTGATGGTTGAGGAGCCTGGTGTGGATGAGACAATAGAGATACTCACAGGATTAAAGGGACTCTATGAAAAGCATCATGGTGTCATCATCACAGATGAGGGTGTGAAAGCAGCAGTAAACCTTTCTGCACGATATATAAACGACAGATTTTTACCTGATAAGGCGATAGACCTGATGGATGAAGCGGCAGCTAGGATAAGGCTTAAGAATTTGACATCATCTGACGAGCTGCTTGCTCTGAAAAAAGAGATAATAGATAAGCAGGACCGGGTGGAAGATGCTTTGTCGAAGGGAGATATCGCAGCTGCCGGCGCGCTTATGTCAGAAAAGGAAGTGCTTGAAAATAAACAGCAGAAGCTTATCAGGAAGAATCACCGCACAGGAGCCAAAAACCAGCCTGTAGTCGGCGAAAATGAGATAGCGGATGTAGTATCGGGATGGACCAAAATACCTGTAAATAAGCTTACAGAGTCAGAGGCAGGACGACTTGCAAAGCTTGAACAGATACTTCACAAGCGTGTAATAGGACAACAGGAGGCTGTTTCTGCTGTCGCAAAGGCAGTCAGACGAGGCCGCGTTGGTTTAAAGGATCCTAAGAAGCCGATTGGCTCATTCCTGTTTTTGGGACCGACAGGAGTAGGTAAGACGGAGGTGTCAAAGGCGCTTTGCTGAGGCTGTCTTTGGCAAGGAAGATGCCATGATACGTGTTGACATGTCAGAGTACATGGAAAAGCATAGTGTTTCAAAGATGATTGGTTCACCACCGGGATATGTGGGCCATGAGGAGGGCGGACAGCTCTCAGAGAAGGTCAGACGCAATCCTTTTTCTGTTATACTGTTTGATGAGATAGAAAAAGCACATCCTGATGTGTTCAATATACTCTTACAGGTGCTTGATGATGGTAGAATCACTGATTCACAGGGGCGCACGGTTGATTTCAAGAATACAATAATCATCATGACATCAAATGCAGGAGCTTCTTCTATTATAGAACCAAAACGCCTTGGCTTTGGCGCTGGTGAGGATGAAAAGCAGGATCACGAGCGTATGAAGAACAGTGTCATGGAGGAGGTCCGCCGTATATTCAAGCCTGAGTTTTTTGAACCGAATCGACGAGACTATTGTATTTAGAGCTCTCAACAAGGATGACATGAAGCATATAGTGACACTTCTTGTAAAGGAACTTAAGAAACGCTGTAAAGAACAGCTTGATATAGAGCTCACAGTGCGCGACAGTGCAAAATCCTTTATCGTGGACAAAGCCTATGACAGAAAATATGGCGCAAGACTCTTAAACGAAAGCTTCAGGAGGAGATTGAAGACCGTATGTCAGAGGATATTATTACCGGCAAAATCAAGCGAGGTGATAAGGTAATAATTTCTACGAAAAACAAACAAATTTCATTGACTGTTGAGTAGAATTGGATTTATAATTAATATATCAATATAGCTACGGGAGGATAAAAATGGCTGTAATAAGTGAATTAATCCGTACTGAGGAAAACGGAAAGCTCAGCTTCGGAGATTATACATTGGCTGCAAAGGCAAAGCTTGACAATTTTGAGAAGGATGGAGATATCTACAAGGTAAAGACCTTTAAGGAGATTACAAAGCTCGAAAGAAACGGACTCTTTGTATACGAGTCTGTTCCGGGAACAGCGGTTATGGATTTCGAGGAGACTGCTGATACAGTGACATTTACTGTGGAGGGGCCTGAGGATGCTCAGATTACTCTTGGCCTTGAAGAGGAGACAGAGTACGAAATTGATATAGCTGGAGCTGTTGCAGGTACTATGAAGACAAATCTCGGCGGCAAGCTCAGCTTAAGCGTAGAGCTTGAGGGTGTTGATTCGGTCGATATCAAAGTATCAAGAAAATAGAGCATAATTTAAGCCCGGTGAAAGCCGGGCTTTTTGTATTTTATAAAGGAGAACAATATGGCAAAAGGAAAGACCTCTGTATTTTTCTGCCAGGAATGTGGTTATGAATCGGCAAAATGGATGGGACAGTGCCCGGCCTGTAAGGAATGGAATACATTTGTAGAGGAAACCATAGATAAAAAGTCGATAAGCTCATCGGGAAAAGTGAAAAAAGGATCAAAGGAGGCACAGGTTCTGCCTCTTTCGGCAGTAAAAAGCGAGAAAGAGGAGCGTATAGTGACAGGAATAGCCGAGTTTGACAGAGTGCTCGGTGGAGGAATAGTGAGGGGCTCACTTGTGCTTGTGGGAGGAGATCCGGGTATAGGAAAATCTACGCTTCTGCTTCAGGTATGCAGGGAGCTTTCGCAAAAAAAGGTGCCATTACTTTATGTGTCAGGTGAGGAATCCCTGCATCAGATAAAGATGCGTGCCGACAGACTTGGCGATTTTACGGATTCGCTGGAGCTTTTATGTGAGACAAGTCTTGATATAGCAAAGGACGTGATTCAACGAAAAAAACCGGAGGTTGTTGTGATAGATTCCATTCAGACCATGTATAACGAAGAGATATCATCTGCACCGGGCAGTG
>ENA-OQEQ01000062-OQEQ01000062.1-human-gut-metagenome-genome-assembly--contig:-NODE-62-length-11236-cov-2.228733_pt1:0-2500 | contig 11236 bp, 11 predicted proteins | sample MGYA00242799_ERZ504643 | MGnify/ENA primary metagenome ERZ504643 (study PRJEB26092, sample SAMD00036340) | human gut metagenome | host: Homo sapiens | study: EMG produced TPA metagenomics... | reverse complement strand
CGGCAATGGGAAGACGTGATGCGGAGTGAAATATAGTAACGAAGTCCGTGAGCTGTGCGTCAAGAAAAGCCGCTATTGTTCATACCATACCCGTACCGTAAACCGACACAGGTGGATGAGGAGAGAACCTAAGGCCGGCGGAAGAAGCATTGTCAAGGAACTCGGCAAAATGGCCCCGTAACTTAGGGATAAGGGGTGCCTGGGAAACCAGGCCGCAGAGAATAGGCTCAAGCAACTGTTTAGCAAAAACACAGGTCTATGCGAAACCGAAAGGTGAGGTATATGGCTGACGCCTGCCCGGTGCTGGAAGGTTAAGAGGAGAGGTTAGCGCAAGCGAAGCTTTGAATTTAAGCCCCAGTAAACGGCGGCCGTAACTATAACGGTCCTAAGGTAGCGAAATTCCTTGTCGGGTAAGTTCCGACCCGCACGAAAGGCGTAATGATTTGAGCGCTGTCTCGACAATGCATCCGGTGAAATTGAAGTACCAGTGAAGATGCTGGTTACCTGCGCCAGGACGGAAAGACCCCATGGAGCTTTACTCCAGTCTGGTACTGGGACTCGGTATTGCATGTACAGGATAGGTGGGAGGCTAGGAGATGGTAACGCCAGTTGCCATGGAGCCGCTGTTGGGATACCACCCTTGCAGTATTGGGTTTCTAACCAGCCGCCGTGACCCGGCGGTGGGACAATGCCAGACGGGGAGTTTGACTGGGGCGGTCGCCTCCGAAAGGGTATCGGAGGCGCCCAAAGGTTCCCTCAGAATGGACGGAAACCATTCGAAGAGTGCAAAGGCAGAAGGGAGCTTGACTGCGACACCGACGGGTGGAGCAGGTACGAAAGTAGGGCTTAGTGATCCGGTGGTATTAAGTGGGAATGCCATCGCTCAACGGATAAAAGCTACCCTGGGGATAACAGGCTTATCACTCCCAAGAGTTCACATCGACGGAGTGGTTTGGCACCTCGATGTCGGCTCATCGCATCCTGGGGCTGTAGTAGGTCCCAAGGGTTGGGCTGTTCGCCCATTAAAGCGGTACGCGAGCTGGGTTCAGAACGTCGTGAGACAGTTCGGTCCCTATCCGGCGTGGGCGTAGGATATCTGAGAGGAGCTGTCCTTAGTACGAGAGGACCGGGATGGACGGGCCGCTGGTGCACCGGTTAGACTGCCAAGTCTATAGCCGGGTAGCCAAGCCCGGAAGGGATAAACGCTGAAGGCATCTAAGCGTGAAGCCCCCCTCAAGATGAGATATCCCATCCGAAAGGAGTAAACCCCCTTGAAGACGACGAGGTTGATAGGGCAGGGGTGGAAGTGTGGTAACACATGGAGCTGACTGCTACTAATAGGGTGAGGGCTTGACCAACAAGCTTGGTTATGATATAATTGCTTAGTCAACATGTATGTGGTTTTGAAGATATGGTATCTTCTAATAATCCTCCTTAGCTCAGTCGGTAGAGCATGCGGCTGTTAACCGCAGTGTCGTTGGTTCGAGTCCAACAGGGGGAGTTAGCTTTTCGGACCTAGAGCCGATAGCAATAGAATTGGCTCCATGGTCAAGCGGTTAAGACACCGCCCTTTCACGGCGGTAACAGGGGTTCAAATCCCCTTGGAGTCATTATGTAAGATTTCTTACATATAATAAAAATAATAAAAAGTGAATATGGTGCCATAGCCAAGTGGTAAGGCAAAGGTCTGCAACACCTCTATCCCCGGTTCAAATCCGGGTGGCACCTCTTGAAAAACCTTAGAAATATCTTCTAAGGTTTTTTTGTGTTAATGTATACTGACACTTGCGATAGTGACACAGGATTGATTCTGATAATTTCTGGAAGTAACAGAAATAACAGGCTACAGGAGGGGGAATTTCGGTGGCTCCTGAACTGTCAGATGTTCACCGATCAGCTTCTCCATCCAGACCATATTATACCAGTGGTTGAATTTGTAACCGCATTTGATGGAACTCACCTACAAGACGATATCCCATATGAGTGTGAAATTCCACACTGTTTTTGTCAAGATGTTCATCTTCCTTTGGAGGATAGGCAATGCAGGCATTCATATTCAAGATACCCTGCTCACGTAAAGCAGTTTCAAAGGGCATCATGAAAGCCTGCGGCCTATCCCTCTGTGTTTAAGAGACTGATCAACGTAAATAGATGTTTCCACAGCCCAGTCATATGCAGGTCTTTCATGGAAAGGACCTGCATATGCATATCCAAGCAAAGTTCCTTTTTCCTCAGCTACAAGGTAAGGGTATTTTCTCAGAGTGTGTTGAATCCGGGAAGCAAATTCTTCTGTGGAGGGAACATCATATTCAAAGGTGATGGCTGTATTTTCTACATATGGTCTGTAAATTTTAAGCAGTGCCGGTGCATCTGCAGCAGAAGCGGTACGGATTATTATTTTATTGTCCATGATAATTTCCTTTCTGAATGTGTTTGAAAAATATATGTAACTATTCATCAAATTCTGCAGTCACTATAAAACCTCGCGGTGTATGTTCAA
>ENA-OQEQ01000061-OQEQ01000061.1-human-gut-metagenome-genome-assembly--contig:-NODE-61-length-11343-cov-1.216387_pt1 | contig 11343 bp, 13 predicted proteins | sample MGYA00242799_ERZ504643 | MGnify/ENA primary metagenome ERZ504643 (study PRJEB26092, sample SAMD00036340) | human gut metagenome | host: Homo sapiens | study: EMG produced TPA metagenomics assembly of... | reverse complement strand
GAACATTCTACAAAATTTTTTAAAATTTTTCTACCCTTGTATTCATCAAAATACAAAGAATTGTTATTTTTTTCACAATAGCAGCTGTTTCAATAAAATTACTCATGGCGCAGAGCATCAATCGGGTTTAGGTTCGCTGCCTTGTATGACGGAAGCATACCGAATATGATTCCGATTGCCATCGAAAAAAGCACCGCAAGTATAGCTGCTGCCGGGCTTATCGCTGTCGGCGTGCCGTTTAGCATTGAAATGACCTTCGAAAGTATCACTCCGACAAGCACTCCTACCAGACCTCCAAGACTTGTGAGCACAACAGCCTCTGTGAGGAACTGACCAAGGATTGCTCCCTTTCCTGCTCCGATTGCTTTTTTAAGTCCTATCTCTGAGGTACGCTCTGTGACTGACACAAGCATGATATTCATGACGCCGATACCGCCGACGAGCAGTGATATTCCGGCAATCCATATGAGCATCATGTTGGTTGACTGGCTGAGCTGCTGTATCTGCTTTGCCTGCTCCTGTAAATCCTGTGCCTTGTAGGTCACATCAGAGCCGTCTGTGACATTTAAGCTGCTGTTAAGTATCTCCTCAGCTGCCTTTCCCACTGTAGCCATGGTATCGGTGCTGTCTGCCTTAAGCAGAAGGTTCTGCGGCTCATCATAGCCAAATATGACAGGCCATGTGCCGCTTGGCACAAATACATTGCCCTGGCTGTCATCATAGGCATACATATAATAATCATCCATTGAATTTATTACCAGGTCATAGCTGTCCTTTTCCGTAACTACACCGACTACTGTAAACGGATATCCCTGTATCTCTACTGTCTTGCCGAGCGCGCTCTCTCCTGAAAACAGGCTGCTCTCCACGCTCTCGTCGATAAGAGCCACCCTGCGGGCCTTTGCATAATCATTCTTTGAGAAGCCTCTGCCCTTCATGACTACATAGCTTGCTGTGTCGAAATATCCGTCATCGACACCTGTTATATTGCCGCCTGAAAGCGCCGTGTTCAGATAATATACTGCATTGTAAGCCTGTCTTGTGCGGTAAAGTGCTGCATTTTGCACATGGTCGAGCTCCTTTATGCTGTCAAGTGTGGCAGCCGATACCTCTGTCACTCCTGCCGGCGCCGAATCATATGACAGATCCATATCATAACCATCCTTCTGCAGTGTGACCTTTACGTTATTACTTCCTGAACCTATAAGGTTCTTTTCTATCTGTTCGTTTGTGCCCTGAATTGTGGAAACAATCGCAATAATTGCTGCAATTCCGATGATGATTCCAAGCATGGTCAGAAACGAACGCATCTTATGTGACCAGATTCCCCTAAAGGACAATCTAATATTTTCAAGCATCTTTAATCCTCCCTGCTAAACTAATACATACCATCTTCGGACACCTTGGTTTTCTCGCCTTCTCTGACTCCATACGGGAATGCGATATAGTCATCATTTGTCAGGCCTGACTTTATCTCCACATATGAGCCCCAGAGCGACTTGCCTGTTTTGACAGACTGCTTTTTGAGCTTTCCGTTGTCATCCTTGTATATATATGACTGTCCGTTTTCTGTTCTGACATATGACTTGTCGATATAAAGACCACTGTCAGAGCCCTCTGATGACGTATCTATAGTAAGCTGCAGCGAATCGCCCTTTTTGAGATTCTGTGGATTCTCAATGTATGCAGTGTACTCATAGAATGATGAGTTTGGATTGCTGTCTCCATAGTAGTTAACACTGTCTGACGGCACATTACTTATCTCTGATATCGTGCCCTCATAGGTATCACCTGTCATGTAGTTGACTGCTGATACGCTCTGCCCTACCTTTACTGTATCCAGATCCAGCTCACCGATTGTTCCGCTGATATACAGTCCTGAGGCTCCTGAAAGCTGCAGGAACGGTGTACCGTCCTGAGGTGGATTGGCAGGATCACCGACTGTTGTCACAATTCCATCCTTCTTTGCATATACCACGCCATCCTCAAGCTCGCTCTGCAGTTCCTTTAAATCAGCCTGTGCAATTCTCTTTTGTAAATCAACATCTGCAACACTTCTTGTCTGCTCCTTTATGGCATCCTTAAGCTCATCTGCTGTGTATGTCTTTTCTTCTGCTGCGGTATCAGCTTCTGTCTGTGCGGCCTGTTCTGTGGCATTGTCTGCTACGGCATCTGACGGCTCATTTACTGCTGTATCAGCAGAAGCATTTCCTGTTGTAATTGAACCTGCAAGGAAAAGCTTTATCTCATCGCTGTCATCATAGCTGCCAAGCTTATCTCCTCTTACGATAAGCTCCATATCAGGTGCGTTAGCATCTCCTATTACAAACCGGGCTACCGCACTCTTATCAGCAAGTGTATTCAAAAGCGATCCGGCTACATATGAAGCCTCTGTGCATGTAAATACATAGGGATCATCCTCTGTACCGCTTCCCTTAGCCTCTGACAAATCCGATATCACATCATGCTGTTCATCAGGCTTTTGCTCAGGTGCAGCCGGCTGTGTGTCAGGCTGTGGCTCAGGTGTAACAGGAGTCTCAGGCTGCTTTGCAACCGGCTTAGTATTCTTTAGCTTATCAAGCTTCTGCTTTTCCGATACAAGCTGGTTCTCAAGACTCTGTATCTCAAGCTGTTTCATCTCAACCGAGAGTGAAAGACTCGTCACATCATATGCAAGGAGCTTATCCCCGGCCTTTACCTGCTGATCCTTTGTGACATAAACCTCTGTCACCTTCTGTCCATCCTTTAAATTGATTGTCTGACATGCATCGTCACACACCATTCCCTCACTGGTCATGGATGTGCTGTCGTTTGTCGTGCTGATCATGAAACACTCATGACGGAAGCAATCCCCTTGGAGTTCTTGTAATAAACCACTCCTGTGATGCTTCCCGCTACAACTGCAACTACAAGGACAGCTATTATAATGATCTTAATTCTCTTTTTCTTTTTCATTACCTGCCTCCTGTCCTTCCTCTGTTATCTCGCCGTCTATGATGTGGACGATGCGCTTTGCCTGCTCGGCTACCTTTCTGTCATGTGTAATCATGACAACCGTCACACCGGACTCATTAAGGCTCTCAAAGAGCTCAAGCACCTGCCTGCCTGACTTTGAGTCAAGTGCTCCCGTAGGCTCATCCGCAAGCAGAAGCTTTGGATGATTTACCATAGCTCTCGCTATCGCCACTCGCTGCTTCTGTCCTCCTGAAAGCTGTGTTGGCTTAAAATCAGCCCTGTCTGAAAGCCCTACGCGCTCCAATGCCTCCATACCCATCTGCCTTCTGTCCTTTTTGCTCACACCGGCATATATGAGTGGCAGGCATACATTGTCAAGTGCGCTCTCACGCGGCATGAGCTGGAAATTCTGGAATACAAATCCTATTGTATCCCGTCTGACTCTCGTAAGCTCCTTTTCCTTGAGCTCACTGACTTGTCTGCCGTCAAGTATATATGTGCCCGATGTTGGCAGATCAAGACATCCCACAATATTCATGAGAGTGGTCTTGCCAGAGCCCGACGGCCCCATGATTGCCACGTACTCTCCCTCCTCAATCTGGAGTGAAACATCCTTTAAAACCGGCACCACAAGCTTATCCTGGTCGTAGTTTTTGTAAATATGCTGGAGTTCTAGAATCATCTACTGTACCTCCGCGTCACCTGAACCGGTGGCATCTGCAGCACCTTCGTCCATTGTGCCATCATCAACCGGACCGCCCTCAGTGCCCTCAAGCACCTGGTCATCAAGAGCTTCTGTACCCATATCGTCGTAGGCTGTATCTTCATCGCCGCCATTTTCAATGTAATCGTCCCATGTCTGTGCCGGCTCACCCTCATAAAGGTCATCAGATGCCCATACTATGTAGTCATCCTTTGAAAGCCCTGATTTGATTTCATACATCATGAGATTCTCGTCATAGTCTCCAAGCTCAACCTTTGTCTTCTCAAGCTTATCCTTTTTATTAAGTGTCCAGACATATGCATCATCGCCATCCTTTACAACGTAGCTCTCATCAATCCATATGCCTTCCTTCATCTGTGTCTGTCCAAAATCCGGCTCCACATATACATGCTGTCCTAAAAGCATATCGCCTGTGCCTGTAAGCTGCACATAGAAGTTGTACTTTGAGGCCTTCTGCTCGCTGTTTCCATCATCATACATGCCTGAATTGCTGTTATCAGTCTGAGGATTCTCAGTGTCAACCTTGCTGATGGTACCCTGCCAGGTCTTTGACTCATCAACTCTTGAGCGCACGATAACTGCCTGCCCCTCTGCCAGTCCGCTGTTTAAAAAGCTCTGCTCATCGATTGTGCCCTTTACCCTGTAATCGCCGGTGGCAACAATTGTCATAAATGCAGAATCTGCTGTGTCTGCACTCTGATTCTCATTGATTTTCTTAACAACACCGACCATTGTGCTATTTACAGTGGCATTTTTGATGCTCTCATCGTACTTTTCTATCTCTGCCTTCTTCGTGGCAACATCGTACTGTGTCTGCTTCTGCTGTGTCTGCACCTGCTGAATCTGCAGTGTATAGTCAAGCTGCTGATCCTTTGACGCTTCCTTCTTTTCCTTGTTGAGCTGCTCTATCTGGCATCATAGCCGGAAAGCGTATTGTTTAAGCTCTCAAGCTCAAGCGTGGCACTTTCCTTTTTCGCAGCAAGATCCTTTGTATCATAGGTAAAAAGAGGTGTACCCACCTGTACCTCATCACCCTCTGACACGAGAATATCCTTTACTTTTTTCTCACTATCAGCCTTGATATCCATGCTATCGGCTGCTTCCACGACACCGCTGTACCTGTCAGTGCTTCCCGCCTGATACATGACATCAGAGACCTTGTTTGCATACACCCCCGATGACTTTTTTGCATTCTTTCCCTTTGTCATTGCAATGACAACAGCTGACACAATAACTGCTATAATCAGCACAACTGCAATCACTGAATGATAATCTTTTTCTTTTTACTCATTTCGACCTCCCGGTTTTTATAATATATTGATTATAAGTAACTATTCAGAACCACTGAGAACAGCTACGATCATGAATTAATCATACCAAATATATATTGCATTTGTCCTTTAAGATTTTTTTAATATTTTACTAATAAAAAATGGAGGTTAGTATGGAAATAGCATTTAGTGAGAAAATTTCTCCACAGCTGTCCGCCGCCCTGCTGTCCACCCCTTATGAGCTTGGTAAAGAGGGAGGGCTTTCAAGCGGCTATCTGCCGGAGAGTGATAGCTGGGAAGTGATAGTAAAATATGTCGGTGACATCGAAAAAATAAAAGAAAAATATCCTTCTGTACTCATCACAAAGCTGCTTGGAAACTATGCGGTGCTTGTAATTGAAAAATCACTTGTAAATACTGTCGCTCTGTGCGATGAAATCATATATATGGAAAAGCCAAAGCAGTTTAACTACGATGTATACGAGGGCTCGCAGGCCTCATGCATCACTCCCGTACACACCAATCCATATAATCTGACCGGAAAAGGTGTGCTCGTAGGCATTATCGACTCCGGAATTTACTATGCCCATCCGGCTTTTATACAGGATGGTGTAAGCAGAATTGCCTATCTGTGGGACCAGACTGTATCTGATAACTCCTCACACAGTGACATAGTTCCTTTTGGCACCTTATATGACCGCGATACAATCACCAAAGCCATAAATGCAGAAAACAGCTTAGAAATGCAGCGCATCTGCCCAAGCATCGACATATCCGGGCACGGCACTCATGTGGCAGGAATCGCTGCCGGAAACGGAAATGGTAATGATAATGAACAAAACACAAAATACCGCGGTGTTGCTTATGAAAGCACTCTTATAGTCGTAAAACTCAAAACCTCAGGCGGTGCCAGCTTTCCCACAACCACGCAGATTATGCTGGCAGTAGACTTTTGCATAAGAAAATCCATCGATATGAATATGCCTATAGCCATAAACCTAAGCTTTGGCACAAGTAACGGCTCGCACAGCGGTACCTCACTGCTTGAAACATACCTGGACTATATAGCAGAAAACTACCGCTGCGCGGTCTCTGTCGGCTCAGGTAACGATGGAGCCGGCTTTGGTCATGCAAACGGCAAATCATACCCTGCCGATGCAGAGCTTGCGATAGGCTATCCTGAGCCATCTCTTTCCATAGATTTATGGAAGAAATACTGGGATGAGATACAGCTGCAAATTACCGCCCCAAATAATGATATGCTGGAGATTCCAGATACAATTACCAATCAGGCAAAAGGCTTTACATACAGATACCGGCTCGATGGGACAGACATATATATAACAGGCGGCGGTCCCTCACCCTACTCTCCCTTTCAGGAAATATTCATTGAACTCATGGGATCACAATACATCTCACCCGGCATCTGGAAAATATCGCTTATGCCCATATCTGTAAAGGACGGTTCATGGGATATATGGCTGCCGTCAGGTGCTCTGCGCAATGCACAGACCTCATTTATCAATGCATCACCCGATATCACCCTGACCATCCCCTCGACCTCACAAAATGTCATCTCTGTCGGAGCCTATGACAGCCGCACAAACCGCACAGCTGCTTTTTCCGGCCGAGGCTATACCTGGGCCTTTGACAGCATAAAGCCTGATATCATAGCGCCCGGTGTGGACATTATCTCCTGTTCAAACACCGGAGGCTACACTTCAAAAACAGGCACCTCCATGGCTGCTCCGTTCGTAACCGGTGCGGCAGCGCTCCTGATGGAATGGGGCATTGTGCGTGGAAATGACCTCTATATGTATGGCGACAAGCTTAAAGCTTCTCTCATAAAAGGTTCAGGTGAAAATGTATTCACAGCTGTCTCAAGGACAGCCTCTGAAAATACTTCCAAAAACACAAAATACCCCAACCCTGTGACGGGCTGGGGTACATTGTGCTTACTGGATAGTATTCCTTAACAGAAGCTGCTATTCGTATACGTGCTTCTGATGCTTCTTTGCATCTGCCTTATTCTTTTTCTTCAATGGATGCTTTGGGTTTTTATCCATTATAATCGCTTCCTTCCGTTCGTTCTGACTACGTTATACACCTGCAATCAGCACTTGTCAAGTTAGAGTGCTATTTTTAATTTAATTGTTTATATTTTAGCGTGAAATCACAATCATTTTGATGTTAAAAGCACTAATTTGTATGCACAATTATTGACAGTTTGCTATATTTAATTTTTATCTCTTCATCACACTCTTTTTTTACACCGTCATCGCAATTTTGAAAACACATCATTACATAGCTGCCAGATATACAAAATATGCCGCATAGCAAAGCAGCATCACCACTCCACATGGCTTTCTAAGCTCTTTATGTCTTATTGTACCGCCCCACAGGAGCACACCGCACAGGATTGCCACAACTGTATCAATCACAAACCTGCTCTCAAACGGTACCGGACAAATGAGAGCTACTGTACCGATTACAAAGAGTATATTAAAAATATTGCTGCCGACTATATTTCCTATTGCAATTCCTGCATTTCCCTTTCGTGCTGCTGAAACAGATGTCACAAGCTCCGGAAGAGATGTGCCGAATGCCACGATCGTAAGTCCGATAAAGCGCTCACTCATGCCGCAGGCTCTCGCTATAGTTGTGGCACCGTTTACGACAAGCTGGCTTCCAATTACGACGCACACACCGCCAAGCACAATAAAGAGCAGGCATTTCCATACCGGATATAGCTTTACCGGCTGCTCATCACCACTGTCATTGCCCTTTTTTGCCAGAAAATACAGGTAAAGCAGATATGCAATAAATAAAACCCACAGTATAACTCCCTCAATGAATGTGATTTCATTGCCTGTCATTCCCATCACGAGAAGCACCGCTGTGATAAGAAGCATATACGGTATCTCGTATTTGAAGGTAGTTTTTTGTATGGCTACATTTGTGATGAGTGCCGTCACTCCCAGGATTATAAGGATATTTAGTATATTGCTGCCGACAATATTGCCGACTGTAATCCCCGCATTACCCTTTATTCCTGCAGTGATGCTGACTGCCGCCTCCGGCAGCGACGTACCCATCGCCACAATCGTCAGTCCAATCACAAGCTGCGGAATACCAAATTTCCCGGCGAGCGCCGCCGCTCCATCCACAAACACATCCGCGCCCTTCACCAGTGCTACAAAGCCTGCTATAAGCAGTAAAATTGCTACAAAAATCATAATTTTCCTCCTTCTGCCGTCCTTTTTAAGGATGCCTGATTAATTGATAGTTACAGCTATGTCCTATCAGCAGAAGGCTTTTATATACAAAAAAGGCGACACTTCTGCTGTATAAAACAACAAAAGTCTCGCCATTTAATCACTCTCCGGATTGCTGTCATATATGTATGATATGTATGAGCAATCGTACTGACGGATAAGTAAGCACTCTCGTGCCGGCTACTCCCTTTCACTTATATACTATGATATGTCAACGCAGGGTATTCGTCAATAGGGAAATGTGCTTATTTTTCATATTCCTCTATGACGCAGGTATGATGCTTTTTTTCACCATTTTGACTATCATAATTGATTCCAACCAAAAGAAGCTTTCCCTTATAACCTGCCAGTGCTCCCTCATAGTGCCTGTCCTTAATCTGTTTAACTGCAGCCTCGGCAGTCTTATCACATTTTAATTCAATTATAATTGCCGGGCGTTTTCCGGCATTTTCTCTTGGTATAAATACCATATCTGCATATCCTTTACCCGCCGGCATTTCTCTGACAATATTGTAATATGCAGGTGCTGTAAAATAAGCCATTGTCAGAACGCAGCTTAATGAGTTTTCATCATTATATCTCAAAACAGATGTATATGATTCATGTGCAAGCTCAATTATTTCTGCCACTTTATCACTGTCACAATTAATTGTAGCCCTTAACAATTCATCGCATCTGGCAATTGATTTTCCAATTTTCCCCCAATTTCCTGTGCACAGAGCTGCCTGATATGCCTTTTTCACTTCATAATTTGGAATAAATGCACTCTCTTCCTCTCTGTCATATCCCAGATATCCCAAATGAATCAGAGCTGTCAAAGCTTCATCCTTTGAGGAAACAGTAGAAAAATCATTCTGAAAAGTTTCGGTGTTTACATATAATTTTTTCCCTGACAGCATATTTACAATATCATCCCTCAAGCCCTCATAATTCATGTTTATAAATGTATTGATTGACTCAAATGATGATGTGTTTTTCCAATAAGAATCAAAATCCCTGTAATTAAGTGCCATCGACACAGAATTCGGATTATACATATGCAAACCATCTATCAGATAGCCATTGTACCAGGCTTTCATGCTCTCATAATCCATGTTGTATTGCCTGCACAGCATCATGACTTCTTCTTCTGTAAAACCATAATATTGTGTAATTGGTCTGGATTTAAGCATTGTAAACTCCTGAAAATTATTCAATGCCGATTCGTCCTTTATTTTTTTAATCGGAAGTATCCCGGTTATATATGCCAAAGCAAGGAAGTACTTTGATTCCTCTGACTTAAATAATGAATGAAGAAACTGTAAATAATTATGAATCAGATTCTGGTCATCACTATTTCTGATTACACAATCCCATTCATCTATAATAATTACAAACTGTATCCCGGTAAGCTTATAAACAGACATGAGTATAACACTGAATTTCTTTGAGAAATCAACATTTTCTTCAAATTCATCCCTTAAATCCGACACAACGTATTCCTTGATTTTTTCAATGATATTTGCCTTATAATCATCCCAAAATGATGAAATATCAAGATGTATGACATTGTATTTGTTCATATGTTTTTTTATATGCCGGATTTGTTGCAAGCTTAGTTGTCTTCAAACAACTCTGCTGAATCACAGCCCCTGCTATAATATGCATCTATCATTCCGGCAGCATGGGATTTTCCAAATCTCCTTGCATGGCTTACTGCAACACATTTATCATCTGTCGATAATCTGCTATTTAATTCATTGATCAGTTCTGTCTTATCCACATATATTCTACTGTTTTTTGACTGTAAAAAGCTCTCATTTCCAGGATTAAAGTATATTCCCATCCCGTTTTCACCCCTTTAACATATATAAATCAGCTATACTTTTTTATAGTATAGCTGATTATCTATACAATTACAAATAATAAATGAATCGTTTTGTTTTATCATTAATTTTTCCTTGCCTTTATCGCACTAACGTGGTAGCATGGTTACTAGATAAACTATTAAAGAGGTACTACAAATGAAAACATCAGAAATTATTGTATTTATCGTCTATCTGCTGTGCATGCTGGGTATCGGTATTTTCTTTTTCGTGAAAAACAGAAACGGCGGAGAAAAAACCTACTTCCTTGGTGGACGTGAGATGGGACCATGGGTTGCGGCGCTGTCAGCCGGAGCCTCAGACATGAGTGCATGGGTGCTCATGGGACTTCCTACTTCTATCTATGCACTGGGCTTAGGTCAGGTATGGATTCCTGTGGGACTTGCAATCGGCTACACTATAAGCTGGCTGCTTGAAGCACCGAGACTGCGTAAATTCTCGATTGTAGCCAATGACTCAATCACTATTCCGCAGTATCTGACCAACAGATTCCTGTCCAAATCACTTGCACTGCAGGTAATATGTGCAATTGTGTTTTGGTTGCATACACTATTTATGCGGCATCAAGCGTAAAGGCATGCGGTACTCTTTTCCACACTGTAATAGGAATGGATCCACAGATTGCCATGTACCTTGCTGCAGTGGTCATCGTAGGCTATACCTTCCTCGGCGGCTTCTCGGCTGTATGCTGGACCGATTTTTTTCCAGGGCATGCTCGTGCTTGGTTCTATGTTTATAGCACCGATTTTTGCAGCATTTATGCTTGATACATCATCTATGTCAGCACTCCCGGGCGGTTACTTAAACCCATTCTCAAGCTGGCAGGATATCGTGTCAGGACTGGCATGGGGACTTGGTTACTTTGGTATGCCACATATCATTATCAGATTCATGTCCATCAAATCACAGAAGGATTTGAAGAAATCAGCAAAAATCGGAATTACATGGACTCTGCTTATTGTATTTTTTGCAACTTTAATCGGAGTAATCGGAAGACTTTTCCTTGGCTTTGACGAATCAATCAATTAAAACTCTCTTGTTTTCATCCAGATTGTAAGAAAGATTTTCCCTGGTGTTATCTCAGGTATACTCCTCTCAGCAGTGCTTGCCGCTTCCATGAGTACCGCAGACAGCCAGCTGCTTGCTGCTTCATCTGCTTTCTCGAGTGATGTGTACAAGCCTGTCATCAGAAAAGGCAAGGCAAGTGGACAAAGAGATGATGTGGACCGGCCGTATTGTCGTTCTGGATCTCT
>ENA-OQEQ01000060-OQEQ01000060.1-human-gut-metagenome-genome-assembly--contig:-NODE-60-length-11469-cov-0.984218_pt1 | contig 11469 bp, 9 predicted proteins | sample MGYA00242799_ERZ504643 | MGnify/ENA primary metagenome ERZ504643 (study PRJEB26092, sample SAMD00036340) | human gut metagenome | host: Homo sapiens | study: EMG produced TPA metagenomics assembly of the... | reverse complement strand
AAACGCAATTGCCGTTACGAAAGTTACAACAAGATTGATAACTCCCATTGCCAGAGTATTCCGGATAACACGGATAAACGTCATATCTGAGAACAGTGTCCGGAATTTTTCTAATCCTACAAACTCTGAATGCAGGATTCCTAGTTTCGGTTTGTAGTTCTGAAATGCCATTGCCCAGCCAGCAAGCGGAAGGTAATAGAAAATCACACCATATGCTACGATAATTGCTGCCCAGAAAAGCAGGACTTCTGTCTTTTGATTTCTTTCCATGTGATTTTTGTTCTGGGCTCTTTTGTTTTTGATTTTGTTCTCGCTAAAGACATGACCTCACTCCTTAAAAAAACGGGCAGATGAAATTTTTCACATCTGCCGCTTCAAAATTTCATTTTTTATTTGAACTTCGCTGCCTGCTCCATTCTTGTGTCTAATTCAGTCTGCAGTTCACTGATAAAGTCTTCCGGGTGGCATGCATTGTAAGCATCCATGTAGGTATCCCATGCCGCGTCAAAATCTTTTGCCATAACAACCTGCGGAAGCTGCTCATGTTTTACATCTGCAATTTTGTTCCATGCAACTCCGCCAGGTGTATCTGTTGTGAAATTGTTAGAGAAGGACCACATCGGATACCAGTCTCCAGGTGCATTGTTTGTTCCAAGCATTTCAACATATGTCTTAACACCATAGGCATCGAAAACCTCTTTTACATCACTGTTAAGACCATCATAGAACTCTCTTGCCTGTCCATCAGGTTTGTTGGCATTGATTCCATCATCACTTGTTCCATTGTACTGTGGGAAGTATGAGTATGGGCATGAATGAGAGGCCTTGTATGCTGTATCAGAAGCCTTCTTTCTCTCATCTGCTGTTTTGTAAAACTCACCATTCTCATCTACTTCATAGTCAGTACCCTTGACACCCCAGTATCTGAGATTGTGGATATCCTGATCAAGAAGATCATTTACAAACTTCATGGCCGCATCTACATCATCACAGGATGTTGTAACAGCAAGACCTGTTGACGCGTTGAAAGCGCCGCCTGCATTGTGCCACTGATTGTCACGGCCGTCGATTGTTACAGGTACTGGAATGTAATCGCATCCCTGCTCATCAAGGCCTGCCTGTTTAATTGCATCACCTGCTGTGTATGCAAAATCCCACCACTGGTCAATCATTCCAAGTACACGTCCTGTAGAAAGCTTAGAGATATATTCATCATATGTCTGTGTGAATGACTCAGGATCTACAATTCCCTTATTATACTCTTCATTGAGCTTCTTGAAATATTTAACTGCTGTATCAGATGTATTATAGTCAAGTACTTTCTTTGTATCAGGATCTACCATACATGATCCATCGTTTGGATATCCGTCAAGGAACTGTGGTGCATTCTCAAGACAGAAATATCTCCAATCTTCACAAAGGATTGTATATGGAATATTTTCTGTTCCATCAGCCATTGTTGGATTTGCTTCATTATATTTCTCGATGAGGTCAAAATACTGATCCAGTGTCTTGATCTCCGGATAGTTAGCCCATTTAAGTACTCTTGCCTGGATCCAGAATGCCTCGTCATTGTGTGTGCAGACTTTCTCGTCTCCCTTTATGCAGCTAAACTGTGGTATCCAGTAGATATGTCCGTCATCCTGACGAAGTTTTTCCCACTCAAGTTCTGTGAAAAGATTTTTGATGTTTGGATATTTCTCGATGTAGTCATCCAATGGAACAAGTGCGCCTGCATCATATAACTGCTTCTGTCCACTTATACCGTCAATGAAATCAGGATACTCGCCACCTGCGATCATTGTTCCGACTGCCTCATCTGCTGTCTGTCCGGTAAGCCAGGTTTCCTTTACCCTTACACCTGTCTTTTCCTCGATGATCTTCTGGATTTCATTATCATCATTGATTTCAGATCCCGGTACAGCAAAGAATGCATCAAAACTCTTTCGCACCTCCAGAGCTACCTTTTTGCCACTATCATTGCCACATCCGGCAAACAGTGTTGCTGCCATAGTAGCCACAAGCAGCATGCTTACAAATTTTTTTCTTCTCATATTGTAATGTCCTCCCTTTTGATAACTTAATTTTATACTTTTTAAGTTTTCAAACAATCGGAGTAACTATAGTCAAAAACAGGGTAAACTATAGTTTCTCGAAAAAACTATAATTTACCCTGTTTTGCAGTAATATATATTATTCTCCACTTTGCATCTGGCGTCTGAAACGCGCCGGTGTACAGCCTTTTACCTGTATAAACCTGTTCACAAAATAATCCATATCATGATATCCGACTTCCTCTGCTATCTGTATTATCTTCTTATCAGTCCTAAGCAGAAGCTCTGCCGCCCGTTCCATCCTGTAATTGTTCAGATAATCCTTAAAGGACTGTCCGTATTTTTTTTCTGAAAAGCTGCCCTAAGTATGCACTGTTTACATAATACTTCTCACTCAGGCTCTTAAGCGTGATGTTCGTGGCATAATTGTCTCTTACTTCCTTTTCTACCATGCCGATCACACCTCTTGACACATTTTTTCTAAGCTGCGACAGATAATCACCATACTCACAGCAAAATCTGGTCATATGCGCACGGCTTCCCCTCTCAATACCGGTCTTAAAGCTGCTCTCACTTATGAGTCGCAAAATCTCCTGCTGATTTACATTATCATCCTGCTCACTTGCCAGGTGTATGAACTGAAACAACAGATAATTAATATTTAAGTTCATGCTTTCCCCATTCATACCCATGCTGGACATCTCATCATAAAATTTGGCAACTGCATTTCTTATCTCAAGATGGTTATTCTGTTCCACTGTCCTAAGCAGCTTATCAAGACTATCTTTACAAAGCACTATTCCATCTGCCGATATCTTTACTTCATCCTCATAGTAATATATGCTCTTTACTATGCGAAAGCCCTGAAACGACCTGAGCATACATGCATTGCCGTATGATCTGGCTATCTTGATATATCTGATACTTTTCTTCCGACCAGCATAACTATATTCTTTTGTGTATTATCACATATATACCTTCTCAGATCCTCCAGATATTTTCTCTCGGTTTTTGCGGCTTCCTCTGCCATATAATCTGAGAATATAAAGCCTATGTCATACACTTTTTCATTTACAGATACATCAAATACACAATGTGCCGAATCAGCCCCCAGAAAAGCAACACAGCTTTCGTACATCTTGCGCTGTAAGCTTCTCATATCACTATCGAGTATCTCATCACCTGCAGGAAGCTGCTCCATCTGTATTTCAACATACCTTGCTCCACCCTCACACCTCATATTTTCTTTTACATAGTTCAGGTTTACTTCATCATATTTGCCCTGTATCAGAGATATCAGGTGTCTTGCAAGGTATGCCTGTTTCATCTTTTTGTTATCCTCGTTGATCTGGTTTTTCTCGTTTTTGAGCATAAGAACCTTGCTTAGTACCTTAAGCAGCATCTCCTTGTCCACCGGCTTTAGTATGTAATCCGTACAGTCATTCTGCATGGCCTGCTGCGCATAGCTAAAATCTGCATAACCGCTTAATATCACAAAATACACATCTGATTTTTTATCTTTTCTCAAAGTCTCAAGCAGCTCAAGTCCTGTCATCTCCGGCATCCTTATATCGGCTATGACCAGATCCACATTCTCATTTTCCAGAAACTGCAGAGCTTCCTTTCCATTTGAGGCCGTTCCTGCTATCTCAAATTCTTCATTTTCCCAATCAATGATCACCTTAAGCCCCTGTATTATGAAAGGCTCATCATCCACCAATAATACTTTAAGCATTTTAAATCTCCCTATAAATATGTTTCCGGTATTTTTATCATAACAGTCGTACCGCAGCCTTCCTCACTGTCCACATCAAATACTGCTTTAGATTCCGTTACCATTTTGATACGCAGGCAGGCATTTATCACACCCACTCTGCCACCGGTCTTTAACATATCGATATCTGCATTTTTCATGTTACTTTTCATTTTTTCAAGAGCATCCGGATCAATTCCGCTACCTGTATCCTCAACCTCTATATGCATGAACCCGGCTTTTTTGAATATACGCACAAATATCCAGCCCGGAGCAGCTTTACTTTCTATGCCATGCACACAGGCATTTTCAACAAAGGTTACAAGCGTAAGTTTTGGCACCTGACATTCCATGCAGTCTGCTTCTATATCTATGTTATAGTTCAGTCGCTCGCCAAACCGGTATTTCTGCAATGCCAGATAGGCTTTTACAAATTCACATTCCTTTGCAACGGTTACAGCATCATTTCCCCACTCCACATACTGTCTTTGCATGATGGCGAGTTTTTCGACATATCAGCCGTCTCATTTTCCTTTTTCAGCAGACTGTGCATTCGTATGCTCTCAAGCGCATTAAACAGAAAGTGCGGATTTATCTGGCTGTGCAGTGCAAGAAGCTCTGCGTTTTTCTGACTTACAAGCATCTCCTGCTCTTTTAGCTTATTCTTATATACAGTCTGGATCAAGTCATTTGTGCGGCTTACCATCCTGTTGTAATTTTTTATCATGCTGCCGATCTCATCTTTGCTCTCCCTGTCAGTCATAGATACAAGCTTTTCGCTGTCAACTGACTTAAATACCTTTGAAAGCTGTAATATCCTGCTCGTAAAGGAATGGTTAAAGATACTGAACAGACAAAGTGGAAAGAATACATTTATAAGCATCAGAAAAACAATAATCGGTGCATTGTGCATAAGCATGCTCCATATATTACTGCGTGTCTTAAACACATATATATCAAGATCACAGCCATACAAAGAGAGCTTCTGCCTGTATACGGAGTCGCTTATTTTCCCAATCGCCTCCAATGTCTTAAATGGTTTGTTGACTCCACTGTAGGCCCCATTTGACAGCACTATGTCATCTCCATGGCAGATAAGCACTTCATTATCATAATTCATATTCTTAAAAGTACGCATCATGCTGCCATAATTAAACTCTATCTTGAGTACCTTTTCGATATCAGATGAGTAAAAATCCAGCTTTTTCATATAAATCATATGTCTTTCATCTGACAATCCGGCTACGCCTTTTTCATATACAAAAAAGAGTCCTCCGCTTTCCTTCTGCTCCAGAAGTCTGTAAGAATCCGTATTTCTTACAGCAGACATATCATTTACTTTTCCGCCATTTACTATTGTAGGATTGTCAGCATACAGGAAAAATACTATATTGCTCATTCCAAGTGTGTTTTCAAAAAGTGTATCCTGAAAGAAGCTCTGATACTCTGATACATACTCAGCAGAGCTTGTGTATTCCTTTGATATAAAATCGTCTATGCGCTTGCTGGTGTAGATACTCTTAGCTGCCTCTTCTGCGTTATTGACCATGCTGTTCAGATTATATCCCACAGCAATTGCTATGCTCGACATTTCATGTCTGCTGCTTTCTTTTTCAGCATTTTCTACGATGGAAAGCACCACTGCATCAGTCACTATGAGCGGCAGCATGACACAAAGTACATAAAATATGTAGAATTTTTTTCTGAGTGAATAATCATCAAGCTTTCTCTCAATGGCATTCCATATTGGTCTTCTCATAAACAATTCCTCTGAAATCACTTAAAGGAGCCGACATATGTCCGCTCCTAAAGTCTGTTTTAACTTGTCATTAATTATAGAATAACATATTTATTATTAATAATCTACCCCTGTTTTCTCTCCACATCTTGTTATATCAATGCGCTCTGTCCGCTTGCCTGTGAGCTTTGTGCTTCTGTCATCAGGCTGCTGTCCTCCTGCGGATATCTCATAAATTCCCGGCACAGCTACACAGCTTCCATCCTCTTCTATCACAGCAAAGTCCCTTGGCGAAAGAGTCAGCTTTACTTTCTTAGTCTCATATGGCTCAAGCTTTACAACCTCAATCCCCCTTTAGCTGATATCCGGGCTCATACTCTGCAGCATCAACGTGCCTGATATAGAGCTGAACTATCTCATTTACAGTATATCTGCTGTCATTTGTCACATTTACAAACACCTCAACAGGTTCGTTTACATCACTTTCTGCTTTATCCACTGACATTCCATCATAGTTTGTCTCACCATAATGCAGTCCATATCCAAATGGATATAACACATTCTCATTTGTATAGCGGTATGTCCTGTGAGCCATTGAATAATCCGTAAACTCCGGGAGATTTTCGGTGCCCTGATAAAATGTAACCGGCAGTTTTCCACTCGGACTATACTCTCCGAATATAGCTTCCGCAACAGCCTTTCCGCCTCTGGCTCCCGGATACCAGCTGTCTATAATGGCATCCACATGCTCTTCTGCCCAGGAAAGATCTATCGCACTTCCTGCTGACAGCACAAGTATTACCGGCTTTCCTACTGCTGCAACAGCCTCTAAAAGTTCCTCCTGAAGTCCCGGAAGCATAAGCCCCAGCTTGTCACCGCTTGCATATTCATTTCCGGCATCACCCTCTTCACCTTCTATAGTTGCATCAAGTCCAAGACACATTACGACCACATCTGACTGTTCTGCCATGATGAGGGCTTCCTTAAATCTGTCCTTTTCCTCTGCAAGTCCCTGTACTTTGTCCTTGTACAGATGGCAGCCCTCTGCATAAAGCACTCTTGTATCCTCTCCAAGATATTGCTGCAATCCCTCAAGTGGAGTGATATATCTTGATGAGGTACCATAATAATTTCCTATAAGCGCATCCCTGGAGTTGGCATTTGGTCCGATGACCGCAATAGTTTTAACATTTTTTCTGTCGAGAGGCAGGAAATTGTCCTTATTCTTTAAAAGTACAAGACTTCTTCTGGCAGCCTCCACAGAAAGCTCCACATGCTCCTTACATTCTACAACCTCATACGATATGTCCTCATATGGCGATGGATAATCCTTCATCATGCCCAGACGGATACGCACCTCCATCAGCCTTTCTACTGCTGCCGTGATTGCCTCGTCTGAAACCAGTCCCTTGTCATAAGCATCCTTAAGATGTAAAAATGCACTTCCACAGTTCAAGTCACAGCCGTTGTTTACAGCCATAGCAGCCGATTCCTCAACTGTATCCGTCACATGATGGTGTTCGTGGAAATCAAGTATTGCCCAGCAGTCTGACACCACATGACCTTCAAATCCAAACTCATCACGCAGTATATCCTTAAGCAGTGTCCTGCTTCCGCAGGCAGGTTCTCCATTTACCCTGTTGTAAGCCCCCATGACAGCCTCAACCTTTGCATCCTTTACACATCGCTTGAAGGCATACAAATATGTATCATACATATCATGCTTTGATGCTTTCGCATCAAACTCATGTCTTATGGCTTCCGGACCGCTGTGTACCGCAAAATGCTTTGCACAAGCTGCCGATTTTAAGTGATCCGGATCATCTCCCTGCAATCCCCTTATATATGCGCAGCCAAGCTTACCTGTCAGGTACGGATCTTCCCCGTATGTCTCATGTCCCTGCCCATCTTGGATCTCTGAATATATTTACATTAGGTGCCCAGAAGGTAAGTCCCTTGTATATTCCGTGATCACCCTTTTTTGAAAATTCATTGAACTTTCCACGACCCTCTGTTGATACAACATCTCCTATCTTTTCTATCAGGTCAGTATCAAAAGTTGCCGCAAGACTATCGCCTGAGGAATACTGTAGCAACACCGGCTCTTGCTACTCCATGAAGAGCCTCATTCCACCAGTTGTATTCCGGTATCCCCAGTCTTTCTATAGCCGGTGACTCATACAGCATCTGACTTATCTTCTCATCTATTGTCTCTGCGATACTAGTTTTTTTGCATATTCTATAGTTTTTTTACTCATAGTGACTTCTCCTTTAATTTATATAATGATTTTACCAGATTCATGCAGTATTTTCTTTCTAATTGTTGCCCCACAATGTTCAAAAATTGCTATTTGTGCTATAATAACTATATTCACGCAAATGCGCATAAATATCAGCCGTATGGAGACAAGTATATATGATCGAAAATCTGAATGGAATACATGAGACAGTAAAATATAAAGAAAACAGCAATGTAAAGCTTTTTATAAATGCGGAAGCAGAAGATTATCCCATTCACTGGCATACTCCCATGGAGATTATCATCCACTTGAAGGCGGCTATACAGTGCAGATTGGGGATGATTTGGTACATCTTAATGAGAGTGATATTATCTTTATAGCTTCCGGTGTAAAACACAGGCTTATCGCACCTGACACCGGAAAAAGGCTTATCCTGCAGATTGAGTGGTCTGCTGTCTCAAAATAAAGGAATTTAATTCCATACTTACCCTTATAGCACCTGCTATAACGCTAACCCCGGAAACTTCCGGTGATATCCACAGCAATATCCGTAAACTGCTGCTTGATATAGCAGATGAATACCAGACCGACTCATTTCTATCAGAAGCCGTGATCTACTCCAAAATGCTTGAAGTACTTGTCCTTATTGGAAGACATCATACTGCCAGCAGTTGTAATTTTAATGTCGGCAGACACAAGCAGCAGGAATATCTGGAGCGTTTTCTGTCTATCTGTGAGTATATCGATACACATTGCACTGAGGACATAACACTTGATGAAATCGCCAAAATAGCCGGATTCAGTAAATATCACTTTACCCGGCTATTTAAGCAATTTACCAATAATACCTTTTACAAATACTTAAATCAGAAAAGAATAGAACTTGCCCTTACCCTTCTGGCTGATCCCAATATATCGGTCACCGAGACTGCAATGCAGTCAGGCTTTGCAAATCCATCCACTTTCATAAGGGTGTTCAAAGCTGAAAAGGGATGCACCCCGACTGAATTCCGCAAAATGTTTATCGGGTGAGCATTATGTATGAAAATTCTGCATAGTTATCACTATTGCTGCCATTTGAGGATGCATACATACCGACCGTACAGCCCACAAAGCCACCTGCTTCTTCTGTGGTATATGGCAGCAGACTTATTTTTTCTGCGACTTTTACGCTCTTTTCGGCCGTACCTATCCATATAGATGCTTCCTGTTCCTTACAGATCATACATATATTCCACAGTGGATTTTTTTCTGTAATGCTGTACTCCATAATATCTGCCACTGCTATCTTTTTGTCAGTTCCCTTAATATGTGTAGTCACCACAAATACCAGCCTTCCATCTTCCATTGTTATCTCAGCGCGAAGGTGATTCTCATTGTTCTGGAAAAGTACAAGTCCTGCCGTCTCATTATCCGACTGTGGGATAAAACGCACTGCTGTCTTTACCGTAAACTCATAGCCCTTCTGTCTTAGTCCAAGAAATGCGCTTGTGCCAAGATCAGCGATCTGCTCTTTGTTTGTGTACAGTCTCAGTACTCCCGGATTTTCCTTAAGGGAGTAAAAAGACTCGTCGCGTTTTCCTATTCCAACCAGCCTCTTATCAGGCTTGGCTTCACAAAAAGTTATAAAATCATTTTCTGATATCTCATCTATAAATCTGCACTCTTCAAGCGGTATATCTACCGTATCCTCAAGGTGTCCTATCCCGGGTGCTATTACCGGCCATTCGTTTTCCCATATTGTTTTTGCAATAAAGGTCTCCCTGCCCATGCTGCTGTGCTTTTTGCATGGTCTTGACGCAAGCATGACCACATACCAGTTTCCGTTTATATCATCCACCAGATCACCATGTCCTGCATAGATGACCGGATAATCCATCCCCAGATTTCTGTGTGTAAATATCGGATTTCTCGGACATCCTTCAAACCATTTAAAAAGCTCCGTGCTTCTTGCTATCGTTATACTGTGCTCCGGTCCGGTGCCGCCCTCTGCATGCATCAGATAATAATATCCGTTTATCTTATAGATATGTGGTCCTTCCGGCCATATACAGCCCTTTACAGCACCTTTCCATATGGCCATGCTCCTGCCCTTAAGCTTCATGGTTCCAAGATCAAGCTCCTGTATCCATATCTCCCAGTCTCCATTGTAGCGTACTCCTTCAGGGTTTGGGCGTGTGCCACAGTAATAACATCTGCCGTCATCATCAAAGAAAAGGCTTGGGTCTATTCCGACTGCTTCTTCTCCCAAATAATACGGATCAGACCACGGTCCTGCCGGATCCTGCGCTGTCACTATAAAATTGCCGCCATGCGATACATTGGTCGTTATCATATAAAAAGTTCCTTCATGATATCTTATGGTCGGTGCAAAAATACCTCTCGATATTTCTTCATTTTCCACGCATAGCTGCGATGGTCTGTCAAGTATATTGCCAATCTGCTCCCAATGAGCCAGATCCCGGCTATGAAATATGGGAACACCCGGTGCATACACAAAACTTGATGTCACCAGATAATAGTCTTCCCCGACTCTACATATTGATGGATCAGGATAAAAACCTGAAAGTATTGGATTTTTTGCTGTTACCATGTCTCTTACCTCTCATTCTCTATAATACATATCCAAAGCCCAGTATCGTAAACTGCTTGTCTCTGTCTTCCTCTGCAATTTCAATTCTTACAACATGATTTTCACTGGTCTTATTGTTAAATATTATTACCGCATTGCAGTGCTGCCAGTTATTGATATGTGGATCAGCCGTAAAATGATATTCTCCGTCCACATATACCTTCGCCTTTCCCACGTTTACCTCTCCCGAATCCTTAAATACAAGGAGAAGTGCCCTGCACTCCATCTCAAGCTCGAAATACGCTTTTACCCTGTTTAATGTATTTTTTGTGCCATCATACATCCAGTTATATGGGAATTCCGGAGTCAGCGAAAGCTGATCATCCATCTCAACGCTTTGCAGCTGTGTATCTGTCGAATCGAAGCCACCCTCGTCAATATATGCCTTTGCATATATATCCTTTTTGTCGAGCAGTCTTATATTTTCAAAGCTGTTTCCTATTACCGGTGCAAGATTTAGTTTTTCCTGCAATATTTTTTCCTCTGTCAGTCCCAGTTCAAATGCATTCAAACTTGCATGCCCTGCCTGATCTATTTTTTCCAAAAGATACTCTATGCAGTCTGCCATGACGGAATGGCCTGCATTGCCCGGATGAAACATATCATAGAAAAACTGATTTTTGGTTATTACCCTTCCCTCGTCATTTTTTAATGCAAACTGAGGGGAAACCGCATCCAGCACGCTTACCATAGGCAGGTCATAGAGCTTTCCAACCGGGCTTAGGCGGTCTTGAAGGTTCCAGTCATTTGCAAATACGGAAAAAAGCAATATGACTGCCGGTTTCCATGGCAGATTAAGTACTTTACGTACAAGGCTTTCATAGCAGTCACCCTTTGTCTCATCCCCCTCATCATTTACAGCAAATTCAATAACTACTATATCAGGCTGCTGTCCGTCTCTTAGTACATCCCTGTCAAATCTGATCATTCCCAGCTCCGATGGTGTGCCACCCACACCGGCTTTATGAATTTCACATTATTCTTTGCAGAAAAACGCCTCTGAAAAGCTGGTAGGATTTGTAGTGACGTAGCACTTCTGTATTTATAGGTGC
>ENA-OQEQ01000058-OQEQ01000058.1-human-gut-metagenome-genome-assembly--contig:-NODE-58-length-11502-cov-1.023033_pt1 | contig 11502 bp, 12 predicted proteins | sample MGYA00242799_ERZ504643 | MGnify/ENA primary metagenome ERZ504643 (study PRJEB26092, sample SAMD00036340) | human gut metagenome | host: Homo sapiens | study: EMG produced TPA metagenomics assembly of... | reverse complement strand
CTTCATCTCCCAGCTCCATAAGGTTTTGATCATGCGTGGTCATAACTATTGTGATGTCCTCATCGTCTATCAACTCACGGAACAATCGCATGACTTCAAATCCAGAAGCGGTATCAAGTGCTCCTGTCGGCTCATCCGCAAAGACCACCTTCGGGCGATGAACCACAGCGCGCGCTATCGCAACTCTCTGCTGCTCACCTCCCGATAGTTGTTCCGGCATATGGTTCATGCGCTTTGAGAGTCCGACACGCTCGAGCAGCTCTGATACTCTGTCATGCGTATTCTCATTTATCACATCGGTTTTTGCATCTCCAATGTCATTATCCATTTCAGTCAAATTCTTTTGTATCTGACGTTTATTTTTCGCAAGTCTAAGGGCAAATTCCACATTCTCATATGCCGTCATCGTGGGAATTAGTGCTATAGACTGGAATACAAATCCCATCTCATACCGCCTTAGCATTTCCCGGTCTTTCTCGGTCATCTGCTCGAGATTTTTATCCAGAAACTGCACACTTCCCTCTGTCGGCATATCAAGCGCACTAAGGATATTAAGAAGTGTGGTCTTTCCGGAGCCGGAACGCCCTTTTAAGATGGCAAGTGTTCCTTTTTTATCTCCATGGATACTCCGTCAAGTGCGTGGACTGTTGTACCATCTCCCGCCTTGAAATATCTTTTTATATTTTGAGCAATTATCGCATTTTCCATATGTCACGACCTCATTTACCATGCTATAAAAACCTTCTACCGACTACCACAAAATCATTTTTATCTGCTAACTATCTTCTCCAAGCCTTAGTGCCTGTGCTATCTTCATACTCTTAAGCAGTCTGCTGATAACCACATAGCATACGGCTACAGCCACGAAAAGTACTCCTGTAAGCTCCAGCATATCAGATGGATAAATATATACATTTACTCCGATATTGTGTTTCTGCGGCAGATATATGATCGATATGAGCCTTACAAACATCGCTGTTGCAGTTATACCTATGCCTGCTCCCGCAAGAAGCGGCAGAAATGATAAAAATATCTGCTCGTTTAAAGCATTGCTTTACCTCTCTCATTCTCATTCCCATTGCGCGGTATATACCAAACTGCAGCTCCCTCTGTTTTAGTGTCATAACCCAATACAGCAAAAATCCTACTGAGCACACTATCAGTGAAAGTATAAAACTTAATGTAAACATACCGTTTGTGATCTGCACTGTGGCTGAGTTTTTATTCTCGTCTATAAGCTGCTGCGCGGATGTTAAATTTTTGTATATATCATCACTGTTTTTCCTTTTGACAGGTTCATCCACACACTGTACGGTGTCATGCCGAACTTTTCCACAACCGTAGCATAATTTGCAACGATCAGGTATTTCTCCTGCTCGGTCACATTTCCATCTGCATCTGTCTCATAGGTGTAACGCTCGTAGCCCGGAAAACCTTTTACTATGGCACATACCTTTACATTCTCGGATGCGTAGATCTGATCATCATCGACAGCCTCCGGTACATACCTTGAGTAATTTAAGCTGTCACCAACTTTAAGTCCCAGATCTTTTGCCAGATTTGAGGAAATGATGACTCCGTCCGGCTCTTTTGCCAGCTCATTCAGGTAATTGAACCAGTGCGCGTCATTAATATCATCATTTTGGTCACTCTGCAATTTCGCAGTCTCACCGAATTCTTTTGTGTTTATCGCCATAAGATATGCATCAGAAACCGAACCACTGCCTGCGGAAATGTCTACCCTCTCGTCCTCAAGCACACGCGTGACACCGTCACAGATGCCCTCATTTTTGAGCGACTCGTATTTACCGAAATCAGGCTCGTCATACATCCAGTTTACAGAGCCATTTTTATTGTACTGTATCCTGAGTCTGAAATCTTCGTTGTATATCGCATCACAGCCCACATTGTAGACGATACGCTGCTCCATATTGCTGTTCATGGTGCGCGCCATATTCGCGTCAAAAATACCGCCAGCCACTGTCATGATAAGAAATACTGCCAGAAATCCCTGATTGTATCTGGTTCGTTTTAGCTGTAAAAATGATGCATACATTGCCGGAGAAAAATGCTTTTTTAAAGAGCCTGTCCACAAGCAGAATAATAAGTCCGGTAAGTCTTACGCACAAAAGTGCCGCTGCAAATATAAAAAGCGAATTGTCCAGTATCATGACAGGATCTATGCTCCTGTTTTCAAGAACAGATATCGCAAGCGTACTCTTCTGCTTGTTGTAATTGTAAAGCAGATATGCTGACAGAGCCAAAAGTATAACGTCTATAAAGCATTTCTCCCAAAGAGGCTTTTTCTTTGATATTCGTCCCCTACTGCTGCGCTCTGATATGGCATCCTTTGATTTTTTCCACACCGGAACTGTGATAAACAGCACCATGATAACTGCCGCTGCCACCGCATAGACAAGCATCTGCCATACAAATTTGTAAGTGCTTATATCCTTTGCCGTAAATCTTAAAAATCCGTCTGTAGATGCGGCAGCCCGGCACATTATATATCCGAGTACTATTCCGAGTACACAGCCCGCAAACGCTATTATTCCCGACTGCTGTAAGTACAAAATAAATACCTGTAATTTTGTCGCACCGCGGCTTCTTAAAACAAGTATGTCATTTTGCTCGAGCGAAAGTATCTGTACAGATATCATTCTTATAAATAAAATCAAAAGCACAAGACACGGCAGCTCCAACGCCCAAAGCATCAGCTTTATCGTCTTCTGCTGTGTAAAAAAGCGCTCCAGCGTATCACGGATGTTGTCATTGTAGAGCTTGTCAGCATCCTTAAACTGCTCCATATACCCATCATAAAGTGAGGCATTTTCCGTGTTTGATCTGCGTATAATCCAGCATGAGAAAATCACTGTAGCTGATATTGTCCTCGCTGTAATACTGCATCATTCGTCAAAAACATCCTGCGAAACAAATATCACATCGCCCATATCCGAAAGCGTCTTGGCCCAATATGGATTGTTTATATCTTTTTCACGGCAGATCTGTGATATGACGAAAGTAATTTCCTTTTTCCCACTGCCATCAGGTACATGTAAATAGATTTTTTCACCTGCTACAAGTCCGTAGTGATCCATTGTCTTTTCGCTTATACTGCATTCGAATGTGGCTGTGTCAGTCTGAGATTTTACAACATCCGCGTACTCCGAAAGTCCCGGCAGATATCCTATTGTAAAATAATTGTTAGGTCCTCCAAACTCTGTATCTGCGCGTCCTCCTGGGAGTGTGATAAGCTGCTGTGAGGAAACCTTGTTTATATCCACATATTCAGTCCACTTCTGCTCGTATCCTGACAGCTTATCAAGTACTGACTGCGAATCAGGATAATCTGCCACCGCATATGTTCCCTCGCGGCTCATCTGTGCAGGAAACTCATTCTGCTGTGTGGCATGATCCGTAAAAAGTCTGTCGAGTATCTGATTTCCCGCACCCTTTTCAAACATAGCGTGGCACACAAAAAGTGCTATAAACAAAGCCACTCCCATAAGCAGACACAAATTTAACCATTTTCTGTTTTTTAATTTATTAATTACGAAGCCAAACATATTTCATCGCCCTCATCAATACCGTAAAGCACAAATGTATTGCTGCCTGATGTATAATCGCCCAATATTACCGGCTGCTTTACCACGCTGTCCCCATCAATTTTCCACACATAGTAGGATATATCATCCTTGTCCATCGGATTGACCTGCTTGTGTATTATCGAAGTCGGCACCACTACCACCTTTTTAAAAGAAACATAAGAAAACTTTACAGCAGATGCCTTGGTCAGATCATCCGGTATTCCATTGTCAAGTTTTATATAAAATGCTGCATTTCCATATCCTGAATCTGTGTTTCCTGTAATATGCACACCTTTATCATCCTGATTTATATATCCCCTTTGAGCTTGCCTGCCGTAACCGGCAAAACCGATACAGTTTCCGTAGATTGTTGTACCGTCCAGCTCAAGTGATACGCGCTCTCCCACATCTGCTATATTGTCCGTATATACTTTATAGTTATTGCTATCCTTTACCAGGACCTGCAGTACGTCCGTGGAATTTCCGGTTATCTGCAGGATATCTGAGCCTTCCTCCACATTATCTCCTGCCTTGACACTCACCTTTGAAACTTTTCCGTCATTTTTGGCATATACTGAAATATTTCCTTTGCCGTCATTTCCTGCGCTTATGCTGTCATATGCTGACTGTAGCCGGGAAAGCTGATAGGTGTGGTCTGCACCGGCAAGTTTTTTCTGCAGATCAAGCAGCTGTAAGTTCAATTTCAACTGCTGCTCTTCATATGCTGTATCCGGCTTTTCATCCTGTTTGTTATTTTCTTCTGCGCTGCTACCACCTTCAGATAAATCTTTTACCTGTTTATCGTAATCTGCGATCTTGTGCGCATAGGATTCATTCTCCCGAGTCGATCTCATTTTTTGCCTCTGTTATGGCAGCTTTGCCCTCTCCGGTATCCACCACGTAAAGCAGCATCCCATTTTCTACCGTATCGTCCTGCTTCACATTGACCGATATGATCTGCCCTTCATAATCACAAGTTTCGGTTATCGTCCCTGCGTCAGATCTGCTGTAGCTCACACCGTAGTTTGCTATATCAAAGTCAGACCTTGTTACCGTATATTTGCTGTACCTTGTCGGAACCTGATCTGTAGAATTATAGTAGACCAGCTCCCCCTCTTTTAAGCCCTCTGTGACCTGTGTATAGTTTTCATCATACTCACCTGTTGTTATGATGCGTTTCTCGCGGCCGCCCTCATCATTTTTCACATAGACATATCTGGTATCGCCATCCTTATAGATGGAATCTTTTCCCACGACAAGTGCCTGATTTGCTTTTGTCTTTTCAAAATATACTGGATACATCTGTCCTGCCGTAAGAAACAGCTTTTCCCTGCTTTCCACGCACACATCCGGATAGCGGTTGTTTATCTTCGAAAGTACCAAAACCTCTGATGTATATTGAGACTCGGTGACATCATATTTTTCGCCATCGACTATCACATATTTCTTGTCATAATCGCTGTATTTGTACTCATTTATGGCTGTATCTTTTATATCCAGCACAAGGTCATCCGTATCGGAGACAATGACTATATTCTCGTATGCCGCAGCAGACCTTCCACCTGTCAGCTTCTTAGTGTAAGTGACAAGACCGCTGTGGGCTGCCTTAAGCGTTCCATCATCAACGATCTGCTGATATAAAGCCATCTGCTCATTGATCTTTTGCACGCGGTATTCGTGAAGCTGCTTATCGTACCGCTGATTTTCCTGTTCTGTGGCGATCTGCTTATTGTAATCCTCGCCTGTACTCTCATTTTTCTCAGTCTGTTCTGTTGAAAATTTGTCCGTATCCGCTGCCTGTTCATCAATATTTGTGTCTGTATTGATTTCATACGCATCAGCCGTGTCAATCTTATTATGCTCATTATTATCCTGCTGTGCTGCCTGACTCTCCCATAATTTGATCTGTGTTTCCGAGATCTGAGCGGATATCTCATATGTCTCATTCTCATGCGCCAGCGCATCCTTACATTCCTGCAACTGTTTTTTTGCCTCATCCACATCACAGACTGCAAGCACATCCCCCCGCATTTACTGTATCTCCCGGCTCCACATATATCTGTGAAATATTTACATTGGCACTGTAGTAATTGCAGTAATCCCTAGGAACTGCGGTAGCCATCAGCACCTGCATAGAGCCGATCGTACCGTATTCCACAGGTCTATAGGCTTCATTTAACGCTACAGGTTCTTCAAGTTTGGTATGCTGCTTTCTGTCATTTTTCCACAGCCGCCTGCCACAAACGATACACATACTCCCCAGTACTGCCAGTTTTTTTATTGATAAAAGGTTTCTGTTCTTCACTGCAAAACCACCTCATCCCCGCTTTTAAGTCCTTCTGTGATGATCCGGTAGTCTCCCACCTGATCTCCGGCACTTATCCATACCGCCTGTCTGTATCATTCTCATCCAGTGTGTATACAAAATACCTGCCATCCTTCTCATGTACTGCGTCCTTTTGCACATACACAGCATTTTCTATAGCAGGGCGCGTCACTTCCATGGAAAATATCTGTGCATCCGATACTGCCGACATGTCCGATACCGGTTCAAAAACAACCTTTTTATCGTCCACCTCTTTTACCTTAAGTTCAAACTCTATATCAGATGCTGTTGCCGTGTATACATCACCTACATTAAAGTCATAACCTTCCGGTCTGTCAGCCTCGTAATTGCCGTTTCCGCTGATTTCTGTTATAAGATTGCTGCCCGGTTCAAAAACTCCCGCCAAAAGTGAATTGTTCATTGCTGTGATCGTGCCATCCTCGGATGCCGTAATCTGATATCTCGACAGTTTTTCCTCTGCCTCATCAAGATAAAGCTGCGCAACCTCTGTATCCTTATCAAGCTGGGCAATATCGCTTGAATAATCCTGAGTATCATCGATTTTCATAATAGCCCTGTAGTGCTCTGCCAGAAGCTTATTCTGACTGATCTGCCCGCTGTAGTCCTCAATCTTTTTCTGTATCTCCCCGGATTTAAAAGCCACCAGTATATCGCCCTTTTTCACATGATCACCCACTGCCACATTTACCTTTTCGAGCGTAAGCTCCGTGTTTGTCGCACCATAGGAAAACCTGGTATAGCCCTGCGCGCTCAGACTGATGGTAGTCTGAGGTGTGAGTGAACCGCTCTGTACCGTAACTGTCTGGTATGATATTTTCTCGTAGGAAGCTCTGTCCGTCTGTGCAAGCTCCTTTTGTGCCACCCCACATCCTGAAAATAAAATAGAGGTAATTGCAGCGGTAAGTGTCAAACGCCCTATATATTTTTTCTTTTTATTAATCATATATTTCCACATCTTTTCCATCAAAATATGAACCCGATCCATTAGCTAAATTTTATATGAGTTCATCAATCCTTATGATCGTGCCATCTATAGCGTTTACAAAGATAGCATTTTGCTCATTGGAGTCTACCATACGTGACAGTACCCACGCCGGAACATAGCTGTATTTTCCCTGTTCACTGTCACTTCTTATCTTCAAATAACTAAGCTGCAGCTTATTGAATGTTGCCGCGGTATCATATTTATCAGGATTTTCCGTAATCTCCGCCTTGATGATCTGCTCTATATTTTTCAGAGAAATAAGCTCCACATCCTTATAGATCTGTGTTACATTTACCGGATATTCCAACTGCACATCGATTATTCCATCATCCGTGACTGTAAGAAGTGTACTGTCAGGCAGTGTAACATCATCTATATCACTATCATTTGCTTCATACACCGACAAATAGGTATCCATATCAAATCCATCCTTAAATGTGATGCCGTCTATGCCGGTCGCGTATGAATAAATATATCCCCACGCTGCTGTCTGATAGTCATTTTCCTTTTCGCTGTCAATATTAAAACCTATCCAGCTGCACTCACATTCACCTCGTTCCACCAGATCCTGCATTCCCAATTTACTAAGGAAATTCCCGGCTTCTTTTTTGGCTGATGCGGCAGATTTACTGCCCTCATTTGAGGTCTCGTCTGCCTTATCCTTTAGATCATCATCCTGAAAAGTCTGCGTTATGGTATCATAGTCCTCATTCCTTAAAGATGGTGGACCGTAATCTGTCCCGGACTGATGCAAGGCGTAAGCATGTACCTTGTGAGCCTCAAACTCCACCTCACAGAACACATCACCCTTGTAGCCTGCAAATACTTCACAGTTTTCGAGATCCTTTGCCACGGTATAAGTAGTCTTTGCCGTTTCAAGCTTATCCCTGTATTCAGCCAGCCGCTGTTCCAACCACTCCCTGTAAGTATCATCCTGTTCTTTCTGCCAGTACTCTATGACCTCATTCAGTTCGTCAACAGTATAATGATCCGGATCGTGATAATAGTACTCGTTCCCACCAAAATATAAATCCAGAAAACGCTTTTTGTAATCAGCATCTATCTTTACATTTTCCACCTCAACAACCGACATGTTATCAAAGTCCGGAACTACAATATTTGCATTTACATATACTGTTTTCTCGCCATTACCGGTCTGTATTGTAAAGTTTTCATTCCAGCCGGAGTCTCCCTGATATCAGCTAAGGCAGACATATTTTTTGTCTCTTTACTTTCGCTCTCATTCCCATAATCTACTTTTTTGCCGGCACAGCCTGTGAATGATGTGAGGACAAGTGCCTCGATGAGTGTCATAATCGCTGCAAATATTCTTGTATGTTTTCTCATATGCCAATCCTCCCTGATATGTCACATTTTTTCTACAACATAATTATTACTGTGAAAGTACGGTCCGATGTAAACATTCTGTATCTTAACTCAGATCGTCCGGATGTATCACACTTCCGTCAATCGCGTTGATAAATACAGGGCATGCATTTGTAGTGTCTTTCTGCAGCAATTCCAGACTCCATGCCGGAATATAACTGTATTTTTGCATATCAGTCCGGTTGTTTACCCTTATGTATGCAAGTTTTAAAGTGTAATATTTTACATTTGTATCCAGTACATATTCATCAGCATTGTTTTTAAGTTCATCCCGGGCAATATCAAATATATTTTCTAAAGGAAGCATTTCTACATTTTCCTGTTTTCTTACTATACTTACCGGGCAGTCTATATAAAAAGTACCTATACCATATTTATCAATATAAAAATTGTAGAATTCATTATCAAAAGTATCCTCTATACTATCACCATATTTCATATTGTATCCGCTGTAATCCATCGGGTTTAAAGCATCATCAAATAATATTTTGCCAACTCCGATATTGTAGTAAAATCTATAACCACTTACACACTCATGTATATCATCTTCCTGATACACATGATCGGCTCTTTCGTTATATCCACTCCATTTCAGCTGCGAGCTCTCAGTCTGCGGGATGGATGAAAAACCTGTCTCTTTCAAAAAGCTGTCTATCATATTCCCCGCTTCTTCTATTGTGATACCCGATTCATTTTCCTCCTGCTCAATTTCCTCTCCCGATGTATCCTGTGAATCCGTGATATCATATACCGTATCATATTCCATGAGTGAATCCGGTCCAAAGTATTGCTGCACATATCCATCGTTAAATATATTGCTCCACTCGTATTCATTACTTCCTGTCTTTTTGGTATATCCCTCAATCGGACCTGCGCCAATTCCCGACAGCCATTTATTTTCATCACCATCTGCAACAAAATTCACGTTATACCAAGTGTTTCCTTTTTTTCCTACAAACTCATCACATGAATCATACTCTGTAGCTATAGTCCATTCATCCCCGCATTTCCAGATAATGCGTATATTCCTTCAAAAACTCAGCTCTGTTTCCTGTGCCAGATGTATCAGTTGGTGTTGTTGAGGAATTTATGGAATCAATAAGATTTTGAAGCTGTGTTTTTGTCCAATGTTCTTTATCATAGTAATAAATCTGCGACTCTCCAAAGTATGCCTTCAATACCTTTTCCTTGAGCTTTGCAGTATAAGGTATCTTTTCCACTTCAACTACTGACATTGTCTTACAATCAGGCAGTTCCACTTTTGCACTTATATCTATATTTACATTTCCAATTTCTGTCTGCACGGAAAACTCATCGCTGTAGGTCTCATCTGTACTAAAATCCTTTACATTGCATACAGCACTTTTTGTCAATTTTTCTGTATCAGTGCCATAATCTACCTTTTTATCTACACAGCCTGCCAGTGATGTGAGGACAAGTGCCTCGATGAGTGTCATAATTGCTGCAAATAATCTCATATTTCGTGAAGACATGTTACCCCTTTATCCATATGTAGCTCTCCTCCCTTTTTTTCTTTCCCGGTGACTATTCAGAATAGTTATCTTCCATGTTGTTATAATGAGTATATATGTCAGTTGTAAACTTTTTGTATCATACATTGCATTTTTATTATAAAAACCCGGTCTGCACATACTTATGCAAACCGGGTCTATATCACTTCTCATGAATCGCATATACATATTCATTTTCCTGTAAAAACTGCAGCACCTCATAGCTTTCATTATTTTTTTTGCTCCACTGCTGTTGTCTCGGATATCAGGTTAAGCTTTGAAAAATCTATCCCGCTGTAGTCAAAATATCCTTTGTAAGCAGACAAATCATTTTCTGCCTGTGATTCATCATCTGCCTGCAAAACCTCTTTATATTCACTCATATCACTAATATCCTTCATATGTGCTTTTGCCATAATGATTGTCCCATCCTCAAGCATCCAGATTGTATGATTTTGTGTACCATCATACTTCTCAAACCTGATTATCCAGTAATATGCCGTATATGTGTTAAAGGTATTATCCGATGCCTTTTTCGCTGCTGCCTCCCATGTATACCAGTTAGAATAGTCAGGTGAAAGATTTACAGGATAGAGCTTTTCGTCATAAAGCTTTTCCATGCTTTTTCTGCATGCGGCAACTGCCTGATAATCCTGCTCATCCATCTCATAAGAGGCGGCGTCATCTGTCGTGCTGTCCCACTGCCCATCTATGAGCGAGAGCTTCTCTGACAATTTCAGATTGACAGATGCTTCCTTTGCCATTACAGAGCCTGAAGGCAGATAGCTTTTAGGGACCTTCGCCACATGATCATGTTCACTTTTCTGGTTTGCCTCAAGCACTATGCCCGGCACCATGATGCCTGCTATTACTATACAGATTACTGCAACAGACATTATTATTAATTTGAAGCTGTCTTTTTTCATATCTTCCTTTAAATCTTACGAATTTACCATTTTTTTATCTATATTGCGTTCAGATTACCACGGCAGCAAAATCCTCATAGTTGTTCCGCATCCGGGTTCACTTTCCACTGAAAGTACTGCATTATGGTGCTCTAAAATGATTGCCACAAGCGACATTCCGATTCCGGCACCGCCCTCTTTTCTGGCTCTGGATTTATCTGCCATATAAAACTCATCACAGATTTTTGCCGCCTGTTCCTTAGTCATTCCAATTCCGTGATCAATTATGCAGATTTCATATGCCCTCATACATTTCCCGTCATCTGCTGATTCGGCTTCGCTATATCCGTTTTATCTTTACGTATATTACAAGCCATTTTGTCCACAAATTTTCCTGTAACCTCAACCTGCTGACCTTCTTCTGATGCTTTTCTTGCATTATCCATCATATTGACAAGTGCTGTAACCAAAAGCTCTCTATTCACGGTCAGCACAGTATCCTCTATCTCTGTTTCTATAGTAAGATGCCTGTTTTCGTATGCAGGCTCAACAACCTTTACCACCTCTGCACAAAGATCTGCCATATGAACCCGCGCTTTTTCAATATCATGCCGGCGCAGATATATCAGCTCAAAAAGCTTCTGCGACATGCTCTCCAGACGTTTTCCCTCCGAAAAAATATATCCAAGCGCCATCATCTGTTCCTCTCTCGGAAGCTCCATTGAACGCATCGTGTCTGCATATCCAATAATTGACGTCATAGGGGTTTTTATCTCGTTGG
>ENA-OQEQ01000057-OQEQ01000057.1-human-gut-metagenome-genome-assembly--contig:-NODE-57-length-11555-cov-1.608155_pt1 | contig 11555 bp, 11 predicted proteins | sample MGYA00242799_ERZ504643 | MGnify/ENA primary metagenome ERZ504643 (study PRJEB26092, sample SAMD00036340) | human gut metagenome | host: Homo sapiens | study: EMG produced TPA metagenomics assembly of... | reverse complement strand
CAGAAGCCGAAGCCACACGACAGCGCATGAAGTGGCCCTCCACCTTAACTATACGGACAGAACTTGGGAAATCAACGCTGGCCTGTCCGTCGTTCCCGAACGGCAGAGTCTCGACCAGAAGACCGGGCGGATGCAAGCCGACACGCTGAGAACCTCCGTGAACTACTACCCGGCTGTTACCGTCTTGTGGCACAAAAAGAAAACACGGGTGCAACTAAGTTACGAGGGAGACACGAAACAGCCGGGACTGACCGAACTGCTGACACTGACCGACAACAGCGATCCGCTGAACATTACACGGGGAAATCCCAGCCTGCGCCCTTCGTACAACCAAAGGGTGCGCTTAGAAGCACGAGACACGAAGATAGGTTTGAACGGAGACATGACTTGGGCGAACACGGTGAACAGTGTGACACGGGCTGTGACGTACAATACCCAAACAGGCGGTATAGAAAGCTATCCCGTGAATGTGAACGGGAATTGGAACGCAAGAGCCACCGTGCGATACCAGAAGCGCATCAAACGCCGATTTTCCGTTACCGCACGTACCGGCGCTTCGTTCAGCCAGAACGTAAGCCTTATCAACGAGGGACAGCAGGAGATGCCGGAGCGCAGTACGACCCACAACACGACACTGAATGCCAACCTGCGTTTTGGCTACCAGCCCCAATGGGGAGGTTTCGACCTGACGGGTGACTGGCGTTTCCGCCACTCCACCAACCTTTTGCGCGAAACCGGCGATTACACCCGCGACTACCGCTTGGGGGTGAACGCCTACGCCGACCTGCCCGGCGGCATTCAGTTGCGGAGCGATGTCGATTATTCTTTCCGCAACGGGACGAACATCACCCCCGGCGAAGATGACCAGGTAGTGTGGAACGCCTCCCTTTCTTGGCGTTTCCTCAAACAGAAGAAGGCGGAACTGTCATTCTACTGGGCGGACATCCTTAGCCAGAAAAAGAACTTTACCCGCAGCGTCTCTTCCTCCGGATTGTCGGAGAGACACACGCAGCAGATAGGTAGTTGGTTCATGCTCTCCTTCAAGTACCGTTTTAACAAACAATTATAAAAGCAGGAGCGAAGTTTATATTTTTTTTAGTTAATGAGTGGTGATTTGCTTCTAATTATATACCAATTTTTAGGTATTGTGCTCTGAGTAAACTCGTTATAATTTTGCACCCCGAAATAATAATAACGAAATAATAAAATCACAGAAAGATGAAAAGAAACAATTTGCATGTCGGTTTGATGGCATTCGCAATGCTGCTGATAGGGGCATCGTGCAGCGATGACGACAACACCCTCTCATACAGCACGGGTGCCGTGCAGAATACCGAATTGAAAACCATTCTTGTTCAAAGAGGCTACACATTCAACGAGGACGGCAATCTGTTGCTTGATGATTTGGCTAACAATACGACGACGCTTGACCTCTCCGGAACGCAGATTTCCACAGACGCACTGGCAGAACTTTCCATGTTCCCTAACTTGACTGATGTGGATCTGTCGGACAATGGTTACGGCCCGGCGTTCGACTTTGCCAAATTGCCGGAACAAATCACCGGAATAGACCTGACGGGTAATGAAATCTACGACTATGATAATCTTGTGAGTGTCGTAGTGGAAGAAAACGGTGATGAAACTGTGACTAACCTGCACGAAATTACCAAACTTTACCTTCCGGAAACCGCTAAAGAGAATATCGAAGATCTCGTGCGTTTCTACCGCCAAAACAAGGAAGCCATCACCGCCGGCACCATTGATATGAAGATGACTGATGTCGACGGCAATCTGCAAACTTATACCACCCTGCGCGACGTGCCCGACGCAAACCTGCTCACTTATTTGCAGACAAATTTTGCCGATCTGTTTAACGGCGACCAAATAGACCTTAGCAAACATTTGGGACTCGACCAGAAAACAAAGGAACTGCTTGTTGCTCCTGCTGATAATGTTACCAACTTTGAGGGTATTCAGTTTCTGGTGGAGAATCCTTATTGGGAAGGTGCTAAAATCAGCCTTTTATTCTGCCGGAGAAGAAAGTATAGCTTCTATGCCCAATATAAAAGTAGGGAAATTCATAACCCAAGTCATCCTGCAAAATATAGAAGTGGAAGATATCGACTTATCCAATGCTACAGATTTGCGAAGTGCTTGGGTCCAAAATAACCCGGCATTGCAGAAGTTAGATTTGAGTTATTCCACTATTTGGGGTCAAGGAGATAAAGAAACGGAAGGCAATGGTACGTATGGCAGTAGTCTGATGGTTCTGGGATGTCCTATACTGAAAGAAATCAAATTGCCCGAAAAAAATGAATTGAAAGCCTACAGAATTGATATTGAATGCTTGGACGCATTGGAAACATTTGACATGTCGAATGTCAAGATGGTAGCAGAACTCAGTATAGGTGATTTGAATAAAGACTTTAATCTGGTTTATCCGGAACTGACCATTTTCTATAGTGAAGATGGATATGCCGGTACTTATTTCGCTTGTTCAGAGAACACTTTCTATAGAGAATCAACCCAAGCATTCCTGAAAGCAAATTATACAGACATTGACCCAGACGATACGGTCAGAAGGTTAGGTTATACTTCTTCTTTATCGTATGATAAAAACAAAGGATGCCGTTGGAGGACTTTATTGAACAAACAAAAATAAAGTGTAATTATTTTTTATTAAACTTTAATTATAAAAACGATGCGAAAATTTTTCTTAGGAGCTGCCCTTGTTGCAGCAAGTTTCGGAATGGCACAGTCTGCTGACGCTGCCACAGTGATGGATGTAGATGGTGTAAGTACCGTATTGGCAATCAGCGATTACGAAGGTACTTATAACGGTACAATGGATCAAATCAAAATGAGAGGAGAAGATTATGAGCCACGTGCTGCATCTTATACTCTTGAAAATGGTATTTTGAGTTGCGATTTTCCGCAGATCGGAAGTATGCCGGGGAATATCACTATCGAGTTGGAAGTAGAAGTAGATGAAGAAACCGGTGAAATTACAGCTTTCAAAGGTGATAAAGCAGGAACTTTGACCATTTTAGGCATGGATTTAGTAACATTGAAGTTAGATTCTTTGACTGATGCCAAAGTTACAGGCAACACTATCGAGTTTACTCTGGCAGTATCCGGTAAGTTCTTAGGTGCAGATTTCCCTGCATCCGTACACTTTGTTGGAACAAAATAATTCGTCATTATTTTGTCAAGCAACGAAATTAAATTCAGAAAGAGTAAGGAGAAAGCTGTCAAACGGCTTTCTCTTAGCTCTTTTTTTTGTGTGTTACTAAGAAAAAATTATCACAATATATTCACCTCACCCAATGGGGAAGACACCATTATCCTGTCAGCAAGGCTGCTATGCCGCTAAAAACACTTCCGGTATGCAACCGACGGCGAGGAAACAAAATTATCCAAACCGCCTGAACCGCTTCTGAAGCTACATGCGGTACACATCAAAGACAGACTTTGCCATCGGAAAAAGCCTGCCTTTAATCATGTAAAAACCATGACTTTTACATACCCTTTGCGGAATACACGCAGGCAAGGGTAATGAACAGGAAACAATTATGGATTACAAAACAAGTAAATTATATAAGCAAAATGAAAAAGTTATACTTTTTATTCAGCCTTCTTATGGCAACAGTAATCGGATTAAGTTCGTGTGAAAGTGACGATTCACTTACCAATGAGCCACCTGCACAGGAATATATTGATAAGGCGAAGGAAATCCTTGTAGGAGACCTCGTGCTCTCAACCCGTGCTACAATGAGCGGTGTGGACAAGACGCTGTTGGAAAGCGGTTGCCCCACCAAATTCAACTTTTCTTGGCGGGAAGACGGCACGATGGTGCTCGACCTGAGCGACTTCACCGTGGGCGCCATGCCCTTCGCCATCACCTTCCGCTGTGCAACGAAGTTTATGCAACTCAACAGTTGGGAAAAGGATGAATACCCCGGCAGCGGTTGGGTGAAGTTCGTGGGAACGGACGGAAATGTCACCACGAGCGGCGATGACGCTGCGGACAACCAGGAAGGGAGCGGCGCCCGTGTAGATGGTTTCCTGAACGTGGACACCAAGCAAGTGGAGTTCATCGTGGACTACAACATGATGAACGTGCGCACCGAAACCTTCCTGCAAGAAATCGACAAGAGCCGTATCGACCGCTTTGAAGAAGAATTTGCCCAGTACGAAAAAGACTTGGAAGAAGCCAAGAAAGAACAGGGCAAGGCTTGACCTTTCGATTGCAGGAAAGAAGGAAAGACCGTAAGACACACGGCTTTCCCTCTTTTTTGTGTAGAATAACATGTTTTGATGATAGACAGATGAAAAGAATAACAGCCATCTTATTTTGTGTCTTACTGGCATGTATGAATGCCCAGGCACAACGTAAAGTAAAGCTCAAAGTTCTGGAGAAAGGGACGGAACAGCCGGTCATCGCGGCCACTGTGGTCTATGCCGATAACGAAGCGTTGCAAAACCTGCAGGGGAGCGTCACGAATGTGGACGGGCTGGCGGAACTGAAAATCCCCTCCAAGAAAACGTATTATTACAAAATATCCTATGTCGGTTTTGTTCCGGCAACAGGAAAGATAGAAGCGACCGAAACCGAGAAGACCGTCTATCTGGAAGAGGATCATTTGGGACTGAACGAGGTAGTCGTCACCGGTTCGCGTACAGCGCGACCCATCAAGATGTCGCCCGTTACGACGCAAGTCTTGGGCGGCAAGCAGTTGGTCGAAGCCGGATACAGCAACCTGCAACAGGCATTGCAGCAGGAAACTCCCGGTCTGAATATCCAGAAGGTGGGCTTCGGAAACGAAATCTCCATGCAGGGGCTCGACGCCCGCCACGTGCTGTTCCTGATGGACGGCGAGCGCATGACGGGCGACATGGCCGGGAATCTCGACTACGAGCGTTTCAACCTGCACGCCATCGACCGTATCGAGATTGTAAAAGGAGCCAGCAGTACGCTGTACGGCTCGCGTGCCGCCGGTGCGGTAATCAACCTTATCACGAAGAAAACGACCAAACCGCTTTCCATCGACGCAGGTGTGCGCTACGGACAGATGAACGAGCGCAATTACAAGAATCCGCAACCGAAGGATTTTTTGTATATGTTCGAGAAGAATGCCGACCGCCCCAACCTGCAAGGCTGGGTATCTGCCGGATTCAAGGCGGGGAAAGTAACCTCGCAGACCGACGCATGGTACAGTTCCTCGGATGCGTTCTACATGTATCAGGCGGAGAATGACAAGAAGGTCTACACGCAGGAGGCCAATCCCTTCCTTCCGCACGACATCACCGTGGTCAACTCGTCCTCACGTCCGCCGATGGGCATCGAGGGCAAGGAGCATATCACGGTTTCCCAAAAACTGTATTACGACCCGACCGATGACCTCTCGGTCTTGGTTTACGGGAGCACCTTCTTCATGAACACGTATGACCTGATACAGGACATGACTTTCAGCCAGGCGCGTGACTGGACGGCGGGAGCCAAGCTGACCTACCACGTGAAGGACTGGTTCAGCGTTACGGGTAGCTTCATGCCGACTTTTACGACCGCTTCAAGCGGCACGAGCGCATCGACACGCGCAACAAGGACTACGAGAGTAGCATCTGGCAGCCGCGCCTGACCATCACGAGCAACTACTTCGACGGGCACAGCCTGATCTTCGGTGTGGAACATACGTCGGACGAACTGACCTCCGACCGTTTCTCCGGCAATGCCAACCACGATCTGAAAACCCGCGCCTTGAAAGAAACGGAGTATTTCTTGCAGGACGAGTGGACCATCAACCCAAGTGGATGGTATCTGCCGGACTGCGTACCAACTTCTCGAAGGCGTTCGGTTTCATGGGGATGCCCAAGATTGCCGCCAAGTATTCGCCCAACGAACGGTGGAGCATCCGCGCCAACTATTCGATGGGATACCGTTCTCCGAGTATCAAGGAACTCTTCTTCAACTGGGACCATTTGGGCATGTTCATGATCCGCGGAAACGAGAACATGCAACCGGAAAAGAACAATTATTTCTCGCTGGGAGCCGAGTACAGCAACGACCGCCTGTTCCTGTCCGGTACGGCCTACGGCAACTATTTCCGTGATAAAATCGAGGGCGTATGGCGCATCTACGACATGCAGTACAACTTCGAGTACACCAATTTGAGCAAGCAACGCCTTCTGGGGCTGGAAGCCTTGCTGCGCTGGCACGTGCTGGACTGCCTGACGCTGAACGGGACGTACAGCTTCGTGAACGTGAGCAAGAACGAGGGCATACAGGTGAACACCACCTCTCCCCATGCCGCCACGGCCAGTCTGGACTACAAGTTCACGAAGAAGAACTACCGGTTGAACGCCGTGTTCAGCGCCTCGTACATGGGACGCAAGAAGTTCGACGTGCAGGACCGCGTGTTCGTGGAAGAGGACAACAAGAGCTATGACGCCTACTTCCGTTGCGACCTGCCGCAATACGTGCTGTGCAACCTGTCGGTGTCGCAGACCTTCTACAATAAGGTAAAACTGACGCTCGGTGTGGACAACATCTTCAACTACGTGCCGAAAACCCTCGGTTCGGGCATCACGATGTTCAACGTGCCCGCCACGCCGGGAACACGCGGATGGGTGCAGTTGGAATTTATGCTGGACGATGTGATTAACTCTTTAAGGAAAAAGAAATGATTAAATATACGACAATGAAACGTATGGGATTATTCAAAACGGTAAGCCTCCTGCTGGGCTGTCTCACGATGTTCTCCTGCGTGGACTATGACGACATACAGCCCTTTACGGGCAAGACGCTGCCCCGCAAGTCGGGCTATTCCACAGGGGTGACGAACGACTGGATATACTTCAACCTCCGCACGGGAGAGTCATTCAACACTTACACCGTGAACAAGGACATCAAGGAAGGCGAACAAATCAACCGCACGGACTGGGATCTGGCTTTCTGCGGCTATACCATGCGTACCAATTCGGGTACGAGCGGCATCGGTCAGGGCGGTGCCGCCGACTTGGGCTATGGCGGTTACGATGACTGGACGAGCGTTTCACAACTGCCTTCCGACTTGGAATGGGTCGTTGACACGGACGACGTGCGCGTCACCATGTCGCAGAACGACTGGAACCATTACCTTGTGGAAAACAATCTGGACTTCGATGCCAACCCGTGGTTCGACCCCAACAACGGTCCTGCCACGACCGAGACCAATGCCAACCCGCTGCTGTCGCAGGCCATGAGCTTCTCCGGGCCTCCCCCCACATACACCCCTTCGTTCCACACGTATGTGGTGCGTACCGCCGACGGAGAGAGGTACTTCAAGATACAGATTATCAGTTGGTACGATGCCAACGTGGAAATCGGTGATGAAGGCGGGAGAATCAGTTACTATTGCGACGAATTGAAATGACGGAAAGTATGATGGGACAATTCGTGCGCTTTATGCGCTTCTGCAACCGGCGGTGGGTGAAATGGCCGACAGTTATCGTCTTCCTGACGGCGATAACGGTCGCCCACTTCGTCATGGCAGACAAGTACGGGGACAGCCCCAATGCTCCCACTTGGGAGTTTACAATTACGCTGCACGCCGCCATGCTGGTTGCTGCGGCAATTATTATAGTATTCTACAAGAAACGTATCAAACGTAAATTAATGGAATATGGAAAAGACTAACGTAACGACCACTGAAACAACAAATGTAACACCTCCTGCCGCCAAACGGCGCTATTGGTGGAAAGCCATCGCTTCTTTCCTCATGGTATTGTTTACCATGCCTTTGGGGCACGGCTGATGATTATCATGGAGCATCTGATGAGCGAGACCGTTCTGCACTATTCGGCCTTTGTCATGGGCGCGGTAGGTATGGCGATGGTGATTGTCGGCGTATTCGCCAAAGGAGATACGCGCCAAACACTCTGGGGATTCTTCGGCGGTCTGCTCTTCTGGACAGGCTGGGTGGAATTTCTCTTCATGTATTTTGCCAACCGTTTCGGCACGCAGCCGGAACTCGACCCTGTGACGGGTGAAATCGTAACCCGTCCCGAATATCTCATACTGCCCGCCTCGTTCGGTTTTTGGATGATGATTATGGTAATGTACCTGTTCAGTACAAAGAACGGATGCAACTTCATCAACTGGTGGCAACGGTTGCTCTTCCGTGGTAAGAAGAACGACATCGCCGCCCGCCCCATGACGCGCCACACGAGTATCGTCACATTCATGGAACTGATGATGTTGCTGTGGACTTCCTACCTGTTGCTGATGTTCTGCTACGATGATGTATTCCTGGGCGAGAATCATCCGGTGACACTGTTGGTGGGGGTCGGATGCTTTATCGGCTCGTTCTTTATCTTCGCCAAACAGTTGCGCCTTTCTGCGTGGGGGGCCAACATCCGTATGGCAATCGCTACCGTTATCGTGTTCTGGACACCGATTGAGATCCTTGGCCGTATGGATTTGTTGAGCGAGATATGGGTAGACCCTATGGGGCATAAGACGGAAATGATTATCATACTGGCAGCGTTCCTTGTACTGGCTGTTTACCTGTGGTATATGGGTGCGAAGAAAAAGAATGCCGTTTCCCAATAAAGAAAACCGGATATGGCAGCAACAAAAGAGAGAAAAAGGCACTGGCTTAAAGCGTTTGTCTCCATCGCTGTGACATTGGTTGCCATGCCGCTGACACACATCCTGGCACGTGCGCTGAAAGACGGTACGGCGGGGGTGGAACAGTTCTATGCCGGTATGGGAATGGGGCTGTTCGGTTTGCTGATGGTCATTATCGGTGTATTCATAAAAGGCGACGTCAAACAAACGCTGTTGGGTTTGTTCGGCGGTATGTTTTACTGGATGGGCGCCATCGACTTCCTGTTTATGTACTATGCCAACCGTTTCGGCACGCAGGCGCAGCTCGACCCGGTAACGGGCGAGATTGTCAGCCGGCCGGAATACCTGATACTTCCGTCCACATTCGGGTTCTGGGCCATGACGATGATGCTGTACCTGTTCTGCACTGCCAACGGCTGCAATTTCCTGAACTGGTGGCAGCGCTTGTTCTTCGGCAAGCACAAGAAGGAAATCGCCGCACGCCCCATGACACGCCATACCAGCATTGTCGCTTTTATGGAAGTCATTACCATGCTGTGGACGTGCTACTTGGTGCTGATGTTCTGCTACGATGAGCGTTTTTTTTGGTGACCATCATCCGGTGACATTGCTTGTCGGGATGCTGGGCTTCATCGGTTCGCTGTTCATGTTCGCCAAGCTGTTGCGTTATGCTTCGTGGGGCATGAGCCTGCGTTTCGGTTTCGCCACCGTAATTATCTTCTGGATCGCGGTAGAGGTCTTCGACCGGATTCACCTGCTGAACGGGCTATGGGCAAATCCACAAGGACATGTGCAGGAAATCGCGTTGATTCTGGTTTCGTTTGCAGTAACCGGGCTTTATCTCGCTTGTGACAGACGAAAGAAAACTGCGGATGTAAAACGACAATAAAAGATAAATCATGAAACGGATAACTTGGAGGAAACATCATAAATGGTTCGGGTTGCTGTTCTGCTTCTTCATGCTCATGTTCTGTTGGAGCGGTATTGTGCTGAATCATCGTGAAGCGGTGGCCGACATCAACGTCAGCCGGAAGTGGCTGCCTGCGGGTTATCGTTTCGAAGCATGGAACGGCGGGCTGCTGAGGGGAACGCTGCGCTATACGGACAAGGATTCCGTGCTCATATACTGGCCTATGGTGCAGCCGGGGTATGGCGCACGGACACTGCCGCCTCGGCTTTTGCGGACTTCAACGAAGGACTTTCCCAAGGGGCGGACTACCGTAGCATGAAAGGCATAGTGCAAACACCCGACGGTACGCTGTATGCCGCCGGCCAGTTCGGCCTGTACCGCCACGACGGAACGGCTTGGATAGAAATCCCCCTGCCTTTGGACGAGGGAGAACGTCTTTCGGACATCACCGTCCGGGGCGACACGCTGGTAGTTGCCGGACGTTCGTACCTCTATCTCTCCACGTCTTCTCACGCCGGATTTCGGAAAATACAGGTGAAAGTTCCCGACGGTTACGAGCCGAAGGTGACGCTTTTCCGCACGGTGTGGATGTTGCATAGCGGGGAGTTGTTCGGCACGGCAGGCAAGCTGGTTGTGGATGCGGTGGCTGTTGTGCTGGTTCTCCTGTGCCTCACGGGGCTTGCCTACTGGCTGCTGCCCAAGGACATGCGCCGCCGCCACCGCCACGGGCGGCACACGGAAGGCGAAGCCCGATGGACACGCCTCTCCCTGCTGTGGCACGACAAGCTGGGACGCACCACTATCATACTGACCCTCTTGGTGGCCGTTACGGGCTGGTGTCTCCGTCCACCCGTCATGATACCGTTGGCTCTGACTAAGACACCCGCTCTGCCCGGCACTTCCTTAGACAGCCCTAATCCTTGGCACGACAAGCTGCGCATGGTGCGCTATGACGATATGTGCGGTGACTGGCTGCTCTCCACTTCCGAAGGTTTTTATTCGCTGGCTTCACCGGATGCCGTTCCCGTGAAGGTGGAGGAAGCTCCCCCGGTCAGTGTCATGGGGCTGAATGTCTGGCAAAAGGATAAGCAGGGGAACTGGCTGGCCGGTTCGTTCAGCGGCCTGTTCGTTTGGGACAGACAGCAGGGCTGGGTAACGGACTACTTCACGGGAGAAGAAGCCGAAGATACAGCCGGTCCTCCTTTCGGCAAGTTTGCCGTTTCGGGTTACAGTGCGGATTTCAAGGGAAAGGAATGCGTGGTGGAATATTACGAGGGAACGGATGCACTTGTCCAGCCCGGCGAACTCTCCACACAACCCATGTCGCTTTGGAACTTCGCTTTGGAAGTACACAGCGGACGGGTGTTCATAGGCAGCGTGGCTACTTACGTGTTTGTCTTCCTCGTGGGAGGAGGATGCGTATGGTGTCTGTGGACAGGATATAGGGTGAGAAAAGGAAACAAGTAATAAAACTTGTTTTTAAGAAAGTCTCTTGGAGATTGAGCACACCCGATTCTACACAAAATGCGATGGCATACGGCAGAACGCCCTGTTTATTTTCATGCAGGACCGGAGAGATAAAACGGCATTTGAAAGAAACGGATTGCCAGTTGAAAATTTGGGAGGCTTTGTTCAAGATTCCATTGGTTGGAATGACCGCATACGGAGACATCGCCTCTTTGCGCATAAAAAGTGAGGTTGTGCCGGTTTGAAGTGAACAACCTCACTTTTTATAATTTGGGGCAGCGATTGTTTAACATCCTCCGCAACATCCGCCTCTTCTGTGTTTCTTGTGATGACGATGATAATCGCAGCAACGACCTTCATGATCACAATCTACGCAACTTCTGCATTCTTCATTCTTGCGACAACCTCTGCATTCCGAGCAGTCCGTATCGCATTTACACTTGCGGCAGGTACAGTCCTCGCAACAACATTCTATTTTCACTGTTTCCTTTTTCTTTTTTGTCCTTTTGTGCAAACAGGGTCACACAGCAGGCTGAAAAAACGAGGACACAAGTCAATACGATTTTCTTC
>ENA-OQEQ01000056-OQEQ01000056.1-human-gut-metagenome-genome-assembly--contig:-NODE-56-length-11568-cov-1.209335_pt1 | contig 11568 bp, 8 predicted proteins | sample MGYA00242799_ERZ504643 | MGnify/ENA primary metagenome ERZ504643 (study PRJEB26092, sample SAMD00036340) | human gut metagenome | host: Homo sapiens | study: EMG produced TPA metagenomics assembly of the... | reverse complement strand
CTCCTTATCTGTGTTTTGTTTACTTTCATCTATTGCATCCACTGGCTTATATATGGTTGGCAGTTCAGCCACCTGTTCAATAACCGATACCATGCGTGTTGTTATTTCCCCCGTTTTCTCATTTCTGATTTTTTGAGGAATAGGGCTATTTCTATACATTGTAGATAGTCGCCATCCATATATCCGTATAATACTCTTTCTTCCATATTTTTAGTATTTCCATCTACTTACTAACCATGCTTGTTTTTTAACTCCATCTACATATCCTACGGTATATACAAACATACCACCTTGACCCTCTACAAAATCGTAGTAGTCATTTACCGAAGTATCATCATAGATTAGGTAGCCGCTTCTTGGTCTGAATCTCATATAGCCTCTCCACCAACTGCTTTACAAATATAACCTGCCCTTCTTTAGGAGAAGCCGGAAGATACACTACTGATGCGGCAGACGTGTACCCTATTACCACGGTATCTTCTCTATTCAAATACCATGTGTTATTCGACGTTCCTGTAATACACTTTCGACCAAAAATCAAGCCTCCGGCAAATAAATCATAGAAGAAACCGCCAAAGGCTGGTGCAGTCCCCGAATTAGAAGCCCGACCATAAACACCTGCCACGATTGTATCTACCGCATTTATATCCCATGTTCTTGCCGGAACATTTGCAAAACCAAGCCCAACAATAGCCCCACGGTGCGTATATCCGCTACTTGCTGGCATACCGTCCGTACCTGCCATATTTGAGAATATTCCCGTTGGTGACATATAGGAAACCGCATTAGAATAGTTAGGAGCATTTTTAGCCCTTGTTTCAAAAATTCCACGGTTGGCATCTATTGTCATTTTGCACCAAAATCAACAAGCGCATAATCACCACCACCACTTGAAGATTCAATATAAATACGAGCCATTGAAGCATCCAACTCTATCCTATTGCCATCACCCATAGTGGAAACAATCTTACCACCCTTAATAAACCAATCTCCAATATTTGCCCCCTCAGCCAATAATAAGTTTGTGGCAATAGTTTCAAATTGCGCTCCAAAAGTATTCCATTTGCCTGTATTAGTCGGTACGAACCTAGTGAAAGTTCCAGCATCTATACGGGCTATATAGTATTGATTGTTGTATTTTACAGCATCCAACCGCTTGCTATTCCCGTAATAAGTCTTGGATGAATCATAAATACCCCTGTAAACAAGTACGGGGCTATCACCTTTCTCCCCCTTATCACCCGGCTTTCCATCTTCACCATCATAAGGATTTACACGAATAGGGGTACTCCATTTCTGTATCATCAGGTCTGCTTTGCCATTCATTACGGAAGCAATGTCATTCACAGGTAAAGCCCCCATCAACAAACGTATATCATCGAAATACACGGCAGAGCCGAATACATCATCATCGTAAATAGCAAAGCCTACAGCCATGATATTAACGCTACCACTATGTAATTGCTCTCCGTTTTTGAATACCGTAACGGTACGGTCATTAAAACGGAATGCAAGGTGAAACCACGTATTAGGCGTGATTGCAATACTCTTTTCCACATAGTGCCTACCGTTATATCCGTTCAACATCCACTTGACTTGATTTTGGTCTGACTTCATCCAAAAACAGAGTGTAAAACTTTCCCCAAAGGGTAAATCATAAGGAATACGGCTCTCCATTCCACCACTCAGATTGAGGGCATATCTCGTTCCGTCTTTTACTACCGTCCCACCGCCCAGCACACCATTATAACCGTTACCCGAAATATCGGCAATGCTTGAAGTGTCGTTAGCTTCAATGGGCAAATGAAATTTGGTACGGTCTGCAAGCCCGGACTTCTTAGCCATTGTACACCAAATATATTCCAACGCTCCTACTTTCGGCATTTCCGTACTCCACCCTGTAGGGTTGGAAGAATTAACATCCAAATCGGGCGGTACTAAAGTCGAGCCATTTTTAGCGTAACGATACTCGTAATATTCGCCAGCTCCGGCATCCGTTCCACCTGTACCCGATTCACCTTTAATCAAAGCCCAAGTGTAATCCATCGGATTATCACTGTCTTTCTGCACGTAGTCGGTGTATTGCCCTATGTAGTCGCCCGGCTCTTCACCATTGTTTGCAGTGAACGACATTCCCCCGTTGTCCGAATACTTGATATGGAAGTATGGAGTACGCCCATCTTCACCGGGTAAACCGGGCGTTCCGTCTTGTCCTTTCGTGTCGCTCCACTTGTAAGCACTTGGTTTGTCGCTATCGGTAGGTATCATATCCACGTACAAACCCAACCATCTTCCGGGTGTTTCACCGTTCCCAGCTGTGAACGTTTTGCCGCCATCATCGGAATACTTCTTGTGAAGATAGCTACTCTTTCCATCTTCCCCCTTAATAACTCCAACATCTTTCCAGTTCGTACCATCCCAAATATAGAGGTTGCCCCCGATTAGATAAGCATCGCCCTCTGAATTTCCAACGGTAGGCAGTTGTGAAACATTATCCTTAGAACCTTTGATATTGATTGAAGTACCATCAGCACCACGCACACGGAAAGGAATACCCCACGCACCCTCCGTATCGGTCTTGGCGTTCTTTATACTCATCCAAACCACGTTTTCGGACGAAGTTCTGTGCCAACCTCCCGTAGAGCCATCCCCCGTAGGGGTGGCAGGCTTGGTTTCACTGTCATTATAGGTATAGAATACGGATAAACCGCTTTCTCCCTTATCCCAGTAGAACCTTTCGCCACAACCGACCAATATACGGAATTGGTAGGCAAGTTGCCCATGCTTGGCGTGGGGTTGGTGTATCGGTAGGTACACGTTTCACCATTCGCCGTGTAAGTCACCTCATCCCCAGCATAGTACACGTACTTCGGATTATATGTGCCACGGAACACCCCGATATGTGAGGTGTCCCCACTATCAGAAAGCAAACGGACGTTGTGCAACGTTAATTGGCGTTTTGCCGTTACGTTCCAATCAATAGAACTTGAAGAATCACCGATACGGAACTTGTTGCCGTCCAAATCCAAATAGCACTCCTTATCGCTTGTTATAATCTTACCCGTAGTGATAGTGTTTCCGTTGATACGGGTAAATCCGTAGGTAGTGGTAAAGTCCCTGAAATCATCATCCGAATGCACCGACCCCAATATACCCACTTGGAAATAATAGTTGTTCGGGTCTTCGGTTGGTTCAACCTTTAGTTGTTCCTGTGTCACATACCAAATGCCATCCGTGCTTTTCTTGGAGCACTTGGCAAACACATAGTACCCCTTTGGGCTTGATAGAGTGAATGAGCCAGCCGCCATGTTCCAATGCTTGATTATCTCATCATCAATAGTCAAGTGAGCCAATACCCCGGCAGAAGCATCAAAACGATTGGATATTCCGTTTACGTTGGCTTGCAGTATCACATCTATCAAACAAATTGTTGGCTCTTAGACCCCACCGTAAGCATATTGGTGTCAATGGAATTGGGCTTGATGTTTTCGGGGTCAAAATAACCATCCGTATCATACACCATTGTACGCAGTTCCTCTGTTGTACGCCATCCCCTCCGTGCCTTAGTCAAGTCCCGAAGCCGATTGTTTTCTATGATTGTTTCGTGCCGTCCAACATCCACAACCGTTTGAGTGATTGGGGAAATGGCTGTAATGTCCGAAAGGGTCAGTGTATAGTCATGCTCCACAAGCAGGTTCTTTGTCACCTTTTGGATGCGGATATTCTTTTCAATACCGAAACGCTCATCTTTCACGGGTACATAGTTACCCACATGAAAGACGGTTGTTTCGCTATCGCTTGGCAAAGCGTTCAAAAAATAGGAACGTTCAAAGGTAAGCTGATATTGCGCCCGTGCCTGTGTGCGTGGCTTGAACTCGTTATATCCGGCATACCATAAATCTTCCTCTGCATCATCTTCATAAGATTTAGGCAGGTGAATATCCGTAATCTTATACGTGTCACCCTCCGTTATTCGGTAAGCCTCGCTTTCAGTGGTAGGAATAGTTAGCCCCCTGTTGTCCGTAAATGGAATGAGCGTAAACCTTTTTGTTGCATGGTCGTATCCTCCCTTTTGCGCCAATTCAAATTGTTGTCCGGCTAATTTACCCGAAATGAAAGTAATCTTTGCCGATACCTCGTTAATCAGATACTTTGTACCTTTATCGTCTTTCTCGTTCAGGTCAAAGTCCATTGTATCATCAATGAAGCTGTTTATATCATCAACCACCAAAGCAGTAACCGTACCCGTCCGTTTCGGGAAAATATTATCATACGTCACAGCATCCTCATCACTACCCAGTGCATCCCTCAAATCGCCATCCTCCAAATAACGCTTGTTATCATCGGATATGCCTATATATTCGCTCTGAGGCGGTACTATTGTACCGTCCCATAGTTTGTGTTCCTTTTTGTTCAAACGCACTGGAAACGGAAGCTGTAGGCGTTCTGAATAGTCCCTGTAATCACTCCGAATGTTGGTCGTGCCACCCTCCACCCAAAGTCTTGTGATAATGGTCTTATCATCTACCTTTTGCTCTTTGAGCTTGTACAAGCCGTTGCCTTTGCCCCACTCAAAGAAAGCGTTGCCACCCGGGGGCACAACTTTTGCACCGAACTTTCCTATGTGGATGGTACGCACCCCGTCCTTTTGGGTAATGAGAAACTCCAAATCAAATTCACGGTCACTGCAAAGCATTTGCAAAACCTGTAGGCAATTGTTACGGGCAAAGGAAATGGTACGGGGTTCTGTGTCCGGGCAATTAGCTTCATCGAAAGCCCATAAGCCCGGATAGTCACGGCTCACGTTGTAGATAAGCACCTTTACAAAGTCCCGGATATTATAAGTGAGGTCAAACGTGCTTTTGCTGGATTTCCCGTTTGCATCGGTGTTTCGGTACAGGCTTTTCATCAGCTCGTACATCACTCCGTAGAAAGTGGCATCATGCACATAATGGTTGTCCGAAAGCATTTCACGGTTCACCTTAGTACGGATGGTGTATTCTTCACCCTCCACTATGATTTTATCTCCCTTGCCTAAATTAAGCAACTCAGAGGAAACAATGGAAAGCTGTACGTTATCATCCCCCCATTAAGGAACTGTTTTGAGCGGCTGATTTCAGCGTACAAAACGGCTCTTTGGAAAACAAGCGTACCTTTTCACCGTTGCGCCTGATTATTTCAAGAGTTCCCATATCACAATAGCATTGGTTTCAAATTTTTCAATGTCTTCAATCACGCCCGAAACGATTATCTCGTATTCACCGGGTGTAACGTAAGTGTGTTCTATCGTTTGTTCGCTGCCGGACACATCGTAAGTGTGCGTGCCGTCACCCCAATAGATATTAAGCAGCTTGGACGAAGTGACGGTAATCGTAGCCTTGCCGTTTGCAGTTCCACCTATATATCTAAGCACCTTTTTCACAGGTTCATCTTCCACCATCTTTAAACGGAATGTACCCACCATCAAATCGTTGCTATATTGTCCCCAGCTCTTTTCCGGGTCTGCCTCATCCAGCAATTCCACTTCATATACCAAAGGCTTTGCCTTTCCGTCATAGTCCACACGCAAACGGTGGTTCCCCTCCGCATCGAATTGGGAAAAGAAAAGGTTTACCCATTCCACATAGGCGGCACGTCCCGAAGCCTCAATAAAGCAATCCAGTGTAATGTTGCGTTCCTTGTAGCGTGGTCGCTTCTTATCCCTTACAATACCGTGGTAATTGTCCCAGTTCACTTGCAAGGCTTCTTTGCGCTCCAACCGTCCAACCAATCCGGCACTTTTGGAAACGAATACCCCAAACTCCTTGAAGTTCTTTCCGTCTATGAAATATTCCACATCCGTATCTTTCTGCAACTCGAATATTTCACGGGGTTCTTTCGCCACGTCAAACAGTTTCACTTCGTCCAGCAAGGCTTTCGTCCCAAAAAGTGATTGGTCGTTGATGGAAAGCCCCGTTGGTGTCTTTGGTAATATTTCGCTGAATATCCGGGTCGTGTTCTCATAGACGGTAAACATATTGCCGGACTTAACGAAAGCAAAGAAAATCCAGCCATCGGGCATTACATCAAGCCATTGCTCTTTATAATTGTCTATACCGGGCATATTCAGCACCCAGCCTAACTTTTGAGAAACAGGCAGCACCCAAAAACAAAGTGTAAAATTACCGCTAAAGGGTATGGAACGAGCTGTTTCGCATTCGCCCGTACCATTCAAAGCAAGTGATTTACCCACTTTAGATTTCTTAGAAAAATCCGCACCATCCGATAAGGTGGCATCGTTGCGATACTGTGAAAAGTCGTAAGCTATACTACCGTCCGGGTCATCGAAAGGCAGGTGTAAAATCATGTTCTTATCCATATCAGTAAGTATTTTTATTCATTTGTCTAACTTCTATCCCCACTCCCTCTATATCCGCTTTGGCATTGCCATACAGATTCACAAGCACCTTTGCATCCGTTCCGGCTACCGCCACATACAGATACGAGTTATCGAAAGCGTCTATGGTAACAATCGCATTGTCCGACACGTTTACGGCACTATGGGAATCATGCCGTGCATATACCCGTGAAACAGAATAGCCGTCATACTCCAACATAGCTTTGCAGTCACCATTCAGCACCACATCGGGTAAATTCACCTTATCCGTAACCTCATCATCCACAAACACCCCGTAAACCTCGCATTTGCCTTTGAAGTGTTCCCGTATAAAGTCAAGCGTGGGGTAATTCTCCGATATACAGAAATCTATGCCCTTAATGTAAAGCTGTATCAGTTGCTCATAGTCAAGCCCCGTTCTTAGCTTCATTTGCCACATCCGGCAAAGCCCCTTTGCCTTGCCATCCTCTTTAAGTTGTTGTACCAGTTCCATAACTATGCTATTCCTTGTGATAAAAGTGAACTATCTTTATTTTCAATGCGCTTCAAAGTAGTTTTAATCTCCGTCAGCTCTGATGCACTCAACTTCGTGTTGGCGGCTATTTCGGCTTGGTAAACAAGTGCCTGCCTCATAATAGAGGTTTGGTCGCTTTGGTTTATGACAAAGGCATTCAACCGCCCGGCTATCACACCGCCCGTTTCCTCACTCATGGAAGTAACCGCACCCGTAAGGGGGTCTTGCTGTACGGTTTCTTCCTCCACATCCTTAATCCAATCACCAATACCCTCCAATGCGGAATTGAACAAATCCCCGGCAGCGTTCACCATCCTTTCAAATTCTCGCTTCTCTACATCGGTTAGTTTCCCGTCTTTCATGGATTCTCCCAAATAGAGAACGGCATCATTGATTCCCTTTGCCAAAAACTCACGTTTCAACGCTTCCACAACCGCTTTTTTAAGGACTTCTTTTGTCTTTTCGCCCAATGCTTCCGCTGCATCCTCACCTTTGCAATAAGCATCTACCAACGCATCGGCAAATTCATCAATGGCGGTTTTTACATCCGTTCCGGCAAGCGTTTCCATCATTGACCTATCCAAATCCTCTATCTGTTGGGTAATGGATTCTATTTGCTCGTTCCACTGTTGGATTTTTCCGTTATCGGTTTTCTTCTTATCCTTTTCAGCTTGAATTTGCTTTCTCAAATCCTCTTGTTGCTGTTTGAGGTTCTTTTTCTGAGCCTCATAGATGGAAAACATATCTCCGTTTTCTTCCGCATTCTTCAACTGCTTGTTGAGTTCCTTAATCTCCTTGTTGAGTTGAGCGTAACGGGCAAAATCCCAATTCTTCTTTGCTACGTTGGCTTCTTGTTCCAAAGCCCGTATTTGGTCGTTAATCAGTTGGATATTCTTTTCGTAGGCTTCACGTTGGCTATCATTGAACACCCAATAAGTATTATTGTAGGCTCGTTCCAAACGGCTGTAGGATTGTTCCAGCGCATCTATTTCCTTTTGCAGATTTTGAATTTTCTTCTCATACTTGGAATCATGCAATTTGGCAAATATGCCCACTACAGAAGTAACGGCACTTACCATACCCGTAACGCCTCCCAATATGTCACCGCTCATCATTTTACCTACAGAGGCGGCGGCATTTCCCAACTGCCCGAACAACTCCATTGCAGTACCTAAGCCGTTTGCCAAATCATCCTGTCCCAAATCAGAAAACATGGATGCAATGGCATTGCCGCACGTGGTAGCCGTATCGGTAATCGTTTCAATGGACTTGGTTACGCCTTTGGCGGCTTTCTTCATGTCAGCCTCTGCCTTTTTCACATCCTCATCCGTACCCTTCCCAGCAGCAACATTCGCTTTGGCTTCTGCCAGCTTCTTTTTGGCTTCAATGTAATCATCATAGAACGTGCCTAAAGCCTTAAAGGGATTCTTTGAAATAAGCGTTTCCTTTGCTTGATTCAAACTATCAATCAAAGCACGGTAATCTACGGGATTCAGTTTCAAATCCGCATCTTTTAGCTTTGTTTCAATATCAGCCACCAACTTATCTATTTCAGCTACAGAAAGGCTATCCAAATCGCCAAATAACTTCTTCCAACTATCCGATTGCTTTAACATATTGGCGGTAAGGGTGCTTAACGCTTCTGCCTCCGACTTGTTTACTTGGTTAATCCGTTCTTGGTCGCCCGTCTTTTGAGCGGCAGCACGCAGCAAGGCGTATTCCTTTTGGATGTCATTTCTTTGTTCCTCAAAGGTTCTGTAAGAGGAAAGTATCTTTTGCTGTACTTCTTCCTGTAACTTTTCATCTTCTTCTGAAACAAACAAAGTGGCTTCCGCTTTTTCATCAGCACCCACAAGCCCGGAACTTCCATTAGCCAGCTTCTCTTTTGCATCGGCTATGGCTTCCAACTTCTCGGCAAGTGTTTGGGCTTGCTGAATGGTCTTAGATACAGATTCCTTGAAAGAATCCATAGCGGACTTTGCCCCCGTGATTTCATTGTATTGCATATTAAGGGAAATAAGTTGGTTACTTTCTCCCTCTGTGAGTGTTCCGGCTTGTTGTTTATCCTTTAGAGCCTTGATTTCATTTTCCACATACTCCTTGTACGATTTACCGCCTTTTAAAAGCGTGGCAAATTGGGTATTGGCTACATCTTCGCCCATGTTACGCACCCAACGGAAATACAAGGCATATTGCTGTTTCTTGTACTCTATTTCACCGTCAAAGAGTTTGTTTTGGGCTTTGTCATATTTCTTGTTTTCAAGTGTTCGCCTTTCATCGAAGCCGTCCTTTTCAGACTTAGATAAGCCACCTTTTCCGGCATCCTTACGAGCTTTAGCCAAAGCCTTTTCCTCTTTGTCTATATTATCCAATGCCTCCTTGTGTTGGAGCGAAAGGGTGCGCTTGCGTTTTTCGTAGCCCTCTTCCAAGACTGCAATACGGTCAGCCTCCAATTTGCGGTCAGCTTCAAGTTGCCTTTCACGTAGTTGCTTGGCGGCACTATCCGCTTTATCCCCCGTGGTATGCTTGGGTAAACGGGCTTCCAACTTCTTTATTTGCGTATCATAACTCTTATAGTCAGAACTACCGATAATGGCAGCTTCACGCAATTCTTTAAGCTGCTTGATACGGTCTGATATTCCCTTTTCCGTGTTAAGGTTTGTAGTCTTGGTGTTTACAGCACCATTCAATTTATCCAACAAGTCTTTCAGCTCTTTCAGTTGGGTATTATCGGCTTCCACCTTTACCTTTTTGGCATTGAGGGTATCAATACTTTTCTGAGTTTCACCTATTTTCTTATCCATCTCGTTAAACGACATAGCCACATAGTCGGTACTCTCTGTTACAGAAGTCGTATCTTTTTTACCATAGAATTTTTCAAGTTGCTATCTACCTTGCCTATGGTTTCATCTGCCTTTTTTGCTGATTGTGCGACACTTTCAAGATAAGTTTTTATATTTTCCTTGAAAGCATCCATTTCTTTACCTGTAGCCCCGGTGGACTTTTGTACGGCAAAAACAATGCTATCCAATGAGTTGTTGAACGCATCGGTATAGGCTTGACCTGTTAGCCCTTTCAATTGGTTTGCGGATTCTACCGCCATAGATTCTACCGCATCCCATACAGCCCCCGAAGCTCCACGAATAGAACTTGAAGCCACATCAACAACCTTATTCATCATAACGGTTACACCCTCCGTGGTGGTTTCCATAACTTCTTGAATTTCTTTGTAGGTTGCATCTTCGGCATTCTCTTTCAGCTTATCAAGTGCATCCGTTTGGCTTTGTACCAGTTCTTGCATAGCTTGTTCGGTATATTTAGCCTTGATTTTTTCGGCTGTAGTTTGCTGAATGGCTGTAGTCAATTCCTCATATTTAAGACGCTGTAAATCAAGTGTAGCGTTTTCATCAAGCAATGTCTTATTATATTGTTTACATACGGCATTGATTTTTTTCAATCGTATTTTTATGTGTTTGATGTCCTTTCTCCGTATTTTGCAATACGGCAAAAAGTAAATTCAAATCGTCAATCTCTTTTTTCGTGGTATCTTGAAATTCACCCGTTGCCGTGGTCGCTTCTTTTTGTTTGCCCGTAAAAAGAGTAATTATACTGACTAATGCACCTATCAATCCCATTACCCAGCCGATAGGATTGCTCATCATGGAAGCCCAAAGAGCTTTCACCGCTACCGTTGCTTTTGTCGTGATTGCAGTCAGTACGGAAGTTACAGCCCCTTGTGTTGTCTTTGCCGTAGTATCTGCCACGGAAGCGGCTGTGGATTGCTTGGTGGCTGTAGCTTCAAGTAGTTTTTTCTTTGCGTAAAAATCGGATTGGGTGGCTAAAGCCGTCTTTCGTGCGATAGCTGCGTTATCCTCCGCTGCCTCCATCTTCTTAGTGGCAATGGCTATCTTTTCAGCGTTCCCAGTCTGTTGTGCCCTGTACACTTCCAAATAGGCACGTTCTACAGCCGCCTTTGCCGCCAGTGCATCAGCCCGTGCCGATTCCATCTTTACGGCTGCTGCCTTGACATCGGTACGCATGGCATTTAAGGTAGCCGCACTGTTTTGTGTCTTAACGGCAACCTCATTTTCTAAAGCGGCACGATACACGGCACTTTTAGCCGACAAGTCTAACTTGCTTAGAGCTTGCTTTTGTTCAACGGTAAGAACACTCAGAGCCACCGCCTCATAATTGGCAGAAGAAGCCGTTAGATTCAAATTGGAAAGGTATTCTGCTTGTTGGATGGTAAGCATTTTGTTGAATGGTGGCAATGCGTAACTGCTTTACCATGTTGGCGTGTTCCTCTACCGTCAGTTGCGCTTGCAATGCTGCGACATGGCTGTTTTGGGCTGCAACCATCGCTTTTGTCTGAGCTACCATCTGCCAGTAGCAACGGCTTCCAACTTCATTAAGGAAATCTTAGCCTGCCTTGCCGTGTTATCCAAAAGAGCAACGCCCGTATATCCCTTTGTGGCTAATGTATTCAGTACAATAGCGGCTTTCACGCTTCCATAGCCTATAGCAACGGCTTTCAAAATACGTCAAAATATCATCCAAATGCTCTGCCATATAGGTAGCACTTTCAATAGCTCCGGCAAAAACATCTTGGTTATCCGCACCCAACTTGTTTAACGATTGTTCCCACGCATCACCCATGTTGGAAATCATACCGTAGGTA
>ENA-OQEQ01000055-OQEQ01000055.1-human-gut-metagenome-genome-assembly--contig:-NODE-55-length-11572-cov-1.551507_pt1 | contig 11572 bp, 6 predicted proteins | sample MGYA00242799_ERZ504643 | MGnify/ENA primary metagenome ERZ504643 (study PRJEB26092, sample SAMD00036340) | human gut metagenome | host: Homo sapiens | study: EMG produced TPA metagenomics assembly of the... | reverse complement strand
CCATATATAGTATTTATTTCATCTTTTGTACTATAAATTGTTTGCTAATTTGCAATTATTTTGCGTGGTTAGCAAGAACCTTGTCCTGTACATTCTTTGGAACCGGCTCATATCTGTCGAAGAACATTGAGTAGTTTCCACGTCCCTGTGTCTTAGAACGAAGGTCTGTAGAGTAACCGAACATCTCTGCAAGTGGTACATATGCATGTACAATCTTTCCACCGCCGAGATCGTCCATACCCTCGATACGTCCACGACGAGAGTTAACATCACCGATAACATCTCCCATGTACTCCTCAGGCATTGTAACCTCTACCTTCATGATAGGCTCAAGTAATACAGGTGCGGCCTTTGCCATAGCCTCTTTGAAACACATAGATCCGGCAATGTGGAATGCCATCTCTGATGAATCGACCTCATGGTAAGATCCATCGTATACTGTTGCATGGATACCAACTACTGGGAATCCACCAAGAGAGCCGGCCTTTGTAGCCTCCTCGATACCTTCGCCGATTGATGGGATGTACTCCTTTGGAATAGCACCACCAACAACCTCTGAATCGAACTTGAAAAGTTCTTCTCCATTGGCATCCATTGGCTCGAAACGTACCTTACAGTGTCCGTACTGTCCACGTCCACCTGACTGCTTAGCATATTTGTATTCCTGATCAACAGCCTTTGTAAATGTCTCCTTGTAAGCAACCTGAGGTGCACCAACGTTTGCCTCAACCTTGAACTCACGGAGAAGACGGTCAACGATGATCTCAAGGTGAAGCTCACCCATACCAGCGATGATTGTCTGACCTGTTTCCTGATCAGTATGAGCACGGAATGTAGGATCCTCCTCTGCAAGCTTTGCAAGAGCCTCACCTAACTTACCCTGTCCAGCTTTTGTCTTTGGCTCGATAGCGAGCTCGATAACTGGCTCTGGGAACTCCATAGACTCAAGGATAACCGGATGCTGCTCATCACAGATTGTATCACCTGTTGTTGTGAATTTAAATCCAACAGCAGCAGCGATATCACCTGAGTAAACCTCATCCAATTCCTGTCTCTTATTTGCATGCATCTGAAGAATACGTCCGATACGCTCTTTCTTATCCTTTGTTGCATTTAATACATAAGAACCTGCCTTACATTTTCCTGAGTAAACACGGAAGAATGCAAGCTTTCCTACGAATGGATCTGCCATGATCTTGAATGCAAGTGCTGAGAATGGCTCCTCATCTGATGAATGTCTCTCAATCTCATTTCCCTCAAGATCTGTTCCCTTGATTGAAGGGATATCTGTAGGAGCCGGCATGTACTCAACAATAGCGTCAAGTAACTTCTGTACACCCTTGTTACGGTATGCAGAACCACAACATACAGGTACTGCTGTACACTCACATGTTGCTTTACGAAGAACCTTCTTCATATCCTCTACAGATGGCTCCTCACCCTCAAGATACTGCATCATGAGATCGTCATCTAACTCACAGATTTTCTCAATAAGCTCTGTACGGTACTCTGCAGCCTGATCAGCCATATCTCCAAGATCATCAGTAACTGTGATATCGTCACCCTTCTCATCATTGTAGATATAAGCCTTCATCTCGAAAAGGTCGATAATTCCTTTGAAATCGTCCTCTTTACCGATTGGTAACTGAAGTACGATAGCATTTTTTCCTAATCTTGTACGGATCTGGTCAACAGCTCCGTAGAAGTTTGCACCTAAGATATCCATCTTATTGATGAATGCCATACGAGGTACATTGTATGTGTCCGCCTGACGCCAAACGTTCTCTGACTGAGGCTCAACACCACCCTTTGCACAGAACACACCAACTGCTCCATCAAGTACACGGAGTGAACGCTCAACTTCTACTGTGAAGTCAACGTGGCCCGGTGTATCGATGATATTGATACGATGCTCAAGTGCTCCTGGCTTTGGTTTAGTGAACTCTTCAAGTGTCCAATGACATGTTGTAGCGGCAGAAGTAATTGTAATACCTCTTTCCTGCTCCTGCTCCATCCAGTCCATGGTAGCAGTACCTTCATGAGTATCACCGATTTTATAGTTAATACCAGTATAATAAAGAATACGCTCTGTCAGTGTTGTTTTACCAGCATCGATATGAGCCATGATTCCAATATTTCTGGTTCTCTCAAGTGGATATTCTCTTCCAGCCAAGGTTTTTTCCTCCTATATTTAGTGTCCTATGCACAACCGGACTCTGTTACAAATCCGGTCCGCTGCATGAATCAAAAGCAAAGCTGTAAGCTTCTTACAGAAACTAGAATCTGTAATGTGCGAATGCCTTGTTTGCCTCTGCCATCTTGTGCATATCTTCTTTTCTCTTAACAGATGCGCCTGTGTTGTTCATTGCATCCAGGAGCTCGTTTGCAAGTCTCTCCTCCATAGTCTTCTCGCCTCTTTTACGAGAATATGTGGTGAGCCAGCGAAGAGCCAGTGCCTGACGTCTGTCTGCTCTTACCTCGATCGGAACCTGATAAGTAGCACCACCGATACGTCTTGCTTTTACTTCAAGAACTGGCATGATGTTGTTCATAGCCTCTTCGAAAACTTCAAGTGCTGGTTTACCAGCTTTTTCTTCGATTCTGGCGAATGCACCGTAAACAATTTTCTGTGCTACACCTTTCTTACCGTCTAACATGATGTTATTGATAAGTTTGGTAACCACTTTATTGTTGTACATTGGATCTGCCAGAACGTCTCTTTTCTGAGTATGTCCTTTACGTGGCACGTTACTTCCCTCCTTAATCATGATATTTGTGGATTAATTCATCGGTACTCACATGTGTCTCTCTAATGTGTTCGTGCGGAATTGTATTCATAAAGTGAAATCCTGCATCTGCAGGTCTAATCCCAACACTAACCTACTTTAGTTCTGTTTGTGATACACAATGTTGCTAAATTATTTAGCAGCTTTTGGTCTCTTTGCGCCGTACTTAGAGCGGGCCTGTTTTCTGTTTGCAACACCTGCAGTATCTAATGTACCACGGATGATATGGTAACGTGTACCTGGTAAATCCTTAACACGGCCACCACGAATCAGAACAACGCTATGCTCCTGTAAGTTGTGTCCCTCACCAGGAATGTATGAAGTTACTTCGATTCCGTTTGAAAGACGAACTCTGGCGATCTTTCTAAGAGCTGAGTTAGGCTTCTTAGGAGTAGCTGTCTTAACAGCTGTACATACACCACGCTTCTGTGGAGAAGAAGTGTTGATTGGCTTCTTCTGAAGAGAGTTAAAGCTTCTCTGAAGAGCTGGTGCTGTAGACTTCTTTACAGATGTCTGACGTCCTTTTCTTACTAACTGGTTAAATGTTGGCATTATTTTCACCTCCTGTTTTATTTTAAGCAGTGCAATCTTATGCACGCTAAAATATTATACAAATCCTTGTCTGTTTTGTCAAGGCCAATTTTGTTTTCAATATAATACAATAAAGAAGCCCGGTTCCCCGGACTTCTTTATTTTGGTTTGTAGCAGCTTCTGTAGCTTAAGTACAAACATCAGTAATTATTCTTCATCAGCTGATTCAGCATCTGTATCAATGACTCCGACTGCCTCTTCCTCTGCGAAATCCGCAAAATCATCATCATCAAAATCAAGTGTATCGTCATCGTTTACATCGCTGTCAAGCTTGATATTACGATAAATCTTCATACCTGTTCCTGCCGGGATGAGCTTACCGATGATTACGTTCTCCTTCATACCGATAAGCGGATCAACCTTGCCCTTGATCGCTGCCTCAGTAAGAACCTTTGTGGTCTCCTGGAATGAAGCTGCTGACAGGAATGAGTTGGTTGCAAGAGATGCCTTTGTGATTCCAAGTAATACCTGTGAGCCAACTGCAAGCTCCTTACCCTCTTCCTCAAGCTTCTCGTTGAGCTCTAAGAAGTCAAGGGCATCAACCATGCTGCCCGGAAGTAAATCTGAATCTCCCGGCTCCTCTACGCGGATCTTCTGTAAGCACTGACGAACTATAACCTCGACATGCTTATCGTTAATCTCAACACCCTGTAAACGGTAAACACGCTGTACCTCGCGGAGCATATAATCCTGAACCGCACGAACGCCCTTAATCTTGAGGATATCGTGTGGATTTACAGAACCCTCTGTAAGCTCGTCGCCGGCCTCAAGCTCCTGTCCGTCTACAACCTTGATACGTGAGCCGTAAGGAATGAGGTAAGCCTTTGTCTCGCCTGTCTCGTTGTTTGTAACGATAACCTCACGCTTCTTCTTTGTATCCTTGATTGTGGCAGTTCCGCCGAACTCTGTGATAATAGCGAGTCCCTTAGGCTTACGTGCCTCGAAAATCTCCTCTACTCGAGGAAGACCCTGTGTGATATCTCCACCCGCAACACCACCTGTATGGAAGGTTCTCATGGTAAGCTGTGTACCAGGCTCACCGATTGACTGTGCTGCGATGATACCGATTGCTTCACCAACCTGTACTGCCTGACCTGTTGCAAGGTTTGAACCGTAACACTTAGCACATACTCCCATGTGTGAACGGCAGGTAAGCACTGTACGGATCTTAACCTGTGTGATTGGATTACCGTTCTCGTCAACACCCTCTGCCATAACCTTTGCTGCACGCTTTGGTGTAATCATATGGTTGGCCTTAACGATTACATTGCCATCCTTATCGCAGATTGTATTGCAAGAGAAACGACCTGTAATTCTCTCCTGAAGGCTCTCGATTTCCTCTCGACCCTCCATGAATGCCTTTACAACCATTCCCGGAATCTCACGTCCTGTGCCTGCACAGCAGTCTGACTCACGAACGATCATATGCTGTGAAACATCTACGAGACGTCTTGTAAGGTATCCTGAATCGGCTGTACGAAGCGCTGTATCTGAAAGTCCCTTACGAGCTCCATGTGCTGACATGAAGTACTCGAGTACGTCAAGACCCTCACGGAAGCATGACTTGATAGGAAGCTCGATTGTACGACCTGTTGTATCAGCCATGAGTCCTCGCATACCTGCAAGCTGTTTGATCTGCTTATCAGATCCACGGGCTCCGGAATCTGCCATCATGAAGATGTTGTTGTACTTATCAAGACCTGTAAGAAGTGCCTTTGTAAGGGCATCATCTGTATCCTTCCATGTCTCGATAACCTCTTTGTAACGCTCCTCATCAGTAATAAGTCCACGCTTGTACTGTCTTGTAATCTTATCTACAGTGTCCTGTGCATCAGCGATCATCTGTGGCTTCTGTGGTGGCACTGTCATATCTGAAATTGAAACTGTCATGGCAGCCTGGGTTGAATACTTGTATCCCATAGCCTTGACATTATCAAGAACCTCTGCTGTTGTTGTAGCTCCGTGTGTGTTGATAACCTTCTCAAGGATCTGCTTGATCTGTTTCTTACCAACGTGGAACTCAACCTCAAACTTGAGTGCATTCTCAGCCTTTGATCTGTCTATAAAACCAAGATCCTGTGGAATGTTCTCATTGAATATCAAAAGTCCTACTGTTGTCTCTGTAAAACCTGAAACCTCTGTGCCGTCAGCAAGCTTTACTGTACGATGTACAAAGATATTCTGGTGAAGAGTAATCTCCTTGTTCTCGTAAGCGAGCATTGCAAGATTAACACTTCCATAGTAACGGCCGAGAAGATCTATCGGTCTGCAAAGCACACGACGGTTTCCGTCTGTGACATCCTCAAACCAGATGAGGTCATATAAGCCAAGCTCAGCCTTTCCTGTATTTTCATCAGGAGTTGTGAGCTTTCTAAGCTCATCAACATCATTGTATACAGTGTCTGATGACACCTGTGCAACCATCTTTGGATCATCCTTGTAATCAGCGAGCTTTCTCATTGTGAGGTAGTAAACTCCAAGGATCATATCCTGTGAAGGAACGGCTACAAGTCCACCATCAGAAGGCTTAAGCAGGTTGTTAGGTGACAGAAGCATGAATCTGCACTCAGCCTGTGCCTCAGCAGTCAGTGGAAGATGTACAGCCATCTGGTCTCCATCGAAGTCGGCGTTGAACGCTGTACATACGAGTGGATGAAGCTTGATTGCCTTACCCTCTACAAGGATTGGCTCGAAGGCCTGGATTCCAAGTCTGTGGAGTGTAGGAGCTCGGTTAAGCATAACCGGATGCTCTTTGATGACGTCCTCAAGGACATCCCATACCTCCGGCTGAAGTCTCTCAACCATCTTCTTTGCACTCTTTATGTTGTGTGCGGTTCCGTTAGCGGCAAGCTCCTTCATAACGAATGGCTTGAAAAGCTCGATAGCCATCTCTTTCGGAAGACCACACTGATAAATCTTAAGCTTTGGCTCTACACAGATAACTGAACGTCCTGAGTAGTCAACTCGCTTTCCGAGAAGGTTCTGACGGAAACGTCCTCCCTTTCCCTTGAGCATGTCTGAAAGAGACTTAAGAGCTCTGTTTCCGGGACCTGTAACAGGACGTCCACGACGGCCGTTGTCGATAAGTGCATCGACAGCCTCCTGAAGCATACGTTTCTCGTTACGAACGATGATATCCGGTGCTCCAAGATCAAGAAGTCTTCTAAGACGGTTGTTACGGTTGATGATTCGTCTGTAAAGGTCGTTAAGATCACTTGTTGCGAAACGTCCTCCATCGAGCTGAACCATTGGACGAAGATCCGGTGGAATAACAGGAATAACTGTCATAATCATCCACTCAGGCTTATTTCCTGACTCACGGAAAGCCTCTACAACCTCAAGTCTCTTGATGATACGTGCACGCTTCTGGCCTGTAGCATTCTCAAGCTCAGCCTTAAGCTCTGCCGAATCCTTCTCAAGATCGATTGCTGCTAAAAGCTCATGGATAGACTCAGCACCCATTCCTACACGGAATGCTGAGCGGCCATAAGTATCGCATGCCTCCTGGTACTCTGACTCGTTGAGAATCTGCTTGTATGCAAGCTTTGTCTCACCCGGGTCAAGCACAATATATGAAGCAAAGTACAGTACTCTCTCAAGTACACGTGGAGATAAGTCAAGGATGAGTCCCATACGTGATGGGATACCCTTGAAATACCAGATATGAGATACAGGAGCAGCAGCTCGATGTGTCCCATACGCTCTCTACGAACGCTTGACTTTGTGATTTCTACGCCACATCGGTCGCAGACAACACCCTTATAACGTATCTTCTTGTATTTACCACAATGACACTCCCAGTCCTTCGTTGGTCCGAAAATCTTCTCGCAGAAAAGACCGTCTTTTTCAGGCTTTAATGTTCTATAGTTAATAGTCTCAGGCTTTTTAACCTCGCCATGTGACCACTCTCTGATTTTTTCAGGAGATGCTAATCCAATCTGAATCGCATCAAACTGCATTGCCTGATTATTTTCTATATTATTTGTTTCTGGCATTTTGGCACTCCCTTCTAATTATTCTTCGTCATCAAGAACTTCATCAGCAAAAATATCGTCATCCGCTGTCTCAGGAGACTCTTCCTCTTCTATGTCAACAAGCTCTTCGTTGTCATCAAATTCTTTCTTTGAGAAACCATGCTCTGCGAATGACTCACTGTCCTCGAATGCATAGTCCTTATCGTTTCCGATAATTGAGTTGATATCTGTATTACCGTACTCACTTGTCTCGATAAGCTCAACCTCTTCTCTGTTCTCATCAAGTACCTTGACATCCAGACCAAGTGCCTGAAGCTCTTTGAGAAGTACCTTGAATGACTCTGGAATACCAGGCTCAGGGATATTCTCACCCTTGATGATAGCCTCGTAGGTCTTGACACGGCCAACAACATCATCGGACTTCATTGTAAGGATCTCCTGAAGTGTATATGCAGCACCATATGCCTCAAGAGCCCAAACCTCCATCTCTCCGAAACGCTGTCCACCGAACTGTGCCTTACCACCGAGTGGCTGCTGTGTTACTAATGAGTAAGGACCTGTTGAACGTGCATGGATCTTATCGTCAACAAGATGATGCAGCTTAAGGTAATGCATGTGTCCGATAGTTGTCTTTCCATCGAAGCACTCACCTGTTCTACCATACGAAGCTGTACCTTTCCATCCTTGGAAATCGGAACGCCCTTCCATAAGCTTCTGTGAGCTCTGTTTGTTGAAAGGTATTCCATAACGTCCTCACGGAGTGTATCAACATATTTATCATAGAAGATTTCAGCATCTGCGCTCCAGTATGGATGCTCAGCCTGTAAATCCTTTTCAAGCTCTTCCTTATCGAACGGAAGATTTACGTAATCATTTGCAAGCTCCAGTGTATCCTCGATATCTACCTCGTTAGCTCCATCAAATACAGGAGTTGAGATATTGAAGCCAAGTGCCTTTGCAGCGAGACTCAGGTGAATCTCAAGGACCTGACCGATGTTCATTCGTGAAGGAACACCGAGTGGGTTAAGTACGATATCCAGTGGACGTCCGTTTGGAAGGAATGGCATATCCTCAACAGGAAGCACACGGGAAACGACACCCTTGTTACCGTGACGTCCGGCCATCTTATCACCGACAGAAATCTTTCTCTTCTGTGCAATGTAGATACGTACTGACTGGTTTACTCCCGGAGAAAGCTCATCGCCGTTCTCTCTTGTAAATACCTTGGCATCAACAATGATACCGTAAGCACCATGAGGCACCTTAAGTGATGTATCACGAACCTCTCTTGCCTTCTCACCAAAGATGGCACGAAGAAGTCTCTCCTCTGCTGTAAGCTCTGTCTCACCCTTTGGTGTAACCTTTCCTACAAGGATATCACCGGCACGAACCTCTGCACCTACACGGATGATACCTCTATCATCAAGGTCCTTGAGTGCGTCGTCGCCGACACCAGGGACATCACGTGTAATCTCCTCAGGTCCGAGCTTTGTATCACGTGACTCTACTTCATATTCCTCGATATGAACTGATGTATACACATCATACTCTACGAGACGCTCTGAAAGAAGAACGGCATCCTCGTAGTTGTATCCTTCCCATGTCATGAATCCGATAAGCGGGTTCTTTCCAAGAGCAAGCTCTCCCTGACTTGTTGAAGGACCGTCTGCGATAACATCGCCTGCCTTAACCTTGTCACCCTTAAATACGATAGGTCTCTGGTTGTAGCAGTTTGACTGGTTAGAACGAGAGAACTTTGTAAGGATATACTCTCTCTTGTTTCCGTCAGTCTCTTTTATGATAATGCGGTTTGACTCTGAAGATAATACCTCTCCGTCTGCCTTTGCAACTACGCAGACGCCTGAGTCAACTGCGGCCTTTGTCTCAATACCTGTACCAACTACAGGAGCCTCTGTGGTCAGAAGCGGAACGGCCTGACGCTGCATGTTTGATCCCATGAGGGCACGTGTAGGGTCATCGTTCTGCAAGAATGGAATCAGCGCTGTAGCTACTGAGAATACCATCTTTGGAGACACATCCATATAATCAAATGCTGACTTATCGTACTCCTGAGTTTCCTCTCTGTAACGACCTGAAACTGAATTACGTACGAAATGCCTCGGCATCAAGCTTCTCATTAGCCTGTGCTACGTGGTAGTTATCCTCCTCGTCGGCTGTCATGTATACAACCTCTTCTGTGACTACCGGGTTCTTAGGATCAGTCTTGTCAATCTTACGGTATGGAGCCTCTACGAAGCCATACTCATTGATTCTCGCATAGCATGCAAGTGAGTTGATAAGACCGATGTTTGGTCCCTCAGGAGTCTCTACAGGACACATACGGCCGTAGTGAGTGTAATGTACATCTCGAACCTCGAATCCGGCACGGTCTCTTGAAAGACCACCAGGTCCAAGTGCTGATAAACGTCTCTTGTGAGTAAGCTCTCCAAGAGGATTGTTCTGATCCATGAACTGTGAAAGCTGTGAAGAACCGAAGAATTCTTTAACAGCGGCAGTTACAGGCTTTATATTGATAAGTGACTGAGGTGAAATTCCCTCTAAGTCCTGTGTAGTCATTCTTTCACGAACAACACGCTCCAGTCTTGAGAGACCGATACGGTACTGGTTCTGTAACAGCTCTCCAACCGCACGGATACGTCTGTTTCCAAGATGATCGATATCGTCATCTGTTCCTGCGCCCCACTCTAAGTGCATATTGTAGTTGATAGTTGCGAAGATATCCTCTTTAGTAATATGCTTTGGAATAAGGTCAGATATATCTCTCTTTATAGCCTCGATTCTATCCTCAAGAGAATCATACTCCTCGAGAATCTGAGCGAGTACCGGATAGTAAACAAGCTCAGTAACACCGATAGACTTAGGATCCTCAAGCTCAGGAATCCAGCTTCTGATGTCAACCATCATAGAAGAAAGAATCTTGACATTTCTTGTCTCTGTCTGAATCCATAAAGCAGGAACGGCAGCGTTCTGGATCTGTGTGGCAAGCGCACGGTCAACAACAGTACCTGCCTCAGCGATAACCTCACCTGTAGAAGGATCCACTACGTCCTCAGCTAAAACCTGTCCACTGATACGATTCTTTAAAGCAAGCTTCTTATTAAACTTATAACGTCCTACCTTGGCAAGGTCATACCTTCTAGGATCGAAGAACATTGCTGTGATAAGGCTCTCTGCACTCTCAACTGAAAGCGGCTCGCCCGGACGAATCTTCTTATATAATTCTAATAAACCAGCCTCATAGCTTCCCTGTGGCTCACGCTCTGTGATTGCAGGGTCCTTGCTGAATGATGCCTGAATCTTTGGCTCATCTCCGAACATATCGAGAATAGCCTGGTTTGTACCTACTCCAAGTGCACGTAAAAGTACTGTGATAGGTACCTTACGTGTTCTGTCTACTCTTACATAAAAAAACGTCGTTAGAGTCTGTCTCATACTCAAGCCATGCACCACGGTTTGGAATAACAGTACAAGAATACAGGGTCTTTCCGAGCTTATCATGAGCAATTCCGTAATAAATACCAGGAGAACGAACTAACTGACTGACAATAACTCGCTCTGCACCGTTGATTACGAATGTACCGGTCTCTGTCATTAAAGGCAGATCACCCATGAAAATTTCATGCTCATTAATCTCATCTGTCTCTTTGTTGTGAAGTCTGACTTTAACCTTTAAAGGAGCTGCGTATGTTGCATCTCTTTCCTTGCACTCAGGAATTGTATACTTTACATCATCTTCGCATAATGTAAAATCTACAAAATCAAGACTAGCTTTCCGCTGTAATCTGTGATTGGAGAGATATCCGCAAAAGCTTCCTTGAGACCTTCGTCTAAGAACCACTGATAAGAATCCTTCTGGACCTCAATCAGATTTGGCATCTGCAGAACCTCTTTTTGTCTTGAGTAACTCATACGCATGCTTTTTCCGGATGTGACCGGACGTATTCTGTTTTTTCTCCATTGACGTTTCACCTCTCGTTTTTATTTTAATCTAGCAAGTATCTAGATAATGATTCAAAAACCACCCCAGTTACTATATCTTGTGGTTTTTCTCTTGTGCACATATTTGTGAATGCATTTTAGTGTAATTTACCTATTGACAAATTTGCATCATTTAAAAAAATTGCATAAAAATGCCACTGCACCACAATAGTGCAACGTATACTATACAACAAATCCGACACGAATGCAAGTACTTTTTTA
>ENA-OQEQ01000054-OQEQ01000054.1-human-gut-metagenome-genome-assembly--contig:-NODE-54-length-11641-cov-1.654073_pt1 | contig 11641 bp, 12 predicted proteins | sample MGYA00242799_ERZ504643 | MGnify/ENA primary metagenome ERZ504643 (study PRJEB26092, sample SAMD00036340) | human gut metagenome | host: Homo sapiens | study: EMG produced TPA metagenomics assembly of... | reverse complement strand
TGCCGTCCGAAACGGACACGCACCGACGACGGCGCTCCGCCGGACACGATGACGCAGGCCAAGGGAACCATCGACGAGGAAAGCCGTTCGGTCAAAGCTCCTGCGGAGACGGACAAGGCAAGCGAGGTGGTGAAGAAGGTAAAGACGGCTTCGGACTACTTCAACACACTGGCGAAAGACGCTCGGGAACCGAAACTCATCAAGGCGATCATCGACGAGAACATCAAGGCCGTGGACGGCTCGCGTGTGCGGCTGCGCCTGCTGGACGACATCGAAATCAACGAGAGCGTGGTCAGGCGTGGTACTTACCTGTATGCCACAGTCAGCGGTTTCTCTTCCGGACGTGTAAAAGGAAGCATCAACAGCATATTGGTGGAGGACGAACTGGTCAAGGTCAGCTTGTCAATCTACGATACGGACGGGCTGGAAGGACTTTACGTACCCATCAGCCAGTTCCGCGAGACAAGCAAGGATGTGGCGAGCAGTGCCATGTCGGGCAGCATGAACATGAATACCAGCGGATACGGTAACAGCCTCGCCCAATGGGGTATGCAGGCGGTGAACAATGCCTACCAGAAAACGAGTAACGCCATCAGCAAGGCTATCAAGAAAAACAAGGTGAAGCTGAAATACGGGACGTTTGTGTATCTGGTGAACGGACGGGAAAACAGGAACTAAAAGGGCAGTGACAATGGAATCAGACATATCAAAACTTCATAAGGGAACGGACGGCTTCTATTACGAGGACTACATCGCTCCCGATAAGCCCGAAACATTCGTTGGGAAGCTCGTAAGTACCGAATGGTGGCACAAAGGGGTACGATTCGCCCTGATATGCAACTTTCAGGCAGAAGACGGGCGGAGGATTGCCTTATTCGCCTTCCAGAAGCATACCGGTTTTTACGGGCCGAGAGACGGTGCGGTCAATTTCAAACATGTGGAGAAGAATACCCTCTGGGAGTGTGAAATCCGGAAAACCCGGACGGAACGCTGTACCTGGATGAGCGCCCGACAAATTGTAGAACTGAAAACAGACGCAATATGATAGAGACGGATCGCATTTACCTTATGGACTGCATGGAGGGCATGAAACAGATAGCGGATAGTAGCGTGGACGCCATAATCGCCGACCTGCCTTACGGGGTGTTAAATCGCAGCAATCCGTCGGTGAACTGGGACCGCCAGATACCGTTCGCAGCCTTGTGGGAGCAATACCGGCGGATTACCAAGCCGGACAGCCCCATTATCCTGTTCGGACAGGGGCTTTTCTCCGCATGGCTCATGCTGTCGCAACCCCGGCTATGGCGGTACAACCTCGTGTGGCAGAAAGATCGGGTGACGGGACATCTCAATGCCAAACGTATGCCGCTCCGGCAGCACGAGGATATTCTGGTATTCTATAAAAAACAGCCGGTCTATCATCCGCAGATGACACCGTGTCCTCCGGAACGGAGAAATCACGGGAGGCGTAAAACGGAGGGATTTACCAACCGTTGTTACGGAACGATGAAACTCTCACCGGTACGCATAGCCGATGACAAATATCCGACCTCGGTCATCTTCATGCCGAAGGAACACAAGAAAGGCGCGTTCTACCACCCGACACAAAAGCCCGTGGCGTTGATGGAGTACCTGATACGGACCTACACCGACGAAGGCGATGTTGTACTGGACAACTGTATCGGGTCAGGCACAACCGCCGTGGCCGCTATCCGCACGGGACGACACTACATCGGATTTGAAATCGAACAGGTGTACTGCGAGATTGCCGAACGGCGGATTCAGGAGGAACTGGAATGCAGGAACAAAGCACAAGAGGAAAAAGAGATAAGGGAAGAAAAACAAAATCAATAAATCAATGACATGGACAAAAAAGGAATCGTAACGGCATTTCTTCTGGCGGCAGGACTGCTGGGAACGCCGAATGTACAGGCACAACGAACCTACGAGGAGATGGAACAACTTACGGTAAATGAACAGGTAACGACGGTCATCACGGCCTCGGAACCGGTACGCTTCGTGGACATCTCCACCGATAAGGTTGTCGGTGACCAGCCGATAGATAACATCGTCCGCCTGAAACCGAAAGAGGGCGGACACGAGGACGGCGAGGTGCTGGCCATAGTGACCATCGTAACGGAACGCTACCGCACGCAGTATGCACTGCTCTACACCACACGGGTGCGGGAGGCGGTAACTGACAAGGAAATCCAGTTGCAGGAACGAAACGCCTACCACAACCCGGCGGTCTCGATGTCCACCGTGGAGATGACACGCTTCGCCCGGCGTATCTGGAACTCGCCCGCGAAGATCCGCAACGTCGCCACCAAGGCACACCGCATGACCATGCGGTTGAACAACATCTACACCGTGGGAGAGTATTTCTTCATCGACTTCTCAATAGAGAACCGGACGAACATACGTTTCGACATTGACGAGATACGGGTGAAGCTGGCGGACAAGAAACTGACCAAAGCGACTAATGCGCAAGTCATCGAACTGGTCCCGGAACTGGTGCTGGAGACGGGCAAGACGTTCCGGCACGGCTACCGGAATGTGGTCGTGGTCAGGAAAATGACGTTCCCGAACGACAAGGTACTGACCATCGAGATGACGGAGAAACAAATCAGCGGGCGTGCTATCAGCCTGAATATCGACTATGAGGACGTGCTGTCGGCCGATTCGTTCAGCACGGCATTGCTGGAGGAGGAATGACAATGAGAAAGACGATTATCCTGACGATTGCCTGCATGTGCCTCGCCGTCGGCGCGAATGCACAACGGGGCAGCGGCCGCCTTTCGCTCGGAGCGGGGCTGCTGTACAAGAACGGGCTGGACGTGACGCTGGCCTACGAACACGAGATGAACTACCGCCATGCGTGGGAGTTCTTTGCCAACGGCTACCTGCAATGGGCAGAGTGCGAATCCTGCAAGCATGTATGCCGAAATCTTTCTGGCAGAATTACCGTACCTACGGCTTCGGCGTGGCTTACAAACCCTGCGTCACGAGGGGACGCAACCATTACGGAAGCCTCCGTATCGGGGCTTCGGGCGGAAGCGATACGAGGAAGTTCCTTGTCGGGCTGCATTTCGGCTACGAGCACAACTATGTGTTGCGGGCGGGCTGGACGCTATACTGGCAAGTCAAGGGAGACGTGATGATAAAGGGGGCCGATGTGCTGCGTACAGGAGTTGCCCTCGGTATTAAACTACCTATAAAATAAGGGAAAGATGAAACAGAACACTATCAGAAAAACGTGCCAGGTAGTGCCGGTTCTCCTCATAACCGGGGCATTGGCTGCCTGCGACGCACATATAGAAGAACCCGACAAGACGGTACGTCCCGGACATGTCCTCTGCGTGGACGGCAAGGCCGTGCCGTACAGCGAGTATGAAAATTCCGGGAAACAGGCGATTGCCGTCGTCTTCCATACCTATTCGGACGGGGAAACGGAAGGAAACGGCTATGCCGTCTATCTGTGGGACATGACGCCGAAGGCTTTTGCCGACAGCCTCGGTGTCGAGCAGGGTACGTCGGCGGACATTGCTGCATACGACGGGAATGAGAACACGTTCGCCCTGTACGATACGGAAGAAACGGCCTCGCCGATGGCTGAAGCCGTTTTTGCCTTGTGGAAATACGGACAGAGCGCCTATATCCCCTCGGTGGCACAGATGCGTCTGCTGTATTCGGCACAGACCGTCATCAATCCGATTATCGAGAAATGCGGCGGCGACCCGCTGCCGACCGAGGCCGACGAGTGCTGGTATTGGACATCGACGGAGGTGGAAGGACAGCAGACAGTCAAAGCATGGCTCTACTCGACAGCCAGCGGAACCATGCAGGAAACGCCCAAGACACAGGCGCATAAAGTGCGTCCCATTATAACCATCAACAACTGAATTTATGATTATGAACGGAATTAAAGATTTTCAAGCACCACAGTATGTGGATATAGTACATCCGGACAAAGGATTCTTCGGGTATCTGTTAAGATGCAAATGTCCTAAACAAGAGGACGTTTCCGGTAATTTCATATTCCTCGACGATGGAATAGACTGCTACAAGAGGTTTCCCTCCGTAAAGAATCGCAGGGAAGAAATCCGGGCAGAATGGAACGGCCGTATCAGCCGTTACCATGATATTTTCCAAGGTCAGCTCTGCTATGTCAATGAAGAATTGATTGAAGATTTCATTGATTTCATGACTTATGGCTCTGACAATGCCGTCCGGATTTTCCTTGAGAAGTTTACAGCGGAAGTACGGGCTTCTGCAATATATGACGGGCTTAAACCTCTATATGCAGTTTCCCATGTCTGCCAGCTTTCCGCTGATAACCGTATGCAATGGCCTCACATCCACGTCCTCTGGGGTATTAAAAAGAATTGACATAGCAATGGAAGAGAGCAAGGAATTACAGGGATTTTACCGGATATTCCGTGCGGTGGTGTATGTCTCCGTACTGATGGAGTTTTTCGAGTATGCCATCGACCCGGCCATGCTGGACCACTGGGGCGGCATACTCTGCGACATTCACGGACGTATCAAACGGTGGGCCATCTATAACGACGGCAACCTCGTGTACAGCAAGGTCGCCACGGTGCTGCTGATCTGCATTACCTGTATCGGCACCAGAGCCAAGAAACATTTGGAATTCAACGCCCGGCGGCAGGTCTTGTACCCGCTCGTGAGCGGCTTTGCCCTGTTAGTGCTGTCCGTATGGCTGTTCGGTCATCCGATGGAGACGCGGTTCTACACGCTGCCGCTGAACATTATTCTCTATATGGCGGTATCGCTCACGGGGGTTATCCTCGTGCATGTCGCACTGGATAACATCTCCAAGTTCCTCAAAGAGGGACTGATGAAGGATCGTTTCAATTTCGAGAATGAAAGTTTCGAGCAATGCGAGGAACTGATAGAGACTCCGTACAGCGTGAATATCCCCATGCGATATTACTACAAGGGCAAGTTCCGTAAAGGCTGGACCAATATAACCAACTGTTTTCGTGGAACATGGGTAGTCGGAACACCGGGGTCGGGCAAGACATTCAGTATCATCGAGCCGTTTATCCGACAGCACTCGGCCAAGGGGTTCGCGATGGTGGTCTATGACTACAAGTTCCCGACGCTGGCCACGAAACTGTACTACCACTACAAGAAAAACCAGAAGCTCGGAAAGTTGCCCCAAGGCTGCCAATTCAATATGATTAACTTCGTGGACGTGGAGTACAGCCGCCGGGTAAATCCAATTCAGGCAAAATACATCAACAACCTCGCTGCGGCGAGCGAAACGGCGGAAACGCTGCTGGAATCCCTGCAAAAAGGCAAGAAAGAGGGAGGCGGCGGCAGCGACCAGTTTTTCCAGACTTCGGCTGTGAACTTCCTCGCCGCCTGCATCTACTTTTTCGTGAACTATGAACGCGAGCCTTACGATGCCAAAGGAAACAAATTGTACGCTGAAAAACGGCAGGACCCGGAGACGAAATTCTGGAAACCGACGGGTGTGGTACGCGCCAAAGAGGGCGGGGAAATCGTTGAACCTGCCTACTGGTTAGGCAAGTATTCGGATATGCCGCATATCCTGTCGTTCCTGAACGAGAGTTACCAGACCATCTTCGAGGTACTGGAGACCGACAACGAGGTTGCCCCGCTGCTCGGTCCGTTCCAGACCGCTTTGAAAAATCGCGCGATGGAACAGTTGGAAGGTATGATCGGTACATTGCGCGTCTATACCTCTCGTCTGGCGACCAAAGAGAGTTACTGGATATTCCACCGTGACGGTGATGACTTCGACCTGAAAGTGAGCGACCCGAAGAATCCGAGCTACCTGCTGATAGCGAACGATCCGGAAATGGAAAGCATTATCGGAGCGTTGAACGCCCTTATCCTGAACCGCCTCGTTACCCGTGTGAATACGGGACAGGGCAAAAATGTCCCCGTGAGCATTATCGTGGACGAGCTGCCGACGCTGTACTTCCACAAGATAGACCGCCTGATCGGCACGGCACGAAGCAACAAGGTGAGCGTGACGCTCGGCTTCCAAGAACTGCCGCAGCTCGAAGCGGATTACGGGAAAGTGGGTATGCAGAAAATCATCACGACGGTGGGTAACGTGGTGAGCGGTTCGGCCCGTGCCAAGGAAACGCTGGAATGGTTGTCGAGCGACATCTTCGGCAAGGTGGTGCAAATCAAGAAGGGTGTCACGATAGACCGGGACAAGACTTCCATCAATCTGAACGAAAATATGGACAGCCTCGTACCCGCCTCGAAAATCTCGGATATGCCGACGGGCTGGATCTGCGGCCAGACGGCACGGGACTTCATCCAAACAAAAACCGGCATAGGCGGCTCGATGAACGTGCAGGAAGCGGAGGAGTTCAAGACCTCGAAGTTCTTCTGCAAGACGGATTTCGACATGAAGGAAATCAAGAAGGAGGAAGCGGCGTATGTACCGCTGCCGAAGTTCTACACGTTCAAGTCGAGAGAGGAACGGGAACGCATTCTTTACCGGAATTTTGTGAATGTGGGAATGGAGGTGAAAGAAATGATAAAGGACGTGCAGAACAAACGAGGGGCGAAATAAGAAACCTGTTTCCGATATGAGGGAAAGTAAAAAAATGCCTGCAATGATTCCGCGATTATTGCAGGCGTTTTGGCGTTTCCGGTATCTTGGAAAATCCTGTGGAGTTGGTTTTGGTATTCAATACTACACAAAAAGTATATTATACCGAAACAAAATCAACTTTCAAGACCTTTGGAACGGAAAATAATGCTACCTTTGCAGTTGAAAAAGAAAACAAATCATATACTGTGGATATAGAACAAAAAAGCAAAATAAACCAACTGCTGCTTTCCGCCACTCCCAAAGGATTGTTATTCTCCGAATGGCTGAAAAGGAACGGTTATTCCGACCAGTTGATAAAAAGATACCGGGAATCCGGCTGGCTTGAGATGCTGTCAAAGGGAGTCATGTACCGAACGGGAGACAGCCTGTCGGCATACGCCGCATTGTCCTGCTACAACAGGCAATTGGGCAAGACGTTCCGTGTCGCAGCTCATTCTGCATTGGAACTGTTCGGCTTCAACCACTATGTGCCTATGGGGAAACCGTTGCTGATGGTGGCACACGGCAAACAGCGTGTTCCGGAATGGATACGCCACGATGTTTTCGACAGGGTGATAAAACCGTTTTCCACCGATACCTTTTCAGAACCGCAGACCGCAACGATTGTGAAATACGAAGTGGATCTGCTGGTTTCTACACCTGAACAGGCATTCTTGGAATGTCTGTTGCTTGCACCGCAACAATATTCCTATATGGACTTGTTCTATATGATGGAACAACTGACAACGCTGCGTCCCGAAATGCTACAGCAACTGCTCGAAACGACCAAGAACCTTAAAGTAAAGCGTATGTTCCTTTATATGGCAGAAAAAGCGGGACACTATTGGTTCGAGGCACTTGATACATCCAAAATAGGACTGGGAACCTCCAAATTGCAACTGTCAAAAAACGGGATTTATATCTCCAAATACAAAATAACCGTACCTAAAGAACTGAACGAATATGAATGACATCTATAAAAAACAGGTGGCATTGTTGATACGCATTATGCCGTCCGTGTACCGCATCAAAGATTTTGCTGTGCATGGAGGTACGGCTATCAACCTGTTTCATAAAAACATGCCTCGCTATTCAGTCGATATAGACCTCACCTATATTCCCGTAAAGGAAAGGGCCGAGAGTCTGGACGCAATCAACAACCATCTGCGAACTTTGAAAAGCTACATAGAAAAATCCATACCGGGCATAAAAGTGATCCACAAGCATGATGTCTGGAAATTACAATGTACTTTGGACGGTGCGACCGTCAAAATCGAAGTGAACGGGACAAAGCGGGGTATCATCGGAGAGACAGAGGACAGGAAACTGTGCGAACGGGCTGAAACGGAGTTCAATATGACCTGTAAAGCACGTACAGTTTCTTATTCGCAGCTTTACGGGGGCAAAATTGCAGCGGCATTAAGCCGCCAACACCCACGGGACCTGTTCGATTGCAAGTATATGGAAATGGCGTCGTTTCATGATGTCAAGAACGGCTTCATGCTTTGCCTGTTGGGGAGCGACAAGCCTGTCATCGAATCTTTGCAGCCGAACGCCATCGACCAGACGGAAGCACTGGAAAAGCAGTTTGAGGGAATGTCCGATACTCCATTCACTTATTCGGATTATGAAGAGGCAAGGCATAACCTCATTCAGCAGGTAAACGACAGCCTGACCGAAACAGACCGGGAATTTCTTCTGTCATTTGAAAACGGCGAACCCGATTGGGAAAAATGCTGTGCCGGAGATTTAAGCCGCTATCCGTCCGTAAAATGGAAATTACAGAACATTGCCAAGCTGAAAAAGAGCAATCCTCAAAAGCACAAGGCGGGATTGGAAAAGCTACAGACCTTCTTATTTCCGAAGAAGGGATAAGTTTTTATGGGCATCATGCCGGACAGATTGGTGTTAACGGAAAAACAATATTTGGAATCATGTACAATATGCGAGAAATAAAAGAGGAAGACTTTGAAGCGGTGGCAAAATTTGAAATTGAAATTTCTGAAATCTCATTCGGAGAAAAGGCTATTACTGACCTCGAGTTCCACTGCAAGAAATTAGCCAAAGCAAAAGACCGACGCGGAATGATCGTGATAGAAGACACGGAATCCGGTAAAATTGTGGGCTGGGTATGGATGGAGAAAAAGCAGAACAGCCTGACCGGAGAGGTTTATGCCAACTTCAAGTCCATTTATGCGGATGAGTGCATTCGAGGAATGCAAATTGTAGACGACCTGTTTGAAAAAAGCATAGAATATGCGAGAGAGTGCAAGGCGGCTTATATTGTCGGCAAGGTTCATGCCGGGAACGTACCGATGCGCTCTTTGTATAAAAAGCATTGCTTCGAGCCAACCCATGTAACGATGGAAAGGAAATTGTTATGATAACGTCCGGCATACAAAGTTTTGCTCTCTCGCATGGCGAACAATACAAACACGGAAGAACAAGCCTGCGTGACTTGTCAGGTAAACTGCCTTTCGTGGCAAACGGGTGTACCATGCTGTTATGCGTTGAAGGCCGGGCTGTCGTAACCACCAATACACGAAAACGGACATTCCGCAAAGGTGATTTGCTTGTGTTGTTTTCGGACACCTTATTTGCACCGCTGTGTGTTTCTCCTTCATTCACGGCAGAATATATATCCTTGTCATTGGAACTGACAGGGGAGATTTTCTACAAAATGACTTCCCCCGCATTTTGGGACGGACTGTATGAATATCCGGTCTGCCGACTTTCGGAAGCACAATACTCATTGGCAGACGGAGTGTTCAAGCAGATGATATGGGCGATGGAGAACGGTGATGAAGAAAGCCGGAAAAACATCCTGCAAAATTGCATTTACAATGTTTTTCTGGCTTTAGATATTGTGTTCAAGCCGATGTTTCCCGACTTGGGCAAGTGTTATCAAAAGGATCAGTCAAGGGTGCTGTTCGGCAAGTTCATGTCACTGCTGGCTAAGAATTTCCATGTAAAAAGAGATGTACGATATTATGCGGACAGGCTTTGCATCACGACCGATTACCTTTATAAGATAACCTGCAAAATAGAACAGCGGACTCCGAAGGAAATCATTGACCTGTTTGTCGTAACGGAACTCAAACGCTATTTGGACAACACAGAACAGTCCGTCAAAGACCTGGCCCGTCTGTTCCATTTCGAAGACGCGTCGTACCTTTGCCGCTTTTTCCGCCGCACGGCAGGCTGTTCCGTTTCCGAATACCGCAACAGGCTTAGCCGCTCATAGGCTCCCCGTATCAAATCGCTGTATTCCACTTTCGCACATCCGAGCCGCTCCTGCAAATAGTCGAAAGCAGTCCACGGACGGACATTGGTGCCGCATGTGAACAAATCGACAGCGGCATAACCACACTCCGGCCACGTGTGTATGGTCAAGTGGGATTCTTGGATGACCACCACACCGCTCACACCCACTGGGGCGTATTTGTGAAAGTTTTCCTGTACTATGGTCGCTCCGGCACTTACTGCCGCTTCGTGCATGAATGTGCGAATCTGTTCCACATCGTCCAGTTTTTCCGGGTCGCAGTTGTAGAAGTCTGCAAGGATGTGATGCCCTAAGGGAAGGTATTGCTTTTTATCCGTATTCCCGTTTTTGTGCAGTCTGTCGAAAACCGTAGCTCCGCATACATTGCAGCCTTGTTTTTTCAACTCCCTGATGGTCTGATATTCCGCCTCTTTCCCCACGGCATAGACTTTGCCGCATTGCCGGCAGCGGTAACGGTTTTGCCGGAGATTGCGGTCTGCGGTGTAGATGTCATCGCGCCCTCGTTTTTCGAGAGGAAACAAGGCGCGTGTACGTTCTGTCGTTTCCAGGACAAAGAGCTGTCCTTTGTTGCCCAAAAGAGATGCGCCCATGTATTCATTGAACCGGGTGAACATCTCTTTGATGGCCAGTCCGTGCAGTTGGAAACATTTTTGCAGAAAGTAAACCTCCGTTGCCGACTTGTTCCCGAACGAGAAAAAAGATTCTCAATCCGGACTCTTCTTTCAGTACGCTAATGGCACGTGACAGGAACAAGGAAGCTCCCTCTTGCGTATAAGGCGGATCGGTGAACAGGCAGTCGAAACGCCCGCACAAATGCGGAGGCAGAGGCATCCTCAAATCCACCCGTTCACAACTTATCGGCAGGGCGAACCGTCCGGCCAGCCGCTCCAGACACTCGATATAACGACCGTCCATCTCAAGTACATGGATGTGTGTCGGGCAGATGCTTGGACCGGGATAAAGTTCTTTCAGCAGAAACCCGATGGCAAGGCTGACAAAATCATCATCGCCCATGCATACGATTTGTCTGCCTGTCAATGTGCCGTTTGCCAAGCAGAGCAAAGCCCTGCGGAATGCTGTCTGTACGGTACATTGGGCTTGGTCCAGTGCTACATCCGCTACGGGGCGTTCGTCGAATGCCGCACGGTATTTTTTACTCAGCGCGTCAGCGTATGCGTCCCTTGCCTGTTCGCTTTCCGCCAGTCGGCGATACAGGCAGAGGTCAATCCCCTTGAATCCAAGAGCTTGTTCCACATACTCCTTTCCGTTATGAGTAAGCCCTACGCCTCCGCTGCATTGTTCCAATATGCCCAGCCTGATACCTTCGTTCTTTATGGCGGTCACGATAGGTACCGGCAAGAGTAATTTTTGAGAGAGGGCTTTGTTGGAAAGTGGCGCAAAACAATACAGCTCCTGAAAATAAAGTTCAATAATCCGTCGGCTATCCTTAATTGATACTGTCTTAAATATTTTGTCGATATAATCCATTTATTACATATCGTTGATTTACAGGCTGCAAAAATAGAACAACATCATTAAGTAATAGAGAGCAAAATCCTGCTGATATGGGTACTTTTCAATACAAAGGCAGATAGGTTGGATATATGGCCAGACGGCTCAGGACTTCATCCAAACAAAAAACCGGCATAGGCGGCTCGATGAACGTGCAGGAAGCGGAGGAGTTCAAGACCTCGAAGTTCTTCTGCAAAACGGATTTCGACATGAAGGAAATCAAGAAGGGGGAAGCGGCGTAT
>ENA-OQEQ01000053-OQEQ01000053.1-human-gut-metagenome-genome-assembly--contig:-NODE-53-length-11681-cov-1.063787_pt1 | contig 11681 bp, 17 predicted proteins | sample MGYA00242799_ERZ504643 | MGnify/ENA primary metagenome ERZ504643 (study PRJEB26092, sample SAMD00036340) | human gut metagenome | host: Homo sapiens | study: EMG produced TPA metagenomics assembly of... | reverse complement strand
TACAACTGCCGTCCTTGTTGATGGAGGGCACGGGTATCGTGATTTCTCCTCTGATTGCCTTGATGAAGAATCAGGTCGATGCGATGCGTAACTTCAGCGAAGAGGATGGGATAGCCACTTCATCAATTCTTCCCTAAACAAGAGCGCGATAGACCAGGTCCGGTCCGACATACTCAGTGGTAAGACAAAGCTGTTGTATGTAGCTCCGGAATCATTGACGAAGGAAGAGAATGTGGAGTTTCTGAAAACGGTGAAGATTTCGTTCTATGCCGTGGACGAAGCCCATTGTATTTCTGAATGGGGTCATGACTTCCGTCCTGAGTATCGCCGCATCCGTCCCATTATCAATGAAATAGGAAAAGCCCCTCTGATAGCGTTGACTGCGACGGCTACACCGAAAGTGCAGCATGACATCCAGAAGAATCTGGGTATGGTGGATGCGCAGGTGTTCAAGTCATCGTTCAACCGCCCGAATCTCTATTATGAGGTACGCCCCAAGACTGCAAATGTAGACCGGGACATCATCAAGTTCATTAAGAACAATCCCGAAAAGTCAGGCATTATCTATTGCCTGAGCCGGAAGAAAGTGGAGGAACTTGCTGAAATCCTGCAGGCAAACGGAATCAATGCCCGTGCCTATCATGCCGGAATGGATTCGGCTACACGAACACAGAACCAGGATGATTTCCTGATGGAAAAAGTGGAAGTCATTGTGGCTACGATCGCTTTCGGTATGGGGATTGATAAACCGGATGTGCGGTTTGTGATTCACTACGATATCCCGAAAAGCTTGGAAGGATATTACCAGGAAACGGGGCGTGCCGGTAGAGATGGCGGTGAAGGTCAGTGCATAACCTTTTATACAAACAAAGACTTGCAGAAACTGGAGAAGTTCATGCAAGGAAAACCTGTGGCAGAGCAGGAAATTGGCAAGCAGCTTCTGTTGGAAACCGCTGCTTATGCCGAATCTTCCGTATGCCGGCGCAAGACGTTGCTGCATTATTTCGGCGAAGAATATACGGAAGAGAATTGTGGAAATTGTGACAACTGTTTAAACCCTAAAAAACAAGTGGAGGCTCAAGAGTTATTGTGTGCCGTGATTGAAGCGATTATCGCGGTGAAAGAAAATTTTAAAAGCGGACTATATTATAGACATAATACAAGGTAAGGAAACTTCAGAAGTGCAGGCGCATCTGCACGAAGATCTTGAAGTGTTCGGCTCTGGTATGGGCGAAGAAGACAAAACGTGGAATGCTGTGATCCGTCAGGCACTTATTGCCGGTTACCTGAGTAAGGATGTCGAAAACTATGGCTTGCTGAAAGTGACAGATGACGGTAAGAAGTTCCTTAAACATCCCAAATCATTCAAAATAGTGGAAGACAATGACTTTGAGGATGTGGAAGAGGAAGCACCTGCACGTGGAGGCGGTGCGTGTGCGGTAGACCCGGCATTGTACTCCATGTTGAAGGACTTACGAAAGAAGTTGTCCAAGAAGTTGGAAGTGCCTCCTTATGTCATTTTCCAAGACCCATCTTTGGAAGCGATGGCGACCATATATCCGGTGACTTTGGACGAGTTGCAGAACATACCGGGTGTAGAGCCGGAAAGGCAAAACGCTACGGCGAGGAATTCTGTAAACTCATTAAGCGGCACTGTGAGGAGAATGAGATTGAACGTCCCGAGGACTTGCGTGTGCGTACTGTGGCCAATAAGTCAAAAATGAAGGTGGCCATCATTCAGGCCATTGACCGTAAGGTGGCATTGGATGACATTGCCATGTCAAAGGGCATTGAGTTTGAAGAGCTGCTGGATGAGATAGAAGCTATCGTCTACTCCGGAACGAAATTGAATATCGACTATTTCTTGGAGGTATTATGGATGAAGACCACTTGCTGGATATCTATGATTATTTCAAGGAATCTACCACTGATAAGATTGACGATGCTCTGGATGAGTTGGGCGATGACTTTACAGAAGAAGAGGTACGTTTGGTACGCATCAAGTTTATTTCAGAGATGGCAAACTGATTGGTTTTAGTTGATAAAAAAGAAAAAAATGTTGCGTGCAAGTATACGGAATGGAATAAAAACCGTATATTTGCACGCAATAAATTTTTAAACGCACAGCCCTATGTCATTTATTGCTGATAAGATTGTAATGGATGGGTTAACTTACGACGACGTATTGTTGATCCCCGCTTATTCTGAAGTTTTACCGCGCACTGTCGATCTCTCGACAAAAGTTTTTCAAGAAAACATTGAGTTAAAAAATACCTTTTTGTGACGGCTGCCATGGATACGGTTACCGAAGCGAAAATGGCTATTGCCATTGCCCGTGAAGGTGGTATCGGTGTGATTCACAAAAATATGTCTATTGAGGCACAGGCAGACGAAGTCGATAAGGTAAAACGTTCAGAAAACGGCGTTATTACCGATCCGTTCTATCTTTCTCCAGACCATACATTACAGGATGCAGACAACCTGATGGCCAAGTTCAAGATATCAGGTGTGCCAATCACAAAGGACGGCAAGCTCGTAGGCATCATCACAAACCGTGATCTGAAGTTTGAGCCAGACTTCACAAAGAAGATTTCAGAGTCTATGACTTCTGAGAATCTCATTACAGCTCCTGAGGGCATCACCCTCGATGAAGCAAAGAAGATTCTTGCAAAGGCAAGAAAGGAAAAGCTCCCTATCGTAGACAAGGACTACAACCTCAAGGGACTTATCACTATAAAGGATATCGAGAAGCAGATTAAGTATCCTCTTTCAGCAAAGGATGATCAGGCCGTCTCCTCTGCGGTGCCGGAGTAGGTATCACAGGCAACATGATGGAACGTGTTGATGCTCTTGTTAAGTCTCATGTTGATGTCATCGTTGTTGACTCAGCACACGGACATTCAAAGAATATCCTTGATGCTGTTAAGAAGATCAAAGCTGCTTATCCTGACCTTCAGATTATCGCAGGAAATATCGCAACAGGCGCTGCTGCCAAGGCTCTTATCGAGGCCGGTGCAGATGCAGTAAAGGTCGGTATCGGACCTGGTTCTATCTGTACAACACGTGTCGTTGCCGGTATCGGTGTACCACAGATTACAGCTATCATGGACTGCTACAAGGTCGCTAAGGAGTATGGTGTTCCTGTTATAGCTGATGGTGGTATCAAGTACTCAGGTGATATGACAAAGGCTCTCGCAGCCGGTGCCAACGTATGTATGATGGGCTCAATGTTCGCAGGCTGTGATGAGGCTCCGGGAACCTTCGAGCTTTATCAGGGAAGAAAATACAAGGTATATCGTGGCATGGGTTCTATCGCTGCTATGGAAAACGGAAGCAAGGACCGTTACTTCCAGGAGGGCGCTAAAAAGCTCGTTCCTGAAGGAGTTGAAGGTCGTGTAGCTACAAGGGAACTCTTGAGGATACAGTATTCCAGCTTGTTGGTGGTATCCGCTCAGGAATGGGCTACTGCGGTTGCAAGACAATCGAAGATCTTAAGGAGAACGGACAGTTTGTCAAGATTACTGCTGCTTCTCTCAAGGAGAGCCACCCTCATGATATCCATATCACAAAAGAGGCTCCTAACTACAGCACAGACGATAAATAAACACATTTATTAATTCATATAACGAGGTAAAATATTTGGACGCTGACGACATATCGCAGATTATATTCTTATTAATATTATTAGCACTCTCCGCATTTTTTTTCATCTTCGGAGACTGCCCTTACTACCGTAAACAAAATACGCATGAGAACCCTGGCTGAGGCCGGTAACAAAAAAGCCGAAAAGGTGCTCAAGGTGACTGAGAACTCTCCAAAGATGCTCTCAGCCATCCTTATCGGCAACAACATCGTAAATCTTTCAGCATCATCGCTCACCACATCGCTCGCCATCAAGCTGTTTGGCAATGTCGGAGCCGGTGTTGCAACCGGAATACTTACATTCCTCATACTGATCTTTGGAGAGGTCTCTCCGAAGACACTTGCGACCATAAAGGCTGACAGGATTTCACTCTCAATCGCAGGCTTTATATCAGTGCTCATGGTAGTGCTGACACCTGTAATATTTATCATCAACAAGCTTTCACTCGGAGTCATTTTCCTCTTTGGAATAAGACAGAGCGATGCCAAGCGTGTCATGACCGAGGAGGAGCTTCGTACAATCGGTTGATGTAGGACAGGAGGACGGCATTATCGAGGATGAAGAGCGAGATATGATTCACAATGTATTCGATTTCGGAGATGCCGAGGCCAAGGAGGTCATGGTTCCACGTATTGATATGACGTTTGTCCATGTTGATGCTACTTATGATGAGCTGATTTCAATATTCAGAGAGGATAAATTCACCAGACTCCCTGTGTACGATGAAAGCACTGACAACGTAATCGGTATCGTAAATATGAAGGATCTGCTGCTCCTTAAGGATGAGGATAAAGAGCATTTTTCCATCAGAAATATCATGCGTGAGCCTTACTTTACATATGAGCACAAGAATACAGCGAATCTGTTTCTCGAGATGCGCGAATCATCTATATCGCTTGCCATTGTCTTAGATGAATACGGTGTCACAGCCGGACTCATCACACTCGAGGATCTCTTAGAGGAGATAGTCGGTGAGATTCGTGATGAATACGACTCTGACGAGCAGGATGATATCACAAGAATAAATGACTACGAATACATAGTTCTCGGCTCTGCAAATCTCGAGGATGTAAGCGACGAGCTTGGTCTGCACCTCGAATCAGACGACTATGACACAATCGGTGGCTACTGCCTTGAAAAGCTTGACCACCTGCCTGAAAAAAATGAAATAATCATCACTGATGACAATATTCTTCTCCGCATAGAGGCTGTTGATAAAAACCGAATCGAAAAGGTCTATATCAAATTGCCAAAGCCTTCCGAAGAAGAAAATTAAATTCAGGATCGTTTAACCAGCGGGAGTTCTCCATGAGACCTCCTGCTTTATTTTTGCCGTAATACTTTTCGCTTATAAATCTGATCTTTCCAAATGCTTTGGTTCTCTCCTTGACCTGAGTATCTGTAAATGTGATGGATATAGTCTTTTGCGTGATATTTCCATAGCTGTCCTTAGCCTCAAGCACTATCTCTATGATATCCTTGTCACGTGCACTTTCTATTTTACGGTCATCAAAATTTTTCACTTTCAGATAATTTATCCCGTTATCGCCAAACGCAATATCACCATCCTCCACATCCGTTGCAGATATAAGGCTTCCTATCAGCTGCTCTGTTATACTGCCATTTCTTGCCTGCTTTATCGAAAAGAACATATCATCCGCCTCTATAGTAGGCTCATGCTCCCAAAGTGCATACATATGTATGACCGCCTTATCTGTATACTCTATCCCCAGTATCCTGCATAAATCAGCTACCTGTATACTCTCTCCCGGTGTATATTTTATATCAGGATACGCTTCTCCTAAAATCCAGCCTATACACATATGCTGGTTTGGCAATGTCACCGCGTCACTATACTTCACAGTTGCAGATGCACCGGTATCATATTCTATGATATACTCGTTTTCCTGCCATACTGCGTATATATTCTTCGATGGTCTGTTTGACTCAATCCAGCTGTTTGCCACACCACACAGTAGCGGATATCCGGCAGTCTTATCATATGAATTATTTCCCCAGCCACTCATATGATATCCGGCCATCTGCCATCCCACAGCAGGAAAAGCCTGATTGATGCCTCCATATGTGTAGCTCTTTGTAGTCTTTTCTGAATCCGACGCACTCGTGTTCCGCCAGAATGTCACATCTATATTCCCGGCCTTTGCATATGCCGTATAAGTGCCACCCGAATTCACAAAAAAACCATATGATGATGAGCTCATAGACGAATCATTGTTCCAATTCGTGAAATCATATCCGGTAGAGCTGCTCGCACTGATTGTCACATACGTACCATAACAGTATGTACCTCCCCCTGATACACTGCTAATGCCTGTAGATTTTCTGACATCAATTGTATGAAACAGTCCTCTCACGGTCTTGCCATAATACGAATACAGTGCTGTGAGTGCGCTGTCTGTCCAGTTTGCCGCTTTGGATATACCTGCATAGGTAGTATAAACCTTTCCCCAGGAAGGACCATTATCATTCATGCCACCCTTATTCTTGCCATTTACTCGAAGTACCATGCAGGCATCGAGGACAATGGTGCATGAGCCGGAGCTAAGGGCATTGAGGGACTGTGTATTAAATCGGGTTTTAATATTCTGTAAAGTAATCACATAAAGCATATACTCCTTGCCTGATTGCTTTTTGCTGTTTAAGAGTGTCAGATATTGTCCGCCAAGCTGGAAATAAAATTTTCTGTATCTCATTTCCACCTGTCCCTTTAATTGTCATTTTGTATCCAATTGTCCTATACTTGGTTCCTGACGTAGATGTATTTCCTGCTGAACAAAAATAAATATTGCCATTCATTTTATTTGTAGCCTTAAAAACAGCAGCATTACCATAATTAGAATAGTACTTCACAGCATCATCCCATTCATCAGCCTTCACTATATTGCAATCGACTGAGAACATATAGGTAATAATAACTGCAGCTGCAAACATTATGCAAACGCATTTCCTAAAGAACACCCGCTTCCCAATAATAACATTTGAGATATCCATTTTCATCATATTCTCCCTTTGTATACAAACCAACAAAATTATAAGTTCCGTTCATATCGGCTAAATTTAAACTATAATCCGTAACTTCTGCTCTTGACGGAAACAGACATAGCAAATTACTTGTCACGCCAGCCGTTATCATCGGAAGTTGCCACTCCTGTGCTATTTTTTCAATAAACATATCTCCGATTGCATCATCTGACAAACCTCCATTTGTCCACTGCTGTATCACTGAATCAACATACGCCTTCTGCTCCCCACTCATGCCATTTCCGGCCTTACTGCCATAAAATATCCATCCCGGTGCAACATACTCATTTTTAGGTGTTTCCGGCTGCGCAGGCTCACTTTGAGCCGGTTCAGGTGCAGCTGTCTGATTTGATGCTTCCGGTTTTGAATCGTTACCGGCAGGTTTTTGTGTATTATTGCTGCCTGTCGATGTCTTATTGCTGTCTGACGACGTCTTTTGACCGGCTGCAGTTTTTGTCTTCTGATGATTTATCTGACGCTGTATTTGCATTATCCGAATTACTGTCAGCTGCTACAGAATTATCATTGGTATCTGATTGCGCACCGTCGTTTTGCTTATTATCTTTATCCTCTACATTTGATTCCTTCAAAGCATCCTCTTTCACCAGCTCAAGCATCTCACTTTCAGCTACAATATCCTGCTCATTTTCAGTCACACTGACAGACCGGGAATCCTTTTTATTCCCTTTATTTCCTGATTTTGAGCCCACTGCCACTGCTATACATATGATAAGAATTATTGCTATTATCACTGCCGGTATAATGAATAAAAGTCTCTGTTGTCTTTCATTTTTCATACTCTAGTTATCCTCCATTGGCTGATCTGCTACAATAGTCTTTTTGCAGCTTATTTTCTTTGTTGCACCTGTAGGAAGTTTGAACTCTTCCTCTATTCCTGCTGAAATAATGCCCTTTTCCATATCACAGACATAAACTGTGATACTTGCATTACCGCCTGCTGTAAGCCTCTCATCAATGTCCTCTATGACAGCTTTTTCCACATCATAGCTGCTGACAGGCTTTTTATCCACGATATACATATTTGGCTCGTAATATCTGTTCATAGCACCTGAGAGTGCTAACGACAGACATTTCTCCATCTGGTTCTCCCTGACTGTCACATTGTATACACTAAGCCCAAGCATAGCTGTATACACTACAATAAGACAGCCAATTATTCCAAGCACTACATTTTTCATTTTATATTCCTACTACCTTTCTATTAATTGGAACACTTATCCTAACATGATCCTTTGTGCCATTTTTGCAGGTTATCCTGACATGCATATCATACACACCATAATCCGGAAAGCTGAGTGACCGGCCATCGGCTGACACGCTGTGAGTACAGTCATTTCTGCCTGAATCATACAAAGCATACACCTCAAGCTTATCCAGATTGTCCTCATGCGCTGTAACCTCAAGCAGTTCATACACACTGTAGCTTACAGCATTCTGACGCATTTTCTCCTTTAGCTCAATACCCGGAACCGGTATGTTTTTCATGCCGTCATAGTTGTTGTTTGCGCTATTTTCACTCAATATATCCTGTGGAGCAAACGCCACACTCATTTTATTCTTCAGAGCCCCAAATCCCGACAGCAGCGCAATTCCTACAACCACCGCCACTATCATGGCTCCATATGTCTGCATTATCTCCTTCATCTATTGTCTCCCGGTTATCTAAATCGCACTGTTGCCCATATATCTATGAGCCGCGCAAGCATGCCTCCCTGAGCCAGCACAATGTTTCCCATCAACACAAGAAATGCACTTGTGGCGGCCGCTGCAATCAGCACGCCTCCATACTGTCTGAATACTTCTTTCATATTCTCTTACCTTTACATACTTTTTAATCAATTCAGTTACTATCACAGCAGAGTAGACACATACACGAGCACACCGATTACTCCACTGCCTAAAAGAAGCATAATAACGCTTCCTCCCAATTCTTCTATTAATAGCTCCATCTGTTTTCCCCCTCTTATACAGCTATATCCGCATGAAAAGTACTACAATGCATATCCGCTCAGCACATGCTCCTGCTCTATTCCGAAAAATGCTACCGCGTAAGTGAACTTAAGCTCCACTCTTGCCTTTTCTATCTCATCTGACGAAGCGATTTGTGATGCGTCTGTGACTGTCCTTATGGAATTGTCTGTCATATACAGTTTAAGCTCCAGTGTATCTCCGGCTTTTGATGCATTTTCAAAGCAGGTCTGCGCAACCGAGCTGTCATAATCACTGTCCTCAAGCTCATTGATGATCTGCGCATGTAGGTTCTGTGCCTCAACGACAGTCATAAATCCCGACAGCACACCTGATGATGTAACCACCATAAACATAATCAAAAACACCCCTAAAAAGGTCTTCATTATCTGACTCACAACACACCCCCTACACTACCTTGTATGATAAAAAGCTTATAAGGAAAATAGCCATATCAACTATCATCTTAAATGATGCTGTGATAACAGGAGCTAAAAACAAAAGATACATGCCGGCGGTCTTATCCTTAAGCCTCGCGGTGTCTGCTACATCAAGCATCTCCAGATTCTTCGTAATCAGCTCATCAATCTGACTTCCGCAATTGCCACTATTTCCAATCGAAACAGCATACAGCATGCCCATGGCTGCGTTTATCTCCGGGAGGTTCAAACAGTCAAGGAATCTGTGATATGGATTGGAGCTCTCCGGCTCCACATCGAGTCTCTCCACAAGTGTATTTACCTCCTCCTTAAGTATCACCGGTATATGCTCTCTCGACTTCTGAATGGCTACCTGCACATTTTCACTCTGAATCAATAGAGCGAGGTCCATCAGCCACTTTGGAAATGCACTCTTTACATCCGCTATCAGATTTTTCTTCATAAGCCTGTGACCTATACGGTGCTGGTTCAGACATATAAGAGCTGCTCCCATAGCTGCCACAGCCGCCCATTGTCTGTCAGTATACAGTAAAAATGCACTGGCTAACGCCGGTATAACAGCCATAAGAATTGACGCACGAAGCTCCTTTGCCGGATTGTACGCCTTGTATTCCTCGAGCTTTTTGGCATGCTTATCATCCTCCGGCAGCAGATCAATTCCAAGATAATCCACTTCAAGAAATTTCTGTCCCCAGAGTATGATTAAATCATCAAGCACTATAAGAGCAACTGACAGTATCTGCACTATTATATTGCTGCTGATATCCATGCTCAAAACCGGCAGATAAAGTATGATTCCACTAATGATAACAGAGGTCACAACTGACAGGATAATCTGATGAAACATCCTCTGTCTGTCCTCTATATTGCGCAGTATCCTGCGCTCCCATGCACTCTTATCCTTAAGCAGTATCCTGGCTGATTCTTTAATATCACCTCCATAATACTCAGCGTGTGCCATAAACTCGTGTGCATTTACTATTCGGTTGCACTTGTACTCATCTTCAATAATCCTCATAGCATCCACAAACACCTCTGTCTCATCAAACGTGAGCATCATATGATCAATAGCCCTGCTCACAGTCTCCTTCATATGACCATCTGCCAGTGTGCTCTTTACATCCTCAAATGCACGGATAATCTTCTGCTCCTTCAAAAATGAATACAGCAAGGTGTCAATATACAGCGATACATCCAGAAAGCGCTTTCGCGCTTCCTGAAATCTTTGGCCTTTGATTCGGTGAAAATGCTGCATAACAAGAAGAAAAACAAGCACCACAGCCGTACACACCCAGTTTAGCTTGAGCAGAAGATGCAGCACATATGTCAGAAATAAAATCAATATATACGTCATTCCTAAGCCTCCCTCTCCTCACTCATCACGGCCTCATTCATCCGTATCTCATTGACAAAGGACTCGCCAAACGGCTCATTCACACCCTCTCTTTTAAATCTGCGAAGTATGACCTTTGGTATATCGTGAGTCACTATCTGTCCGTCTGATACAAGCATAAACACATGATTGGTATAGTTTTCCCTGTAGAAAAAGCACACCTGGTCTATGTATCTGTACACCACCCCGTCTTCATTTCTTCTCTTACGGATCAAAATTCCCACATCAAGTGCCTGATATATGTCATTCTCCATACGCTCTGCATCCACACGGCTCTCGAGCATATTGAGTATTCTGTCCGGTATATTGCGCACATCATCTGTGTGGAGTGTCGTCATGCCACGCACACCGGTGCTCCAGCTCTGCAGCAGATATTTTACCTCCTTTGAGCGTGCCTCTGAGAGCATAATCCACTTTGGATTCATTCTAAGACATGACTTGATAGCCTCAGAGTAGCCAAACACATCCTCACTCACCTTCATCTCTATACAGTCCTTGCCCGGATTTGTCTCGGCATAACGTATCTCAAGAGTATCCTCAATTGTAATCACGCGCTCATTCGCCGGTATAAACTGTGAAAAAAACTTCACGCACTCCGTCTTTCCGATGCCCGGCATCCCGCAAAAGGTGATATTCATCTTGGTCCTGACACAGTTTATTAAAACAGCCAAAAGCTCCTCTGAACAGAATTTCTCAGCAATTGCAGATTCTGCTGTCAGTCTGATAAGCGGCGGTGTCTTTCGTATGCTGATACTCCTGCCCGACTTCGCAACCGATTCATGCAGTATCGTCACACGAAGCTCGCTCGTCTCGGCCTCAAGCTCCGGATTTCTCTTATTGAACTGTCTGCTTACGACATTGGCGATGCGCTGTGTAAACTGCTCCACAAAAGCAGGTGTCATATACTGTGTGACAAACTGCTGATTGGCCCTGAAACGCTCATTGAATATATTTGTAAGCCATATTTCTTTGCCGTTATAATCTATATCCGTTATCTCGTTGCTGGCTACAAAACTCCAAAGCGGTCCAAAATATTCTTTTCCAAGCTCCATGTACCACCTCTTATTTGACACTCATATTGGCATGATTTGAAAAGTTTGTAATCAGATCACTAAATGTCTTTCCTACTATGCCTGTTGCATCAGAGCCTATAACCGCTGTTACAACGAGGATG
>ENA-OQEQ01000052-OQEQ01000052.1-human-gut-metagenome-genome-assembly--contig:-NODE-52-length-11783-cov-1.313487_pt1 | contig 11783 bp, 13 predicted proteins | sample MGYA00242799_ERZ504643 | MGnify/ENA primary metagenome ERZ504643 (study PRJEB26092, sample SAMD00036340) | human gut metagenome | host: Homo sapiens | study: EMG produced TPA metagenomics assembly of... | reverse complement strand
GCGAAGGGAAATGGGATGTCCGTTATCTCTGCACTCACACGTCTTTTGCCTGAGGATTTTCGGACAGGAATTTATCCTGGGAGACCTTGTTTCTCAGACCGACCTGGTGCTTCTTGTCATGCCGCAGGATATCCAGGCACCAAAGGGCAGACTCATACTGCCACAGGTGCAGACACTCAGGGAACTGCTCGATAGAAAATGCCTTGTGATGAGCACGACGACTGACAAAATGATAGATGCGCTTGCGGCATTATCGCGTGCGCCAAAGCTCATCGTGACAGATTCACAGGTGTTTGGCTATGTTTACGAGCACAAGCCGGCGGAGAGTATGCTCACATCATTTTCAGTGCTTTTTTGCAGCATACAAGGGTGATCTGCCATACTATGTGGAGAGCGCAAGGGCAATTGATGCCTTAAAGCCATCCTCAAGAGTGCTTATCGCAGAGTGCTGTACACATGCGCCTCTTGCAGAGGATATAGGCAGGGTGAAGCTTCCGAACCTGCTTCGAAAGCGTGTCGGTGAGGAGCTTACCGTGGACATTACAAGCGGTACAGACTTCCCTGATAATCTTTCGCAGTACGACCTCGTTATTCAGTGTGGCGCATGCATGTTTAACAGAAAATATGTATTATCAAGGATAGACAGGGCACGCACTCAGCATGTGCCGATGACAAACTATGGCGTGGCAATAGCACACCTGACAGGAATACTCGATAAGGTGAGCATGCCCTAGAAAAGCCTTAAAAGCCGGGAGAAAGAGACGATAGCAGTATGACAAAAATATGTGATTTTGACGATAAAATGAATTATAGTGGTGATTATAGCATCACCGGTTATGCTCATCTGGCGAAGAGTCTTATTGATATAGTAAAAGAGCAGCAGGCAAAGCTTGGCTACAGGAAGGAAATAGTCAGACTGTATTATCCTCTTTCCACGCTCAGACATTTCTTTGAGTGTGCAGGGGCTGATAATAAAATTGCAACCGGCATGATTTCAGAGCAGCAGATGCTTGAAATCCTTGCTTCAAACAACCTGCCAAAGCAGCTTACCGACACCATAGGTGAGATAAAGGTCACTGCAAAAAATGAGCGTTTCTGTATAGAAATACCACCTGAGGGCAGTGAGTATGTGCACGAAAATACCGCAGACAATGAATTTATCAGCGGGCTTATAGCGCTTGTCGGCACGCATGGCTGTACCATGGAGCAGATAACAGAGCTGTTTTACAAATACTCGGACGACATTGAGAAAAAGGAAATGCAAAACGGTGAGTTTGACTGCTACATCCGCTTCTTAAATGACCCGGATGACACATATTACTACTGCTTCCATGATGAGGCTGTCATATCATATATCATAGATTTCTGCCACAGGATTATGCGGATTTTGGATATTGATGGATATGTTTACGTGCCGGTATAGGGTAAATATTGCTTTTGGTGTTGGCATTTAAATTTACTTTGAAGTTACACGGAGACAAAGTTTGACAAAAATATAACAATCGTAATATAATGGCGGTTGAGAGCATGGTTTATGTATAATACACGCAGCAGGAGATATACACATGGCAAAATTTACAAGAAAAGCCATAATGCAGACTTTTTTACATATACTGAAAAACAAACCGCTTGACAGGATTACAGTCAAGGATATATGCGAGCAGTGTGAGATAAACAGAAACACATTCTACTATTATTTCAGGGACATATATGATGTGCTTGAGGCTATATTTGAGGACGAGGTAAGGCTTGTTATGGATGAGGCAAAGGAGGGCATGACATTTCATGATGCATATGCCAGAGCCGCTTCCATTATTCTTAATAACCGCGAGGCAATAATACACATTTATGCATCGGAAAACGGCAGGCTGCTGAGGACATATCTGGATGCCGTGGTCACGCAGGTGGTGCGCCGCTTTGTGCTGGAAAAGGCAGAGGGCTACAGCCTGAGTGAGGGTGACATTGCATTTATCACGGCATTTTACAGCAACGGAATTGTGGGCAGCACAATAAAGTGGATTGAGAGAGGCAGCATGATGAATGGTGCGCCTGAGACCATTACGGCAAATAGCACAGGAATGTCAAAAAGCCAATACAACAGAGATATTGTTAAGAGAATCGGTGACTCCTTCGAGGCCACAATTTATGATATGATTGAGTGCTGCCTGTAGACATGCGGATATTATATGACAAAATAATTCGAACAGATTTGACAGAGTGTCTGAATTTCAGACACTCTTATTTTTTTGTCCGTTTTAAAACCGGTTGTGGTGGATTAGAATAGCAGACAAAAAGGAGGGAGATACTTTATGCATACATTGATACGTGTGAAAAATGCATACACTGCCATGACAATATGCCTGATTGCATTGGGGCAGCTTTGTTGTTTGCGCCACAGCTTGGACTTAAGACTTTGTGCGTGGTGTATGGAGTGTTTCTCATAGTATACGGAGTGACAAAGCTGTCCGGATATTTTGCAAAGGATTTATTTCAGCTTGCGTTTCAGTTTGACCTTGCGTTGGGTATAGTTTCTATAGTGCTTGGAATCATAATTATAGAGAAATCTGAGTATATTATAGAGATATTGTCCACGGCAATAGGCATTTTTATGCTGGTAGATGGAGCGTTAAAGATACAGACCGCAGTGGAAGCAAAGCGCTTTGGCATCGAGAGATGGTGGCTCATACTCGTAATGTCATTTGTAGTGGCGTTTGTGGGCATATTGCTTTTAGTGACACCATTTGAGACCGCAGGCATGATAGTCAGACTAATAGGACTGAATTTGAGTCTTGACGGAATACTAAATTTATTTGTCGTCAGAAATACCGTTGAAACAATAAGGAGGAATACAAAGTGGGAAATTTAGGACATCAGGCAGCGAGACTTGCTGCATCAAAAATATGTGACAACATTGTAAAAGGACTTTGCAAGGACCCGGAGACAGAGGTTGTAAAGCTCATCGACATATGGCAGAAATTCATGGGCGATGAGAAGATTGATTTAAACTATGACAGTGCGCGCAGGATGATCTGCGACAAGGACTGTACACTCAACAAGTACATGCACCGTCTTATCAATGAGATAGATCCTCATGTATTAAAGACAATCGCGCTCAATCTGGGCTTTGAGGCATTTGTTTACGGCACAAAAACTATCCGTAAAAATCGTGAAAAGTATGGCTGCAATGTGCCGTGGCTCATTCTTATGGATCCGACAAGTGCCTGTAATCTGCACTGTACAGGCTGCTGGGCAGCAGAGTACGGTCACAAGCTGAACCTTACCTTTGATGAGATGGATAAGGTCGTAACACAGGGCAAGGAACTTGGCGTATACCTGTATATGTTCACAGGAGGGGAGCCTCTCGTCAGAAAAGCAGACCTTGTTAAGCTCTGTGAGAAGCACAACGACTGTGCATTTCTGGCATTCACAAACGGCACACTCGTGATGAGGCCTTCTGCGCGGACTTAAAGCGTATCGGAAATCTGTACCTTGCAATAAGTCTTGAGGGCTTCTCAGAGGTAAACGACCTAAGACGAGGCACAGGTGTATTTGCAAAGGTTATGCATGCGATGGATTTGCTTAAGGAAAACGGACTTGTTTTCGGTACATCAATATGTTACACTTCAAAGAACTATAAGACAGTTACCAGTGATGAGTTTATAGACATGATTGTGGAAAAGGGCTGCCGCTATGCGCTTTACTTCCATTATATGCCTGTCGGAAACGATGCATCACTGGAACTTTTACCAAATCCGGAGCAGAGGCTTTACATCAAGGACCGTGTCCGTGAAATCAGAAATATGACAAGCGGCAAGGGAATTTTCACTATGGATTTCCAGAACGACGGCGAGTTTGTCGGAGGCTGTATCGCAGGAGGAAGAAACTACTTCCATATCAATGCAAACGGCGATGCTGAGCCATGTGTATTTATCCACTACTCAGGAGCCAACATCCGTACACACAGCATGCTTGAGATTTTGAAACAGCCGCTTTTCATGGCATATCATGATAACCAGCCGTTTAATGAGAATCACTATAGACCATGTCCTATGCTTGAAAATCCTGAGATCTTACAGCGACTCGTAAAGGAAACAGGTGCAAAATCAACTGATTTGCAGTCACCTGAGAGTGCAGAGCATCTGTGCAACAAGTGTAAGGAGTATGCGCAGGCATGGAAGCCATGTGCCGATAAGCTTTGGGCGGAGGAAGGACACAGTAATTAATGATATTTGAAACACATGCCCATTATGATGATGACAGATTTAAGGACGACCGTGATGAAACAATAAAACGCGTCCATGAAAAAGGAGTTGCCCCGATAATAAATGTCGGGGCTTCTATTGGCTCTACAATGACTACAATGGAGCTTGCAAAGAAATATGACTTTATATATGCAGCGGTTGGAGTGCATCCAAGCGACATATCTGATTTAAATGAGGAAACCTTTGCATGGCTTAGGGAACAGACTGCATGGGAAAGGACTGTTGCAGTCGGGGAAATCGGACTGGACTATTACTGGGATAAGGAGCCAAAGGTGCAGGAAAACCAGCGCTACTGGTTTAAGCGTCAGCTTGAGCTTGCAGCAGAAGCATCGCTGCCGGTTATCATCCACTCGCGTGATGCAGCACAGGATACCATGGAAATCATGACAGAAGCAGCAAAAAAGAATATCCGCGGTGTGATACACTGCTATTCATATTCACCTGAGATGGCGCGAGAGTATGTAAAGCTGGGGTATTATATAGGAGTGGGAGGTGTCGTAACTTTCAAGAATGCAAAGAAGCTGGTACAGACAGTGTCAGAGCTTCCACTTGAGAGAATCCTTCTTGAGACAGATTGTCCATACATGGCCCCGGAGCCACATCGAGGCACAAGGAATGATTCGTCAAACATTCCATATGTGATAAAGAAGATAGCAGAAATCAAAGGCACTACACCGGATGAGGTAGAGCGCAAAACTCGTGCAAATGCATTTGAACTTTTCACGCGTGTAAGTGATTGAGCCACAACATGAGGGACGAAAGTCGGGAACCGCCGCCCTGCCATGGGGCACGGTACACTCCCGCGTGAGCGAATAGCGAAGCGGTTTAGATACTGTAGGATTATGCTTAAATACGCAGAAATGCCCAGCCATGGACGGCTGGGCAAGGCGTTATGCGCCATGGACGGTGCATAAAAGCCGGTTTCGTCAAGCATAGAAAATCTTTAGACATAATCCGTACAGAATCTTAACTGCGAAGCGTAGCTCACGCGGGAGTGTACCGTGCCCCATGGCAGGGCGGCGGTTCCCGGCTTTCATCCCGGGTTTTGGCAAAACCGCGAAAATTTATAAATATAATTGAAATAAAGGCATTTCATGTGATAATATAAAAGATAAAGACAGCAGTTGGACTGTCGCATCAGATGAAACGACACAAGGAGCGCATACCATGGCATATTTGGGAAATCCTAAGAACACGATCGAGGTTCTGCAGAAATACAATTTCAATTTTCAAAAGAAATTCGGACAGAACTTCCTTATTGATACAGGCATTTTGGAGGAAATCATAGACTCGGCCGGCATCACAAAGGACGATATGATACTTGAGATAGGCCCGGGAATAGGTACGATGACACAGTATCTGTGTGAGTCTGCGCGCCAGGTAATAGCAGTCGAGATAGATACAAATCTGATACCTATACTTAAGGATACTCTGAGTGAATATGATAATGTAAAGGTCATAAATGATGATATATTAAAGGTAGACATAAATGCTCTGGCAGAAGAATATAATAATGGTAAGCCGATAAAGGTTGTTGCAAACCTGCCATATTACATCACGACACCTATCATTATGGGGCTGTTCGAGAGCCATGTGCCGATAGACAGCATCACCATCATGGTGCAGAAGGAGGTCGCAGACCGTATGCAGGCAGGTCCGGGAAAGAAGGATTACGGAGCCCTTTCACTTGCAGTGCAGTATTATTCGCACCCTGAGATAGTGGTCAATGTGCCGCCAAGCTGTTTCATGCCACAGCCAAAGGTAGGAAGCTCGGTTATATCACTCAAGCGATATGAAAAGCCGGTGGTTGACGTAGATGATGAAAAGCTCATGTTCAAAATCATCAGGGCATCGTTCAACCAGCGCAGGAAAACTCTTGCCAACGGACTCAACAATTTCGGCGGTATGGGACTGACCAAGGAGCAGATACAGCAGTGCATCGAGGCTCTCGGAGTTCCTGTAAATGTGCGTGGCGAGGCTCTAAGCCTTTCACAGTTTGCACAATTATCAAATATAATTGGTGCCACAAAATAGAAAACATGAATAAATCCGTGTGAGAGGGACATACTATCATCAGAACAATTCAGATGATGGAGGTAATGTCCTATGAAAAAACAACAAATTGCAGCAGCGGCATGTCTCGTGGCCGGAGCCATAGGATTTGCAGCGGTATATTCAACACAGAATCACGGAAAAGAGGAGACACCCACAGAAATTTCACAGACTTCGTCTATAGTAGAGCCTACAGAGAAGACCCACAGAAACAAACCCAAAGGAAGATTCAGAGACTAAGACAGGGCAGGAAGAAAACGTAAATAAGAGCAACAATCAGCAGCCGGCAGAAAAACAACTGCATTTTGTCGCTGAAAATGTGACCACCTGGCCTGTAAAGGGAGATGTACTATTGCCGTTTTCCATGGACAAGACGGTGTATTTCCCGACACTCGACCAGTATCAGTATAATCGTGGCATGGTAATACGTGCAAACGAGGGTGATGCGGTATGCTCGGTTACCGAGGGCAGGATTATAGACATATATGACAGTGCAGAGACGGGCTGCACGGTAGTGCAGGATTTAGGAGACGGCTATACAGCTACTTACGGACAGCTTGCAAATCTGACCTGCAGTGAGGGTGATGTGCTTGAGGCAGGAGAAACACTTGGAACAGTTGGAAAGGTGACCAGATACTATACTGTAGAGGGCACCAATGTGTATTTTGCGATGGAGCAGGATGGAAAACCGGTCAATCCGATGGATTATTTCGGCGATATATAGAGGTGAAAAGTTGGAGTTTAATGAATACAATGAGAGTGTGAAAAACTGGACAAATGGCATTCTTGATAATTACAGAAAGGATGCGAGATGACTATCAGATATTGTAATGAGCTGATAGAGTATGGAGAAAAAACAGCAGATTCAAAGCTTTTGGGCTTTGGCTACTATCATCTTGCCATGACACTTTATTGCCTGAATGACTACGATAACATATTTGATATCGTGGTCAGGGCGATAGAGCACCTGGAAAAGGCACAGAACTGGAGCATGCTGGCGCGTGCATGCAATATACTTGGCATCATCACATCAAGCAGAGGCAATCAGCCGGTAGCGTATGATTATTATCTGGATGGGCTGATGTACTGCAAGAAGTATGGGCTTTTGGAGGAACAGAGCATCATAAATGTCAACTGCGGGGCCTTGAATATCAAGGTAGGCAGATACGAGGAGGCCATGGAATACTTTCAAAAAGCCATGGAATACATAGCATCCGCACCAGAAGAGCCTTCATATCACACAAGGATGATATCTCTTTATGAGAACATGATAAACTGCAAGGTACTGGAGAATAACTTTACCGGAATAGATGAGATGCTTGAGATTGTTGATAGGGAGCATCTGCCTTTTGCGGATGCAATAGACAGGCTTGGAATGCTCATCAGCAAAACCTTTTACATGCATAAAAGCGGTCAGATAGAAAAACGTGACGAGTGCATCAGGCACATTGACAGTGTAATCACGCAGGATATGCTTTTTTTGGATCTGATAGAGGATTTCTTTGTGTACCTGGAGGTGCTTTTTGAGAGTGGAAAGAGTGATGAGTTCTGGCATCTGATGGAGCTTATGGAGCCGATGATAAACAATCTTAAGGTTACAAGCATGCAGATGAGACTTTTAGGTCTTAAAATCAGATTTTACAGAAATCATCATATGAGTGCAGAGTATCTGCAGGCTGCGGGACTGTACTATGAGCTTTCTGAGCGCAAGGAGCTTGAGGCCAAGGCTATGATAAAAGAAGTCATAAAGCTTAGGGCAAATTTCGAGAAGGTAAATCGCGCCAAGAAAAGAATGGAGAAGGAAAATAAGCGTCTTGCGGCGCAGTCTGAGACAGATCCGCTTACAGGCATGGCAAACAGGCGAAAGCTCAATATACAGGCAGATGAGATGTTTCTGCATGCTCTAAAAAGCGGACACAATTTTGCTCTGGAGATACTGGATGTGGATTATTTCAAGGAGTACAATGATAATTACGGACATCAGGAGGGCGACAAATGTCTGATTGCAATTGCAGGCTGTATCAGCGAGGTTGCAGGAGCACATGGAGGCTTTTGTGCCAGATATGGCGGGGATGAGTTTGTAGTCATGTACGAGAATATCTCAAAGGAAGCTGCTAAAGAGTATGTGGAGGAGCTTCGATGCAAGGTTATGGAGCTGGCTCTGCCACATCGGTATTCAAAGATGCTGCCTATTGTCACAATCACACAGGGTATGTATTGTGATGTACCAAAGGAAGAAAACAGAGTGTGGGATTACTTACATGTGGCAGATGAGATACTATACAGCGTAAAGACAGACAGCCGTGGCGGCTGCAGGGTGGCTGACAGAGCAGAGTTTGTGCTTATGTCAGGCTATGGCAATATGATTCAGGCTCAGGCCTGATGCCATAAGGTCATGTCATAAGTAAAGCATTGATTATTGAGATGGATAAAGCATACATGGATGAAAACTATACATATATTGTAAGGTGTGCAGACGGCACACTTTACACCGGCTGGACAAATGACCTGAAAAAGCGCATAAAAGCGCATAATGCCGGAAAAGGCGCCAAATATACAAAGATACGCAGACCTGTGGAGCTGGTCTACTTCGAGCGGTTTGCCACGAAAGAGGAGGCAATGAGCAGGGAGTATCACATAAAACAGCTCAAGCGTTCACAGAAGCAGGCGCTGATAGATGAAATGGATAAAAAAGACAAAAGTATTTTTACACAAAACGGATAGTCGAAAAATAACTAAAACGACCAAACGGCAGTGTGAGAATACTTATTTTTTGCCTTGAATTTGTAAAAAATTACCAAAAAACGCACGCTGATTTTATTAATATATACAGAAAAGACAAAAGCCTCTTGCTAAATTACATGAAACTGTACTATAATAACTCTTGTGAAAACGTTACCGCAAACATTACCGAAAACATTCAAAGATGTTTGCAAAGACAATTTTAATATTAAATCTTTTAGGAGGGTTTAAAATGAAAAAGAAATTAGTGACAGTATTACTCGCTTCTTCAATGGTAGCAACAATGCTTGCCGGATGTGGATCAGGAAGCGGAGACGGAACAGAGAAAGGCTCATCTGCAAAGGGCGGCGATGGCTCAGTTTACATGTTAAACTTCAAGCCGGAGACAGATCAGGCATGGCAGGATCTTGCAGAGAAGTACAAAGATGAGACTGGTGTACAGGTTACAGTAGTAACAGCAGCTGACGGACAGTACAAGACAACACTTAAGTCTGAGCTTGCTAAGAAGGAGGCTCCAACAATCTTCAATATCGGAAGCACAGCAGACTGCGCAGAGTATGACAAATACATATATGACTTAAAGGACAGCGAGATTTACAAGCACCTTACAGATAAGTCACTTGCACTTGAGTACAATGGCAAGGTTGCATCAGTAGCTAACTGCTATGAGTGCTACGGAATCATCTACAACAAGGCAATTCTTGAGAAATACTGCAGCAACTACTCAGGAGCAGTTATCAAGTCAGTAGATGATATCAAGGATCTTGATACATTAGAGAAGGTTGCAACTGATATCAACGAGCATGTAGATGACATCAACAAAGCTTGTGACTTACATCTTACAGAGGCATTTGCTTCAGCAGGACTTGACAGCGGATCTAACTGGAGATTCACAGGACATCTCGCAGGTCTCGCACTCTACTATGAGTTCAAGGATGCAGGATGTGATCTCACAGCAGGACAGAAGGAAGTTACAGGTAAGTACATGGACAACTTCAAGAGAGTTTGGGATATGTACACAAATACATCAGCAGCAGACAAGGCTACACTTGATTCAGGAGCTTAAATGCTGAGTCAGAGCTTGGTATGGAAGAGGCTGTATTCTACCAGAATGGTGACTGGGAGTACGCTAACTTCGCAGATGACAACGAGAACGGATACACAGTTAAGCAGTCTGACCTTTCAATGATGCCTATCTACTTCGGTGTAGATGACGAGAACGAGGGACTTGCAGTTGGTACAGAGAACCACTGGACAGTAAACGCTAAGGCAGATCAGAAGGATATTGATGCAACACTTGAATTCCTCAACTGGGTAATCACAAGTGATGACGGACGTGACGCAATCGTTAATAAAATGGGACTTTCAGCTCCATTCGATACATTCACAGGTGACTATGAGTCAAAGAACGCTTTTGCTAATGTAGCATCAGAGCTTGCAAAGAACGGCAAGACATCAGTAGCATGGTCATTCAACGCAACACCTTCAGTAGATGACTGGAGAGCTGATTTCCTCGCTCCACTCACAGAGTACACAGAGCGTAATGGTTCATGGGATGACGTTACAAAGGCATTCTCAGAGAAATGGGCTTATTACTGGGATCTTCAGAACGAGCAGTAAAATTCTCTAAAAGTTAGTAAAAAGTAGTAAAAGTGGGGTGAGTGGCAGTCACTCACCCCATATTTTTTTAAGAAAGGTATATTTGTTATGGAAAAGTCGATTAGAAAAAAATTTTGGATCTTCGCTTTACCGACAATGGCAGCATTTACAATAGGATTTATTGTACCATTCGTATATGGTATCTTCCTTTCATTTTGTAAATTCTCCACAGTTACAGACTGGAAATGGGTGGGATTTAAAAATTACACAAGGATTTTTGTTGTAAACGGCACTGTGGATACAACCTTTTATTCATTCAATCTGGTACACAGCACTATTTACAGTAGTTTCGGTACTGATTATCAATATCGTATCATTTGCAATAGCAATGGCGCTTACAAAAGGAATCAGAGGAACAAATCTTTTCCGTACAGTATTCTTCCTTCCAAACCTGATCGGTGGAATCGTACTTTCATATGTATGGCTGATGATTTTTAACTCTATCCTGCAGAACTATTCAAAGACAATCGTAAGCTCAGAGTGGTCAGCATTCTGGGGGACTTATCGCAGTAGTATGCTGGCAGCAGATTGGATATATGATGATTATCTACATCGCAGGTATTCAGAATATACCGGGTGAGCTTATTGAGGCAGCAAAGATTGATGGAGCCAACAGATGGCAGCTCTTAAAGAGCGTTATTCTTCCAATGCTTATGCCGACAATCACAATCTGTACATTCCTGACACTGACAAACGGCTTCAAGCTGTTCGACCAGAACTTAGCTCTTACAGGCGGTAATCCGGGAAAGATGTCAGAGCTGCTTGCCTTAAATATCTTCAACACCATGTATGGAACAACAGGATGGCAGGGCGTAGGTCAGGCAAAGGCTGTTATATTCTTTATACTTGTTGCAATTATCGCACTTGCACAGAATAAGATCACTACAAGCAAGGAGGTACAGGACTAATGGCAAAACAGAAAAAAGCGCAGGAAGTCAGTGCCGTAAGACGGGCCAAGCACGGCTGGATAATCACATTATTATTCACTGTTTTATCAGTACTTTGGATTTCACCAATCTTTATGGTGTTACTCAATTCATTTAAGAGAAAAGCCTACATATTCAAGCA
>ENA-OQEQ01000051-OQEQ01000051.1-human-gut-metagenome-genome-assembly--contig:-NODE-51-length-11845-cov-0.856204_pt1 | contig 11845 bp, 11 predicted proteins | sample MGYA00242799_ERZ504643 | MGnify/ENA primary metagenome ERZ504643 (study PRJEB26092, sample SAMD00036340) | human gut metagenome | host: Homo sapiens | study: EMG produced TPA metagenomics assembly of... | reverse complement strand
TGGCGGACCCGCCAACAAGCAGGGACGCATTGCCGCTGACAATATCTGCGGCGCCAATAGCCGCCTTCACGGCTCTCAGGGTTCGTCTGTTCTGAAACTGTTTGGCTTGACAGCGGCCTCCACGGGTATCAATGAAAAAGCGGCGCAGGCAGCAGGAATCGCTTACGACAAAGTCGTACTTTTCCCGGCATCCCACGCTGCCTATTATCCCGGCGCACGGTCAATGGCAATGAAAGTACTGTATGAAAAAGAAAGCCTGCGGCTGCTCGGTGCGCAGATCGTTGGCGGCGAGGGCGTGGACAAGCGTATTGATGTACTGGCAACGGCCATTCGCGCAAAAATGAAAGCTTTGGAACTGACGGAACTTGACCTTTCCTATGCGCCGCCCTATTCCTCTGCCAAGGATCCGGTCAATATGGCCGGTTTTATGATCGAGGATTTGGAGAGCGGGAAGGTACGGCAGTTCCATTGGAATGATGTTGAGGACTTGCCCTGCGATGGCAGTGCGACGCTGCTGGACGTCCGTACGGAAGGCGAATATCGGCGTGGGCACTTGAATTGGATTCCGCAATATTCCACTGGACGATCTGCGGGAGCACTTGGACGAGTTAGAGCGGGACAAGCCTGTCTATGTGAATTGCCAGACTGGGCTTCGCAGTTATCTGGCCTGTCGGCTTTTGACGCAGTATGGTTTCAGCTGTTCCCATCTCTCCGGCGGATACAGTTTTTATCAGGTCGTAACACAAGAGCAGCAGACAGCGCGGAGCGCCTATCCCTGCGGAATGGAGAAACTATGAGTGAAAATTTATTTGGCTTGACGGTTGCGGCAGATAAAGGCTAGATGATCTGCAGTGCCAGCGCCTTTTAAGCGAAAATCGCAGGTATCAGGAAGTCATGCTGCAATACCGATGTGCGCTGAAAGCACTGGAAAGCAGGTTGGAAATTCTAAACGAAGAGTTTTCATTGCAGCATGATCGCAATCCGTAGAAAGTATGAAAAGTCGCTTGAAGTCGCCGTCCAGCATTATGAATAAGATGCAGAAGCGCGGACTTTCTCTGGATTTTCCGACCATGCAGGCAAATATCATGGATATTGCCGGTGTGCGGGTGATCTGCTCTTTCGAGGAGGATGTGTTCTTTTTGGCAAAGTGCTTAAAAAGATCAGTCTGACATTGAAATCATCACGGAGAAAGATTATATTTCACACCCTAAGCCAAATGGCTATCGCAGTCTGCACCTGACGATCCGGCTGCCGGTATTCTTTGCGGAAAAAGAGATCCATGTGCCAGTGGAGATACAACTCCGTACAATCGCTATGGACTTCTGGGCAAGCCTTGAGCATACCATCCGCTACAAGAAAAACTTGCCGATAAATGCTGAAGTCGAAACTGAATTGAAAGAGTGCGCCGATTCCAGCAGAGAATGGGACAGAAAAATGGAAGCATCTACTGCACATCTTAACATAGTGCGCTGGATATAAAATGAAAAGCACGCACTTTGGTGCTTGCCTTGGACTTGCCAGGGACCGCCTCATCCGCCTTGGATGGGCGACCCCTGCGAGCCCCAACCAATTTCTCCGCTTTCTGGTTTTCAGGCATAGTCTTTTCTGCTTTCGGCGGGCTGCCACGGCACAGTTTTTTCGGCTTCTATAATTGGAAGGAACATGGCTTTCGCTGAATGGAAAGCGAAGCTGACCCGGGCTGGGGCGGTCTGTATGAAAGCAATATTTTTTTTGAAATAATCTTGACAAAATTTATCAAGATTGATATGATAGTATTAACAAGCAAGCGAAAAGAGGATGTGGAGCATGATCATCACCAAAGAGACGGACTACGCGCTGCGCATTTTGCGGGTGCTGCTGGACGGGGAGAAGCATTCGGTGGCCGAGATGTCGGAAACGGAATTGATCCCCAATCAGTTTGCCTACCAGATTCTGCGCAAGCTCTCCGCCGGCAATTTGGTGCGGGTGAGCCGCGGCGCTCTCGGCGGCTGCGAGCTGTCCTGCGATCTGGACGCGACCTCCCTCTACGATCTCATGGGGGTCGTGGGGGAGCGGGGCATCCTGTGCGCCTGCATGGAGCCGGGATATGAATGCCGCTGGCAGGACAAGCATGGGCGGTGCACCATCCACTGTCAGCTGGCAGCCTTGCAGCAAAAGCAGGACGAGGCGTTCCGTGCCGTGAGCCTGCGCAGGCTGCTGACCGGCAGATCCGATCCCCAAGATACAAGCAAGCTGTAAAATTTTAAAAGGAGGTACCCGTATGCTGTTTCAAACCACGGCGGCGCACGAAGAGCTGCGCGCGAAGATCCGGAGTTTCGCGGAGGAGGAGATCAAGCCCCTCGCGTTTTTAATGGATCAGAACAACGAGTTTCCCGAGGAGGCTGTCAAGAAGCTGGGTAAGCTGGGCTGGATGGGCATTCCCTACCCCAAGGAGTACGGCGGTGCCGGTCTTGATGCCCTGAGCTACGCCATCGCGGTGGAGGAGCTGGCCCGTGTGGACGGCGGCACGGGCGTAATCCTCTCCGCCCACGTCTCCCTCGGCTCATGGCCCATTTTCGCCTATGGCACCGAGGAGCAGAAGAAGAAATATCTGGTTCCGCTGGCCAAGGGCGAGAAGATCGGCGCCTTCGGCCTTACGGAGACCAACGCCGGATCTGACGCCGGCGGCACGGAGACCACGGCGCTGGATAAGGGGGACTACTACCTCCTCAACGGCGGCAAGATCTTCATTACCAACGCCCCTAAGGCGGACACCTATGTGGTTTTCGCCGTCACCACGCCGGACATCGGCACCCGGGGCATCTCCGCTTTCATCGTGGAGAAGGGCTGGAAGGGCTTTGAGTTCGGCGACCACTATGACAAGATGGGTATTCGCTCCTCCTCCACGGCGGAGCTGATCTTCAACGACGTGAAGGTTCCCAAGGAAAACCTATTGGGCAAGGAGGGCGAGGGCTTCAAGATTGCCATGTCCACGCTGGACGGCGGGCGCATCGGCATCGCCGCGCAGGCGCTGGGCATCGCCCAGGGCGCGTTTGAGCACGCGTTGAGCTATTCCAAGGAGCGCGTCCAGTTCGGCAAGCCCATCGCGGCCCAGCAGAGCATCGCCTTCAAGCTGGCGGATATGCAACCAAGTTGCGCTGCGCCCGGTTCCTCATCTACTCCGCGGCGGAGCTGAAGGAGCAGCACGCGCCTTACGGCATGGAGTCCGCCATGGCGAAGATGTACGCCTCGGACATCGCGCTGGAGGTCACCAACGATGCCTTGCAGATCCACGGCGGCAGCGGCTACCTCAAGGGCATGGAGGTGGAACGGGCCTACCGCGACGCCAAGATCACCACCCTCTACGAGGGCACTAACGAGATCCAGCGGGTGGTCATCGCCTCTCATCTGTTGGGCAGGCTGGGCAAGAGCTCCGGCGGCGAGAGCCGTTCGGCGGCCAAGAAACCCGCGCCCATCACCGGCATTCGCAAAAAGACCATCTTCCGGGAGGGGGATGCTGCCCAGCAGGTGGCCGACCTTGTGGCGGCGCTGAAGAAGGATGGTCACGACTTCTCCGTGGGCATCCCTATGGATACGCCCATCCCGCAGGCGGAGCGGGTGGTCTCCGCGGGCAAGGGCATCGGGGAGAAAAAGAACATGAAACTGGTAGAGTCGCTGGCCAAGGCCGCCGGCGCGGCCATCGGTTCTTCCCGCCCTGTGGCGGAGACTCTCAAATATCTGCCGCTGAACCGCTATGTGGGTATGTCCGGTCAGAAGTTCACCGGCAATCTGTACATCGCCTGCGGCATCTCCGGCGCATCCCAGCACCTTAAGGGCATCAAGGACGCCTCCACCATCGTGGCCATCAATAAGAACGGTAACGCGCCTATCTTCAAGAACTGCGACTACGGCATCGTGGGCGATGTGGAGGAGATCCTGCCCCTGCTCACTGCCGCGCTGGATAGCGGCGAAAAGTTGCCCGCGCCGCCCATGGTAAAGATGAAGCGGCCCACGCCGCCGAAGCCCGCCCCCATCGGCGACCGCTACGTCTGCAGCGGCTGCGGCTACGAGTATGTGCCGGAGTTGGGCGACGAGGACGGCGAGATCGCGCCCGGTACGCTCTTTGAGCAGCTTCCCGCCGAGTGGGTGTGTCCCGAGTGCGCGGAGACGAAGGATCAATTTGTAAAGCTTGAGGCCGTGAAGGAGGCAAGATAAGATGTATTGCGTGCGTAAAGTAACGAACGACCTCTACTGGGTGGGCGCCAACGACCATCGCCTGGCCCTGTTTGAAAACTGCTTTCCCATTCCCCGGGGCGTAAGCTACAATGCCTACTGCCTGCTGGATGAAAAGACGGTGCTCTTTGACACGGTGGACTGGTCTGCCTGCCGCCAGCTTTTGGAAAATCTGGCGTATGTGCTGGATGGCCGCGAGCTGGACTACCTGCTGGTCAACCATCTGGAGCCGGATCACGCCGCCTGCATCGAGGAGATTCTGCTGCGCCATCCCAAGGTGAAACTGATCTCCAACGAGAAGGCATTCATGCTCATGCGGCAGTTCGGCTTCCATGTGGACGGACATGAGTGCATCGAGGTGAAGGAGGGCGACACCTTCTCCTTCGGCAAGCACACCGTCACCTTTGTGGGCGCGCCTATGGTTCACTGGCCGGAGGCCATGGTGACCCTCGACCTCACCGACGGCGTCCTCTTTTCCGCCGACGCTTCGGCACCTTCGGCGCGCTGGACGGCAAGCTGTTCGCCGACGAGGTGGACTTCGAGCGGGACTGGCTGGACGACGCCCGCCGCTACCTCACCAACATCGTGGGCAAGTACGGCCCCCACATCCAGCTCCTGCTGAAAAAGGCCGGCGGCGTTTTGGATCAGATCAAGTACATCTGCCCGCTCCACGGCCCCGTGTGGCGCAAGGATCTGGCTGGTTCATCGAAAAGTACGACACATGGAGCCGCTATGCCCCTGAGACCCAGGGCGTGCTCATCGTCTACGCCTCTATGTACGGCAACACGGAGAACGCGGCGCAGGCGCTGGCGACGTCGCTCTGCGATAAGGGCATGAGCAAGGTGGCGATGTACGATGTGTCCTCCACTCATGTCTCCCAGCTGATCTCCGAGGCGTTTAAGTACAGTCACATTGTCCTGGCCTCTGTGACCTACAACCTCGGCATCTACCCCGCCATGCATGACTTCCTCATGGATATGAAGGCACTGAATCTGCAAAACCGCACCTTTGCCATCATTGAAAACGGCTCATGGGCGGTGAAGTCCGGTGACCTCATGCAGAAATTCGTCAACGATGAGCTTAAGAACATGACGGTGCTCAACGAGCGGCTCAGCCTCGCCTCGTCCATGGGCACGGACAAGCGCACTGAGCTGGAAGCACTGGCGGACGCCATTCTGGAATCTATGAAGTAACTGGCAGGAAAGCCAAAACCAAGACAACAGACAACAAACAGCCCCACCGCGTCGGCGGCAGAAAAACCGGCTTTCAAAAACAGAGCGGGCAAGCGTGATACTGCGCTTGCCCGCTCTTTGCCCAAAAGGACATGAGAAGTGACCGGAGAAGATGAGAGGATCGAAATGGAGATCAGAAAACGAAACGGGGAGTCTGTTCCCTTTCAACAGGAGAAAATTTTCAACGCCATGAAAAAAGCGTTTGATGGACAGGGAAGGGAGATTGCGGGCGGAGAACTGGAGGAGATCCTCGCCACCGTTCTCGACAATCTCTCCGTCACAGTACCGCTCACCGTGGAACGTGTGCAGGACGAGGTGGAGCGAACGCTCATGGAGCGCGGACACTATGAGGTGGCCAAGGCGTACATCCTCTACCGCGAAAAGCGGTCTGCGCTGCGCCGTGTCCGGCATACCATCGCGCGGACGGTGGGGGATGACTCGCTTGACGAGGTGCTGCGCCGCATCCAGATGGATTTTACCGAGGAAGTCTACTCCCTCGCGGCGCTTCAAATGAAGTTTGAGAGTTTCTGTCGCCTGGGCATGACGGAGGATGAGCGGGCTGAGGCACTGACCAAGGCAGCGGTAGAGCTGACTACGGCAGAGGCACCCAAGTGGGAGTTCATCGCGGCGCGGCTTCTGAACCACTCCTTTCGCTGTCGCAACGCACAGGAATGGGAGGGGCGCGGCATCGGCGACCTCTATAGCAGGCTTCGCTATCTGACGGATAAGGGACTCTACGGTGACTATATCCTTGCCCACTATACCCACGAGGAGATTGCCATGGCGGAGGACTTTCTCTGCCCGGAACGGGACGAGCTGTTCACCTACTCCGGCCTTGACCTGCTGCTCAAACGCTATGTGATCCAGTCACGCAGCCGCGTGCCGCTGGAAACACCGCAGGAGATGTTTTTGGGTATCGCGCTGCATCTTGCTATGAACGAAGGCTCTGACCGCATGGGGTGGGTAAAACGCTTTTACGATATGCTCAGCCGTATGGAGGTCACGATGGCGACACCTACCATGTCCAACGCACGAAAGCCCTACCATCAGCTTTCAAGCTGCTTTGTGGACACTGTGCCGGACAGTCTGGACGGCATCTACCGCTCGCTGGACAACTTCGCAAAGGTCTCTAAATTCGGCGGCGGCATGGGGATGTACTTCGGTAAGGTGCGCGCTGCAGGCAGCACCATCCGCGGCTTTCAAGGGGCGGCGGGCGGTGTTATCCGCTGGATCCGGCTGGTCAACGACACCGCCGTGGCGGTGGATCAGTTGGGGATGCGGCAGGGCGCTGTGGCGGTTTACTTAGACGCATGGCACCGGGATCTGCCGGAATTCCTTCAACTGCGCACCAACAACGGCGACGACCGCATGAAGGCGCATGATGTGTTTCCCGCCGTGTGCTATCCGGATCTCTTCTGGCGACTGGCGGAGGAGAACATAGACGCGCCGTGGCATCTCATGTGTCCGCATGAGATCCTCACGGTCAAGGGCTACGCACTGGAGGATTACTGGGGTACAGAATGGGAGAAGCGGTATCTGGACTGCGTCAATGACCCGCGCATCGAAAAGCGCAGCGTCACCGTCAAGGACATCGTGCGCTGGTGCTTCGCTCGGCAGTGGAGACCGGCACGCCCTTCGCTTTCAATCGAGACAGTGTAAATCATATGAACCCAAACGGCCACACGGGAATGATCTATTGCTCCAATCTCTGTACGGAGATCGCGCAGAACATGGCGCCCATCGAGCACATCAGCACTGAGGTGCACACGGAGAACGGCGACACAATAGTGGTGACGGCCACACGCCCAGGTGAGTTTGTGGTCTGCAACCTGGCGAGTCTGTCTCTCGGTAATCTGCCGGTGGAGGACGAGGCCTATATGGAACGCACGGTGGAAACGGCCATCCGCGCACTGGATAATGTGATCGATCTCAACTTCTACCCGTTGGAATACGCGCGGCTTACCAATCAGAAGTACCGCAGCATCGGCCTGGGCGTCAGCGGCTACCACCACATGCTGGCAAAGCGCGGCATCCACTGGGAGAGCGATGAGCACCTTGCCTTCACCGACGCAGTGTTCGAGCTCATCAACTACGCCGCTGTCAAGGCGGACACAGCTCTGGCACGGGAAAAGGGTCGTTACGCGCTCTTTGAGGGCAGCGACTGGCAGACGGGCGCGTATTTTGAAAAGCGGGGTTATACCTCCGAAAAGTGGCGGGCGCTTGCGAAAACGGTGGCGGTGCAGGGAATGCGCAACGCCTATCTGCTGGCGGTCGCACCGACCTCCAGCACATCTATCCTCTCCGGCACGTCGGCGGGCATCGATCCAATTATGAAGAAATTCTTTTAGAGGAAAAAAGGCAGCATGCTGCCCGCGTTGCTCCGGAGCTTTCTATGGACACATGGTGGTACTATAAGGCAGCGCATCTGATCGACCAAAGCTGGTCGGTACGCGCCGCGGGCCTTCGCCAGAGACATATTGACCAGGCGCAGAGCATGAATCTCTATATCACCAACGACTATTCCATGCGTCAGGTGCTCAGACTGTATTTGGAGGCGTGGAGGGCCGGCGTCAAGACCATTTACTATGTCCGCAGCAAGGCCCTTGAGGTCGAGGCCTGCGAAAGCTGCTCGTCATAAGGAGGATAGCATGACGGAACTGAAGAAAAAGCCCCTCTTTAACCCGGAGGGGGACCCTGATGTGCGCCTGCGGCGCATGATCGGCGGCAATACCACCAACCTCAATGACTTCAACAATATGAAGTACGCTTGGGTCAGCGACTGGTACCGGCAGGCCATGAACAACTTTTGGATCCCTGAGGAGATCAATCTCTCGCAGGATGTGAAGGACTATCCTCGCCTGCTGTCAGCCGAGCGCAGCGCCTACGATAAAATTCTGAGTTTTCTTGTCTTTTTGGATTCCATTCAGACAGCGAACCTGTCTAATATCGGCGCCTACATTACCGCCAACGAGGTCAATCTCTGCCTGTCCATTCAGGCGTTTCAGGAGTGTGTCCACTCACAGAGCTACAGCTATATGCTCGACACCATCTGTTCCCCCGTGGAGCGCAATGACATCCTCTACCAATGGAAAACGGACGAGCATCTGCTGCGCCGCAACACCTTCATTGGGGACTGCTACAACGAGTTTCAGGAGCGGAAGGACGCTCCCACGCTGCTGCGCGTGATGATGGCGAACTATATTTTGGAGGGCATCTATTTTTACAGCGGCTTTATGTTCTTCTACAATCTCTCCCGAAACGGGAAGATGCCCGGCTCGGCGCAGGAGATTCGCTACATAAACCGCGATGAGAACACGCACTTGTGGCTGTTCCGCAATATCATCACGGAGCTGCAAAAGGAGCAGCCGGAGTTGTTCACCGCCGAGAGCGTACAAGCGCTGCGCGAGATGATGCGTGAGGGCGTGGAGCAGGAGATCGCATGGGGGCATTATGTGATCGGCGACGACATCCCGGGGCTGAACCGGCAGATGATCAGCGATTACATCCGCTATCTCGGCAACCTCCGCTGGACGAGCCTTGGCTATCCGGCATTGTATCCGGGCTTTGAGAGCGAACCGGAGAGCATGGAATGGGTCAGCCAGTACGCCGACGCAACATGGTCAAGACCGATTTCTTTGAGGCACGCAGTACCGCCTACGCCAAGAGCACCGCACTGATAGACGATTTATAAGAAAAACCAAAGACATCAGAATAGGAGATACTACTATGAATTACAGCGCTATGATTCAAAATCGCAGATCCGTTCACGCATTCCGCGAAAAGGAAGTTCCGAGCGAGGCTATCGGCCAGCTCCGATCCTACTATGAAAAGACCTGCCCCCGTCTTGTCCCGGAGATTGCAACGGAGTTGATCGTCTTGGACAAGGATGCACAGCCGGCGCTGGAGAGCTCAGCGGGCTATAATCAATTTCTCATCGGAGCACCGCACTACCTGCTCCTTATGTCTGCCCCGCATTCCTATGCGGCCATCAACGCCGGCTACATGATGGAAGATCTCGTCCTCAAGCTGACTGAGTTGGACATTGACACCTGTTGGATGACCTTCACCGACAGCGACAAAATCAAAAAGGCACTGTCTCTCGCCACCCCGTTAGAGGTGGCGGCAATCGTTGCCTTTGGCTACGGGGAAAAGACCGCAAAAAAGCTGCGGCTGAATATCCTAAGTATGTCTCAGATCGATGTGCGGGCCGAGCAGCAGTACTACGCGCCCAAAAAGGGTGTGCACGATTTGGTTCACATGGGGAGCTGGAGCAACAAGTCTGGGCTTGACGAGATGATGGACTTCTACGACGATATGCTCTGGCAGTCCTTCTACGCCTGCTTCGCCTCTCCCCCAGCTATCTCAACCGTCAGCCCTATGGCTTCCTTGTGCAGGATCACAGCATCTATTTGGTGCAGCAGGAGGATGCCTACACCGATAATTTGGATGCCGCATTGGATCTCGGTATTGTCATGCTCCACTTCTCCGCCGTCGCCTCCCAGTGGGCGGGGCAGGTACGCTGGGAACTTTCACCTGCTGCGCCCGACGGCCTGCCGGAAGGACTTCGCTCCGCTGCGGTGTACCACATGTAACGACTCTGGGGGAAGCAAGGCAACGGTAAAATGCGCGACCGTCGATCCGCGGTTGAGCGTATGTTTCATTAGAAAAGAAGAACCTATCCGTCAGAGTCTGAGTAAGGAAAATAGGAGGTATTTTTTATATGGCTACCGTCATCTCAGGATGAGGTCACAATGTGGTGTGGGGCGAGACCGGAGTCTTGAGAACACCCAAACAAAGGAAAGGAGCTGACAGATATGGCAGCTATGAACATGAATCAGGAGCAGTTTGAGCAGGCGATCCGGGAGAAAAAGCCCGTTTTGGTGGATTTTTGGGCGCCCTGGTGCAGCTACTGCCGGAGGATCCGGCCCCGCCGTATGAGAAGATCGGAGAGGAATACGCGGACAGCCTTGCCGTCGGCAAAATCAACATTGACGAGGAGCCGCGGCTGGCGGGGGCCGAGGGGATCGAGGACATCCCAACTCTGGTGCTGTACCGGAACGGAAAGGCCGTGGATTCCATCACCGCGCCCGGCTCAAAGGCAGAAATCGACCGTTTCATTCAGGAAGCCTTGGCGAAATAACGGAGGGTTCAGATATGAACAACAATCATGTTTATGATATGCTCGTGGTGGGCGGCGGCCCGGGCGGCTACACCGCCGCCCTGTACGCGGCACGGGCGGGGCTGGACACCATCGTGCTGGAAAAACTGTCCGCCGGTGGGCAGATGGCCCTGACCGAGCAGATCGACAACTATCCCGGCTTTGAGGACGGGATCGACGGCTTCTCTCTGGCGGAGAAGATGCAAAAGCAGGCGGAGCGCTTCGGGGCACGCAGCGAATACGCAGAAGTCCTCCGCATGGATCTGACGGCGGTTCCCAAGCTCGTGGAGACCAGCGAGGGGATCTTCCTGGGGAAAACCGTGGTGCTGGCCACCGGTGCGAACCCCAGAACGCTGGGCGTGGCCAGAGAGTCGGAACTGGTGGGCCGGGGCGTGGCCTACTGCGCCGCCTGCGACGGGATGTTTTACAAGGGCAAAACGGTGGTCGTGGTGGGCGGCGGCAATTCCGCCGCGGCAGATGCCCTCCTTCTCAGCCGCGTGGCGAAAAAAAGTGATCCTCGTCCACCGCAGAGACACCCTGCGGGCCACCAAGATCTATCACGAGCCGCTGGCACAGGCCGAAAACGTGGAATTCCGTTGGAACAGCGTCGTTTCCGCGCTGCTTTCCGGGGACAGGCTGACCGGCGTCCGCCTGCGGGACACCGTCACCGGTGAGGAAAGCGTGGTGGACTGCGACGGCGTATTTGTCAGCGTGGGCCGACAGCCCGCCACGGCGCTGGCGGTGGGTCAACTGGAGCTGGACGGCGGCGGCTATATCGTGGCCGGAGAGACCACGGAAACCAGTATTCCCGGCGTTTACGCCGTGGGCGACGTGCGGGACGAAGCCCCTCCCGTCAGGTGGTCACCGCCGTGGCGGACGGCGCGGTGGCAGTTCACATGGCGGAGAAATATATCGCGGAAAACCGATAAGGGAGGTAGATTGAAAAGCCATGTTTAAGGTCAGGCCGGATACGACCGCAGTGGGGATGCCGACATATCTGCAAGGCAAACTGCCAGAGTGATGGCAGATAAGATAACCCATGTAAGATCGGGAGATATGTTGTCTCTCCATATCCAGTCCACGCAACAGTAAGCAACTGAACACAAAACACAGCCACAGATGTATGAACTGCACCCCATTTGTTAGACAGTATGGTATACTGTTTAGGAAATGGGGTGTTTTTGTATGCCAAAGGGACAACGAAAAGTACAACGGAGCTCAAAAGGATAGAAATACATCAAAC
>ENA-OQEQ01000050-OQEQ01000050.1-human-gut-metagenome-genome-assembly--contig:-NODE-50-length-11903-cov-1.111498_pt1 | contig 11903 bp, 14 predicted proteins | sample MGYA00242799_ERZ504643 | MGnify/ENA primary metagenome ERZ504643 (study PRJEB26092, sample SAMD00036340) | human gut metagenome | host: Homo sapiens | study: EMG produced TPA metagenomics assembly of... | reverse complement strand
GTCTTGAGCACACAATCAACAACCTCGACAACGTAGTTGAGAATACTACAACAGCTGAGTCTCGTATCCGTGATACAGATATGGCTGAAGAGATGGTTAACTACAGCAAGAACAACATTCTTGCACAGGCTAATCAGTCAAACCAGGGTGTACTTTCACTCTTACAGTAATCATCTACAATTTAATGTTGTACAAATCAAGAAGAGCCTCGAAAGGGCAATGTCATTAAGTTAAGAATTTTGACATAATTATAAAACACATCATATTTGCAATTGTTTGATAAATATGATGTGTTTTTGCTTTTGTCTATTTTGCAGCACAACAAAAAGACAGATTGTTTATCTGTCAAAAAAACTTATAATTATCTATGATTAAGCCACTCTATATAGAAAGCTTACAGATGCCTGGGGTTTGACTTTGCGAGGGTCTTTTCGACCAGGTCTTACTGGTAATACATGCTTTTCTATTAGGTTAATCACATCAGGTGGACTAAGATTGCGTTTATTACGGAGATATTCTCTACAAATATAAATGGCGATTGTAAAGTTCACCTGTTTTGTTTTATCATTGTTTTTCATTTGTTTTATTACATGTGTTGTTATTAATTCACAATAGTTATACAAAAGTAATCGCGCATCCTTTTGATTGGTTGCAATGGTCAAGTTACTTCCTTCACATGCAATTAAACGATAACCATGATAATTATTAGTAGTTGGAAGGTTGTCATCCGTAAAAGATTTAAACAAATATTCAAAAGCCTCTGGAAGTACTTTTGAACGTTGTTGCGTAAATGCTGACACAGACGGAGTATTTTTGTTAAAATCAAAGAAATCAAGTAGTTCTTTACTCATAGTAGCTCCACCCGAATTCATCATGATTCCTATAAAAGTTTTGAAATCAATTTTCCGTTTTCGAGAGAAATCGACATTGGGGTTTCGAAGAAATAAACATGGATTGTTAGCTAATTCTGAAATATGATTCTTTAGAGAATCTGAAACTTGATTAATATAATTGCTCATATGCGTTACCTCCTTGCAATCAAGATGTTCTTAATTACAAGGGCCGCTTTCGATACCTCATTATCATTTAATAGCGAAAGCGGCCGCACATTTCGAATCATATGTCAAGCATTTATTACAAAATAAAAAGACCCTAGCATCATTTCTGATGCTAAGATCTTGATTGGTCATCTTAACTTAATGACATTGCTCGAAAGGGCTCTTTTTGTTGTGTTGCATTAACATTTTGTTTATAAAAGGGTAAGAAAGTAAACACAGCATTTTCACAATTGCCCTGTATACTGACACTGTAAACAAAAGAAATACTCATATTAATCTTTTTTCATATTTTTAGCCGGTGCACTCCACATGTACCGGCTTCCTCTTTATAGTCGGAAGGCTAAAAGTGTTTATATAAGTAATGAAAAATCAGTTGATTTAGTAAAGTACCTCACTTATAATGATATTAAGGCAGAGAGCCTTTTGCGGAATCTTAGAAGTGTTATGCACAATACAAAAGGAGGGATGCCGACTTGAATACAGAGATAGCAAATGCTGTGAATGCAGCAGATGATAAAGCACAATATGATGAAAGAGCTAAGAGACTGCTTGGTCATAAAAGTATTCTTGCACATATTTTAGTTGATACGGTAGAAGAATTTCGAGGTATGAATCCCAGAGATGTAGTAAAATATATTGAGGGAGAACCTAAGATTGGTGTAGTTCCAACAGAACCAGGACTTACAAATATTAATGGCGAGCGTGTGGTTGGAATGAATACGGAAAACACAGAAATCAATGAAGGAACAATTAATTTTGATATTGTGTTTTATGTGCGAATGAAAGATGGATTATCGCAGATATAGTAAATGTGGAAGCACAAAAAGATATGCCGACCGAATATCATATATTAAACAGAGCTATCTTCTATGCATGCCGTCTTGTTTCATCACAAAAGGAAAGAGATTTTGTTAATAAAAAGTACGATGACATTAAGCAGGTTTATACGATTTGGATTTGTATGAATATGCCTGAGGATAGCACAGATTATTATTACCTTGCCAATAAAAAGGTACTTGGTAATTGTAGGTGGGAAGGAAAGCAGGATCTGCTTAATATTGTTTTGATTGGTTTGGCGAAAGAGTTACCCGGACAGGACAAAAAGCATGAATTACACCGGCTGCTGGGAGCTTTGTTATCAAAGAAACTTTCACAAAATGAAAAGCTAAACATAATTGAAAAAGAGTACGATATTCCATTAGAGGAAGCTTTAAGAAAGGATGTGAGCGTTATGTGTAATCTGAGTCAGGGAATTGTAGATGATACAAAAGCAGAAATCATACTGAATAATGTTCAAAAAAGGCTATACATTAGAGCAGATTGCAGATGTAACAGAAAAGAGCATATCTGAAATTGAGAAAATTGTAAAGAAAGAGCCTGCAATGGCGTAACTATCATTATTAAAAATAAAACGTAATTTCTTGCATATCTTCATAGTATATGTTACGATTTTACTGTTGTTAAGACGAATCTAAAGGATGATGCTTGCACGCATCATCCTTTTTAAATACAGGAGAAGTAAATGAATATCAATAGACAGGAAAGAGCGCCGATTTATGAGGCTCTTGAGGAGTTTAAGAAGAAGAGAGTGGTGCCGTTTGATGTGCCGGGACACAAGAGAGGCAGGGGAAATCCTGAGCTGGTGCATCTGCTCGGAGAAAAGTGTGTAGGGCTTGATGTCAATTCAATGAAGCCGCTTGACAATTTGTGCCATCCGGTTTCGGTAATCAGAGAGGCGGAGGAGCTTGCGGCGGATGCCTTTGGAGCGGCAAATGCTTTTCTTATGGTAGGGGGCACCACCTCAGCGGTGCAGGCCATGATTTTGTCCACCTGCAAGGCAGGAGACAAGATTATACTTCCGAGAAATGTTCATAAAAGCGCTCTTAATGCACTCGTACTCTGTGGAGCGATACCGGTTTATGTCAATCCGCAGACGAATGCGAAGCTTGGTATTTCGCTTGGAATGGAGATTGACCAGGTGGCGAGGGCTATCGAGGAAAATCCGGATGCAAAGGCTGTGCTTGTAAACAATCCGACATATTACGGAATCTGTTCTGACCTTAAGTCGATAGTTGCGCTGGCTCATTCGAAGGGAATCAAGGTGCTCACGGATGAGGCACATGGTACACATCTTTATTTTGGAAAGGGGCTTCCGATATCAGGAATGGCAGCCGGGGCAGATATGTCTGCGGTATCGATGCACAAATCGGGAGGAAGCCTGACACAGAGCTCGATTCTGCTCACCGGAAGGAATGTAAATGCTGATTATGTGAGGCAGATTATCAACCTCACACAGACCACGAGCGCATCTTATCTGCTATTGTCAAGCCTTGATATATCAAGAAGAAATTTAGCACTCAGGGGAGAGGAATCCTTTGCCAAGGTGGCACAGATGTCGGAGTACGCAAGGCAGGAGATTAATTCCATAGGCGGATATTATGCGTATGGGCGTGACCTTGTAAACGGCACGAGCATATATGATTATGATGTGACAAAGCTGTCCATCTATACGCTCAATATAGGGCTTGCCGGAATAGAGGTATATGATCTGCTGCGTGATGAGTATGATATCCAGATAGAGTTTGGAGATATCTGTAATATACTTGCGTATATATCAATCGGTGACAGAATACAGGATATAGAGAGGCTCGTAGGTGCGCTTGAGGATATCAAGCGCCTTTACAGCAAGGACAAGACCGGACTTTTGTCTGGAGAGTACATAAACCCAAAGGTGGCGGTATCGCCGCAGGAGGCATTTTATTCGCAGAAGAAATCAGTGCGCATTATGGATGCGGTAGGCGCTGTAAGTGGTGAGTTTGTCATGTGTTATCCACCGGGAATCCCGATTCTTGCACCGGGAGAGCTTATCACAAAAGAAATTGCGCAATACATTGTCTACGCAAAGGAAAAGGGCTGTTCCATGCAGGGAACAGAGGATCCTGCGGTTGAATATCTTAAGGTATTGGAGCAGTAAACAGGAGGAAAAGCTATGCAAATGTGGTTTTCACAATATCATACTGTTAATGTCAAGCTGGATGTAAGGATACAGGAGCAGCTTTTTTCAGGGCAGAGTGATTATCAGAAAATAGATGTGTTTAAATCATATGAATTTGGAAAAATGGTTGCGCTGGATGGCGAGATTGTTTTTTCGGACACAGATGAGTTTATATATGATGAGATGGTCACACATGTGCCGATGGCGGTTCATCCGAATGCAAAAAGGATACTTATAATAGGTGGAGGCGACGGCGGTGTGGCGAAGGAGCTCATCAATATCCGTCAGTTGAGCATATTGATGTGGTTGAGACAGACAAGATGTTTGTCGATGTATGCAGGCGGTTTTTCCCGGAGGTAGCATGTGGGCTAGAGGATGAGAGAATTTCCATGTTTTATGATGACGGTCTGCGCTTCTTACGCAGGAAGCATGATGAATATGACCTGATAATCAACGATTCCACGGACCCGCTCGGACATACGGAGGGACTTTTCACAAAAGAATTTTACGGAAGCTGTTATAAGGCACTAAAGGATGATGGAATCATGGTTTACCAGCACGGCAGCCCTTTTTATGATGAGGACGAGCTTGAGTGCCGGAAAATGCACAGAAAGGTGTATAAATCATTTCCTATAAGCAGGGTATATCAGGCACATATTCCAACCTGTCCGTCAGGCTACTGGCTGTTTGGGTTTGCATCGAAGAAATATCATCCGCTTTATGATCTGGATGCAAAAAGATGGGATGCACTGGGACTTAAAACCTGGTATTATACAACACATTTACACAGGGGAGCCTTCATGCTTCCGAAATATGTGGAGGATTTACTCGAGGAAGAGGAAACAAAGTAAAACAAATTAGAAAAACTATATCATAACCAAAGCGAATCAGGAGGACAAAAATGAGCAGATTACTTATTATCGGATGTGGTGGAGTTGCGCAGGTGGCAATCAGAAAATGCTGCCAGAACAGCGAGGTATTTACCGAGATTATGATTGCAAGCAGAACCAAGTCAAAATGTGATGACTTGAAGGCAAAGCTTGAGGGAAAGACAAGTACAAGGATTGAGACGGCAAAGGTTGATGCTGACAATGTGGAGGAATTAAAAGAGCTGATTAATGCATACAAGCCGGATGCGGTTTTAAATGTTGCGCTTCCGTATCAGGATCTTACAATCATGGATGCATGTCTTGCGTGTGGTGTTGACTACATCGATACTGCCAACTATGAGTGTGAGGATACTGAGGATCCAAAGTGGAGAGCAATCTACGAAAAGCGCTGCAAGGAGCTTGGATTTACGGCATATTTTGATTATTCATGGCAGTGGGCATATCAGGAGAAATTCAAGGAGGCAGGGCTTACAGCTATACTTGGAAGCGGATTTGACCCGGGTGTGACCTCTGTTTATTCTGCATATGCGCTGAAGCATTATTTTGATGAAATACATACTATAGACATTCTCGACTGCAATGGCGGTGACCACGGATACCCGTTTGCGACAAACTTTAATCCTGAGATAAATCTGCGTGAGGTTTCTGCGAACGGCTCATACTGGACAGACGGCCACTGGGTAGAGACAAAGCCTATGGAGTGGAGAGCGCAGTACAATTTTGACCAGGTTGGAGAAAAGGATATGTATCTGCTTCACCACGAGGAGATTGAGTCGCTCGCCAAAAACATTCCGGGAATAAAGAGAATCAGATTCTTCATGACCTTTGGACAGAGCTATCTCACACACATGAAGTGTCTTGAGAATGTCGGCATGTTAAGAACAGACCCAATCATGGTGGATGGAAAGGAAATAGTGCCAATACAGGTGCTTAAGGAGCTGCTTCCTGATCCTGCATCCCTGGGACCTCGCACAGTCGGAAAGACAAATATCGGATGTATTTTTACAGGTGTCAAGGACGGAAAGGAAAAATCAATCTACATCTACAATGTATGTGACCATCAGGAGTGCTACAAGGAGGTTGAGTCGCAGGCGATTTCTTATACACAGGTGTGCCGGCAATGATTGGTGCCATGATGGTGGTAAAGGGACTTTGGAAGAAGCGGGAGTGTTCAATCTCGAGGAGATGGATCCGGATCCATACATGGAGGCTCTTAATAAGTTCGGACTGCCTTGGCAGGTAGTGGAGAATCCGGTTCCTGTGGACTGCTACAAGACTGAGGATGAGTCAGTACATATGGATTAGTCCGGAGGCCGGTATGAAGATAAATGAATTAAGAACTCCCTGTTATGTGATAGACGAGGGAAAATTAACTGAAAATCTTTTGATATTAAATGGTGTCATGCAAAGGACAGGTGCAAGGATTCTTCTGGCACAGAAGGCATTCAGCGCATTTTATGAATATCCTCTTATCGGCAGATATCTAAGCGGGACAACTGCAAGCGGGCTTTTTGAGGCCCGCCTTGCACATGAAGAAATGGGAAAGGAAAACCATGTATTCTGTCCCGCTTTTTTGCCGCAGGAGATGGATGAGCTGGTAGAAATATGTGACCATATTGTATTTAATTCCGTATCGCAATATCTGCTTCACAGGGATAAAATAGAAAAGGCTGATAAAAAAATAAGTGTCGGGCTCAGAATAAACCCTGAGTGCTCTACACAGGAGGGGCATGAGATATATGACCCATGTGCGCCGGGCTCAAGGCTTGGGATAACAAGAGAGGCACTCGATAAGGCTATTAAAAACGGGCTTGATTTATCACGTATAGAGGGCTTTCATTTTCACACGCTCTGCGAACAGGATTCGGATGCGCTCGAAACGACTCTTGCAGCGGTAGAGGAGAAATTCGGAGATTTACTGTATGGGCTTAAGTGGCTCAATATGGGAGGCGGACACCACATCACAAGGGCAGACTATGACATTGAGAAGGCTTGAAAAATGCATTACGCATATGCGCGACAAATACGACCTTGAAATCTATCTGGAGCCGGGAGAGGCGGTTGCGCTTGATGCAGGCTATCTGGAGACAACGGTGCTTGATATAGTTGAAAACAATGGTATAAAGATACTCATTCTGGATACATCCGCAGCCTGCCATATGCCGGACGTGCTTGAGATGCCGTACCGTCCGCCGCTTATGGATAGTGGCGAGCCGGGTGAGAAGAAGTATACCTACAGATTGTCCTCATGTACCTGTCTGGCAGGTGATGTGATAGGGGATTATTCATTTGACAAGGAGATAAAAACCGGTGACAGACTGCGCTTTTGCGATATGGCAATCTACTCGATGGTCAAAAATAATACCTTTAACGGCATGCCGCTTCCGGACATTGCCGTAATGGATGAAAATAAGGATTGTAAGGTTATCAGGAGATTCAAATATGAAGATTTTAAATGCAGGCTGTCCTAGGGCAGACGGCTTCTATATGCCGGCGGAGTATGCTCCCCACAAGGGCACCATCATCATCTGGCCGAAGCGCCCGGGCTCATGGATTTACGGTGCCAAGCGGGCAAGAGAGGCTTTTGCGGAGGTGATATGTGCGATAGCAGAGTCTGAGCAGGCATATGTGCTCGCTGAGGCAGATGTGATAGACAATGCAAGGTCTGTTGTGGAAGCTGCCAGAAAGCAGAAAAATTATCAGGAAAATTTCCCGGTGAAATATATACAAATGGAGTCAGATGATGCCTGGGCCAGAGATGTGGGGCCGACCTCGTGAAAAATGAGGATGGCGCTGTCAGAGGAATCGACTGGTGCTTTAATGCCTGGGGCGGCAAGGTGGACGGACTGTACGCAGACTGGACAAAGGATGACAGAGTAGCGGCTTTATTTTGCAACGAAACCGGATATGACATATATGATGCGCATCCGTTTGTCCTTGAGGGTGGAGCCATCCATACAGACGGAGAGAAAACTGTGATAGTGACTGAAAGCTGTCTGCTAAGCAAGGGCAGAAATCCGGAATTATCGAAGTCTGAAATAGAACAGAAATTAAAGGATTACCTTGGAGCCGAAAAAATCATCTGGATTCCTTATGGAATATACAATGATGAAACCAACGAGCATGTGGACAACGTATGTGCATTTACAAGCCCGGGGCATGTGGTGCTGGCATGGACTGATGACAAGGATGACCCACAGTGCAGATGTCCTCAGCGGACCTTGAAATATTGGAAAATGAAACTGATGCAAGAGGCAGGAAAATTGAGGTTCACAAGGTTTACATTCCAAAGAAGCCGGTGTGTATCACAGAATATGAGCTTTCGGGATTCACCTTTGAGGAGGGTGAGGATGAGCGCGAGGCAGGAGAACGCCTGGCGGCAAGTTATGTGAATTTTTACATCACAAACGGCGGTGTGCTCATTCCACAGTTTGGTGATGTGATGGATGAGCCTGCGCTTAAAGCAATCGGAAGCCTTTTTGAGGGAAGAAAAGTGTATCCGATATATGCGCGCGACATAATTGTCGGCGGGGGAAATATACACTGTATCACACAGCAGATACCACAGTAATTTAATTGGTTGTAATCGTTTTCGGTCTCACAGAGGCTTGGTAAAGCCCATTGTGAGATGACAGGATGAGAAAGGTGAATAGTATGAGAGAGGTTACAATTGCTGCAATCCAGATGAGCTGCAGCCGTGACGTAAAAGAAAATATTGAAAAAGCAGCAAAGCTTATAAGAGCTGCGGCAGAGGCCGGAGCGCAGATAATACTTCCTTCGGAGCTTTTTTGAGAGACAGTATTTCTGTCAGGAGAGGCGGTACGATTATTATGACTATGCAAAGCCGCTTTCTGAAAATGATGCGGTGCAGAGCATGAAGGCACTTGCAAAGGAGCTTGGAGTGGTGATTCCTGTGAGCTTTTATGAGGCGGGAGAGGGCAGACAGCTTTTCAACTCAGTGGCGGTGATAGATGCCGACGGAGAGGTGCTTGGAATATACCGAAAGACACATATCCCGGATGATCATTATTATCAGGAGAAGTTTTACTTCACACCGGGAAATACAGGCTTTAAAGCTTTTAAGACAAGGTATGCAACCATTGGAGTCGGTATATGCTGGGATCAGTGGTTCCCGGAAACGGCAAGAGGCATGGCTTTAAAGGGCGCGGAGATACTTTTTTACCCTACAGCCATAGGCAGCGAGCCGATACTGGAATGTGACAGCATGCCACACTGGAGAAGGTGCATGACCGGACATGCAGCCTGCAATCTGATGCCGGTTGTGGCGGCAAACAGGATAGGCACAGAGGAGGTTGTACCGTGTGCGGAAAACGGAAACCAGAGCTCTGCACTGACATTTTATGGTTCTTCGTTTATCACAGATGCGACCGGAGAGGTTGTTGAGCAGATGGACAGAGTATCGGAGGGCTTCATACTCCACAGTTTTGATCTGGATGAGCTGGAGAGTGAGAGAAAGAGCTGGGGACTGTTCAGGGACAGGCGGCCGGAGATGTATGGGGAGAATTAGCTTAGATTACCCTAATGATTACAAATTTATTTAAAGTTAATTTAAAACACAGGATATAGCAAAGGCGCTATATCCTGTGTTTTTTGGAGTTCCCTATTAGTGTATTAGAACATCGGAAAAGATACATATTATTGTTTCAACAGCACTTTTGATGTCTTCTTCCGGTGTGGTAATAGGTGCAATCCCATAGTTTTCTACTAGAAAGTTCAGAATGTTAGGAGAAAGGAACGCCGGTAGAGAAGGACCGAGACGGATATTTTTTATACCAAGATGTAACAGTGTTAAGAGGATGCAGACTGCTTTCTGTTCATACCAGGAGAGTACAAAGGAAAGCGGAAGCTCGTTTACTGAACATCCAAATGCATCCGCAAGTGCTATTGCAACCTGTATCGCGCCATAAGCGTCATTACACTGTCCCATATCCATCAGTCGCGGAAGACCACCAATTTCTCCAAGATTTAGATCGTTGAAACGAAATTTTCCACATGCCAGAGTCAGGACGATACTGTCAGGAGGCGTCTGTTTTACAAATTCTGTATAGTAATTTCTGCCCGGTTTGGCACCATCACAGCCGGCAACCAGGAAGAAATGACGGATAGCTCCTGATTTTACGGCCTCTATTACCGTATCCGCATGGGACAGGATTGCTGAATGACCAAAACCGGTTGTTACCTGTGTGCCGCCATTTATGCCTGTGAAGGTCTGATCCTCCTTGTAACCACCGAGCTCAAGTGCTTTTTCAATAACAGGAGTGAAATCCTTCTGTTCATCGATATGAACAGTACCCGGGAAGGCAACCACTTCTGTTGTGAACACTCTGTCGATGTAGCTGCTTTTTGGAGGCATCAGACAATTTGTGGTGTAGAGAATAGGAGCAGGAATATGATCAAATTCTTTTTGCTGATTCTGCCATGCTGTTCCGAAATTTCCTTTCAAGTGAGGGAATTTCTTTAAGAGTGGATATGCATGGGCAGGGAGCATTTCACCATGAGTGTAGATATTGATTCCCTTTCCATTTGTCTGTTCAAGCAAAAGCTGCAGGTCCTTTAAATCGTGTCCGGTTACTACGATAAAAGGTCCCTTTTCCACCGTAAGCGTAACATCTGTTGGCTCCGGTGTTCCATAGGTTTGTGTATTTGCCTTGTCTAGAAGTGCCATGCACTTTAGATTGATTTCACCTACCTTGAGAACTGTTTGAAGCAGCTCATCCATACTTTCTGCGTAACCAATCCTGAACAAGGCTTCACAGAAAAACTGATTTACCTCGGGATCTTCAAAATTCAGGACATATGCATGATAGGCATATGCAGCCATTCCGCGAATACCAAAGAGAATAAGTGACTTCAGGGAACGGATATCTTCATCAGCATTCCATAGCTGTTGCATATCATATTCGTCAGTTCGTCCACAAGGAGACTGACATTTATTACAGTTGCCAACCAGAGAGGCTTTTTCTGCTCTGACCTTTTGTATCATATCTTCGATTGCTGCATTATCAAAGCTTACATTTGTAATTGTGGTAAATAAGCCCTCGATAATGGTCTGCCAGGTCTTTTTTGAAACAGCTGATGTGTCATCGACAGCTCTCGCCAGACCAATCAGTGCGCCTGTCAATTCATCCTGTAACTGTGCAGTATCTGCCTTTTTTCCGCAGACACCTGTATTTCCGGTACAGCCGGTGCATCCGGCCGTTTGTTCACATTGAAAACAAAACATATTTTTTTCCTCCATCAGTAGTTTTTTATGTTTCTGATAGAATAATAGCGTTATAAAAAACAACTTGTATGTTTGATTTCCAACATAACGAATGCTTTTGAAAAAAATTTATCTATTATAATTAGAATAGTTTTTTCTTAATCCCTTAACAATAATAAACATAGTCACAAATTCAGCCGCCGGAAAAGCAAGCCACACACCTGTCATGCCGAAGGCGGCTGAAAGTGCGAATGCGAAAATGCTTATAGCGATAAAACCACGCATGATAGATGCCGCAAATGCATATTTTACGGACTCAACGGCACTTAGGATAGCAGAACCTACTATATTGATTCCGGCAAAAATAAAGCCTGTAAAGTAAAGACGCAGTCCGCTCTCGGCATACGAAGCAAGCCTGGCATCGTGCTCGCTGTTGAAAACAGATGTCACAAAAGGTGCAAAGGTGCATATGAACAAAATGAGCAGTGCAGCAATTAAGAGAGATGAAACGACAGCCATCCTGAGTATCGAATCTACATTTTTTCTTAGTCCTCTGCCGTAATAGTCGCTGATAAGAGGCTGTGAACCCTGTGCTATTCCGTTGAACAAAGCTACAGCGACCAGTGACGTATTGGCAACCACACCGTATGCTGCCACGCCGATATTTCCTGCAAGCCTCAGGATAATCATATTGAAGACAATAGTTATGACACCTGATGATATCTCAGCAACAAAGG
>ENA-OQEQ01000049-OQEQ01000049.1-human-gut-metagenome-genome-assembly--contig:-NODE-49-length-12049-cov-0.987754_pt1 | contig 12049 bp, 11 predicted proteins | sample MGYA00242799_ERZ504643 | MGnify/ENA primary metagenome ERZ504643 (study PRJEB26092, sample SAMD00036340) | human gut metagenome | host: Homo sapiens | study: EMG produced TPA metagenomics assembly of... | reverse complement strand
CTTCTTTTCCTTTGGAGCCTTTGGCTTTTTTCTTTTTTAGGTTTTTTGGGTCTTCTTTTCTTTTTTATGGCTTTTTTGCCCTTCTTCGGCTTATCTGTGGCTTCGTTTAGCTCTCCGTCAGCATCCAGTGCTTCAAGTATCTGTTTATTTTCATCCGAGAGCATCTGTGCGTCAGTTTCTGTGCCATCCGCCATGCCCTGTGTATCTGTAACGTCATCTGACTGTGGCTCTTTTGTAAAAAATGATATTATTTTTTTAAAAAGGCTCTTTTTTTCCGTACCTTGCGCATCAAGCTCTCCATCAGTCGTCTCATGTGCCTTCATCTGACGGCTTGCATAATCATCTATATCATTCCCTGTCTCACCGGTTTTTCCTTCAAGCAGATCACCGATATTATCCAGGCCATCACTACCCAGTATGTCAAGTACATCCTTTGATGCATTTCCTGCCAGGTCCGGCTCTCCTATTTCTTCAACCATCTGAGGTTCATTTGTTATTATACTCTCCGGAGTCTCCTCCTGTTTGGGATTCTCAGCCATTTCCGGCATGTTTGCATCCATCATCTCTTTCCCAGAATCTGCCGGTGTAAAATTAAATACCGCATCGCTTAGATTATCGTCTGCTTTGTTTTCCTGTTTATCTCCCTGAGTCTCCTGTTCCTTCATCCTGCGGTCAAACTCAGTGAGCATATCATCAAGTGAAGCATCCTTGTCATCAGGAGCCGGAGTCTGTACATTAAGAGCCTGACCCTTGGCCTGCTCATTCTCCCTCTCAAGTTCCTTTTCAAAGTTCGACAGATACTCATCATATGTCTCATTTTCAAGCTCGTCCTCAAACTTTTTGAGGAATTCATCCTGATCAGCCCCAGACATCTTCGTATCTGTATCCTGCAGTTTGTTCATTGAATCCAGCAAATTGTCCAGATAGTTTTCTGTCGATTTATCGCTCATTAGTATTCTCCATCTATAATCCATTAAAGGGTGCAGCTAAACAAGCCACACCCCCTTGTATCTAAATATATTATGCTTTATCAAGCAGCTTGTCAATCGCCTCTACAAGCTTTCCAATTTCAGGCTTTGTAAGCTGTGCGTCTGCTCCAAGCTGTTCACCCTTTTTCCTCATCTCTTCATTTACCAGTGAAGAGAATATGATAACCGGTATATCTCTAAGCTCTGAATCTGATTTTACAAGCTTTGTGAGTCTGTGTCCATCCATGAGCGGCATCTCAATATCAGTTATAATGCAGTCAAGATGCTTTGTAATATCGCCCTTTGCCTGCATAGCCTTTATCACATCCCAGGCCTCCTGACCATTCTCTTCCACTATGAGATTGGTATATCCCGACTTCTTAAGGCACTCGGTGATGAGCTTTGACAATAAAGCCGAATCCTCTGCGATAAGAATTGTAGCATCACTCCTATCTCTTGCCTCCATCTCATCAATATCATTAACCCTAAGTCCTGTCTGCGGACTAATAGAAGCAACTATAGCCTCAAAATCAAGGATAACTATAAGCCTGTCATCCATTTTGATAACACCGGTAGCAGTGCTGCCATGCTCGCCCGTCAGTGTCTCGTCCGGCTTTATGATATTCTCCCACGATACACGGTGTATACCGATAACCTGATCTACATGAAATGCCACATTGAGTTTGTTAAAATTCGTAATGATAAATAAGCCCTTTTCATCCGTCTGTGGCAGATTAAGACTATTCTTTAAATTGATAACCGTAATCATTGTGTCACGTGGCATAAATATTCCCTCAACACTCGGATGAGTATTCGGAACAGGAGTGACCGGCATATATTGCAAAATCTCTCTGATCTTTGCGACATTGATTCCGTAGTGATTGTCTCCCAACGTGAATTCAAGCACTTCAAGCTCGTTTGTTCCTGACTCCAATAATATGTTCGTATCCATAATACAACCTCCGCCTCTTAGTAATCTAAGTATATCATATGTTTTATAATTCAATCAAACTTTTTTCGTTATCTTTTATAACCGACATCTTAATATTGTCACATGCTGTACCCTGAGGTATCTTGAAAAGCAGCACCACATCAACCGCATCGTGCGCCTTTACGGTTCCCTGAAAAGTATTAAGGGAATATGTAAGGAATGTGCCCTCAGCCGTGTATTCCTTTCCATCGGGGAAAGTGGCTTTATATGTCCTGGCATTGCCAAACATATCAACATTTATATCCTCGCCTGTCGGATTTTTAAGGGTGAATTTCATAACCGCAAAAGTATTACCGCTTCCTGCCGTCATAGAATAGTATGAGCCCTCATTGTACACATCTGACTCGTTTACTCCATCATATGTAATTTCAAGGCTGCCGTAGCCTGTTGCCTCGGCAAGTGACACCTTCTTTTCCTGCGTGGCAGAAGGCTCTTTCTGCGAATTACTGCTCTTATCATTTCCGGCTTCAGATGTCTTATTATCCTGCGAAAGTGAATTATCAGGTGACGCCTCGTCCACTTTCTCAGTGTCCTCAGCATCCTCCATATCCCCACGATTCTCCGTAGCGTTAGTCATGCCATCCTGCTGGTATATATTGTGTTTTGCAACAACATATGCTGAATAATTAGCGATAAGGCTTTGTTCCGCATCAGTCATATCATATAATTTTGTTCCGCAGCCTGTCAACGTTATAATTGCTGTAAATGCCACAGCTGCCATTTTTATATTTCTTCCCATCATTGCAATAAACCCATTCTTATCTTATGACTTTTATCCTAATAATACATATAGTAACACATTTATTGATTGTTTGCAATAAATAACTCAAGTTCAAACCAGAATTCTACACCATCCTTGTGATTTATGACACCATACCCTCTGTGATGCAGTTCCATAATGGCCTTTACTATAGACAGTCCTATGCCGCTTCCGCCATATTCCCTTGTTCTGGCCTTGTCCACCTTATAGAACTTATTCCATATATTGTCTATATCCGTTTCCGGTATAGGCTCTCCCGTGTTAAACACACTGACCCTCACGTGATCGCTGTACATGCTGTATGATACGGTAATAGTACCACCTCTTGTGCAGTGATTTATCGCATTGCTGATATAGTTTGTCACAACCTCTTCAATCTTGTATATATCACCGCTCACATATACGGAATCGGTGCGGTCAAATCTCAATTGCTAGCCTCATTTTTCTGTGCCAGAAGCTTAGATGAGTCTATAACCCCTCTGACAAGCGGTGTCAGATCAAACCTTGTCATCTCAAGCACATCGCTGCCATCCTCCAGATGATTGAGAGATAAAAGCTTCATAACCATACGGTTCATCTTGTCAGTCTCGTCCATGATGACATCACAGTAGAAGTTACGGCTCTCATCATCGTCATTTACGACCTCCTTGAGCCCCTCAGCATAGCCTGAGATCAGAGCAAGCGGAGTTTTTTAACTCATGTGACACATTTGACAAAAACTCCTTTCTCATCTCATCAATCTCTTCTTTTTTCTTTATATCACGCTGTAATTCATTGTTTGCCACCTTTAGTCTTGTGATGGTCTGCTCAAGTGTCTGCGACAGCTCATTCATATGCTCACCAAGCACATAAAGCTCCTTTGCACTGTTTTCCGTATCAATGTACTTCGCATCAAAATCAAGCTTCGCCATCCTTGTCGACAGCTCAGTCATATTTCTTATCGGCCTGGTCATGTTGCGAGCAACAATATATGCCATAAACACTCCCACAACAATAGCAGCCACTCCACCTATTGCAAAAAAGCGGTTCGATATGGACACGCTCTCCTTAATGCTCTCAAGCGGTGTCTTCATGTATACAAAGTTACCGTCAATCAGTCTGTTATTTATGATAATATACTCTGTCCCCAGCCTTTTATCCTTCTGCCTTGTCATATTCAGGTTGTTGTAGTCTGCCGAATTACGACGACATGCTTGCCTCCAAAAGCAGCTGGAATATTTCCTGATTGTCAGTGGTTCCCTCAATTATGACCTTACCGTATTTATTGAACACAACCGCATCTATATTGGCGCCAACGCATTTCTTTTCAAATGCTACAGCAAACGTATCATCTGAAAGTTTGTCATTTTTTGCAGCCAAGTCCACCATTTTGTATACAGCAAGCATCTCTTTTTCCTTGTTAAATACATAATACTTTTCCAGCAGTGTGTTATTAGCCATCCAGAACACGCCTACTATCAGAAGTACAATGAATGAAATCACAAGCGTAAGCTGCGTGGATAGCGTTTTTTTCTTCTTCATGATGACACCTCTTATCCCGAATCCATTAGTCCTAAGCTTAACACTTACTGTATCTCGAACTTATATCCCACACCCCAGACAGTCTTTATAAAGTCGCCTTTAGCGCCCATCTTGCTTCTTAATTTCTTCACATGTGTATCAATAGTCCTCGCATCGCCAAAATAATCATAGCTCCACACACTGTCAAGTATGCGCTCCCTGGTAAGCGCAATTCCCTGATTGTTCATAAAGTAATCCAAAAGCTCAAATTCCTTTACCGAAAGTTCAATATTCCTGCCATCAATAGCTACAGTGTGTGCCGTCTTATCCATGACAATACCACCGGCCTCGCTTATTACTGCCTCCTTGCCCAGTTTATTCGCCCTGCGAAGGAGAGCATTTACCCTGGCCACCAGTATCTTTGGAGAAAATGGCTTTGAAATGTACTCATCAGCACCAATGTCAAAGCCGTTTAATTCATCACGCTCATCACCCTTAGCTGTAAGCATAATAATCGGCACCTTTGAAGTCTGTCTGATTTCACGGCATACCTCAAAGCCATTTATCCTTGGCATCATTATATCGAGCACCAGCAGTGCTATGTCCTTCTGCTGATAAAATATGTCAAGTGCCTCCTCGCCGTCTCCGGCCTCAAGTACCTCGTACCCTTCCCTTGCAAGGAAATCATGCACGAGCTTTCTCATCCTGCTCTCGTCATCTACCACAAGTATCTTTATTTTGTCCACTCTGTTGCATCCTGCCTTTCATCCAGTGCTTTTTCCCTCTCTTCTACTGCCTTTTCCCCTTTTTTCAAGCTCCTTTCTGCCAGTTTTCATATTTGTCTATCAGCTCATTCTCGTAGTCCACCACATACGGACTGTGTCCACTCACATATGTGATGCCAAACATAACAGCTATGGCAGCCGATAATACAATAGTAAAAAACAATGCCACATGGAACTTTTTCTTATAGCCTTCCGTCTGTTTTTTTACCTCGACAACCGCTTTTTTATCCTCAGGAATATAAATCGGACGGATATCCTCATTCTTGATATAGGGAATCGTATGCAGATATTCCTGCAGTTCAACAAGAAACGATAGCCCTACAGGAGTAAAAAAATACCCCGGCTTGTTAAGCCTTAAATACAGCTTGTATACCGTATCCGGGTCAGACATATCAGTCTGATCCTTTATATATCGTATTCCGTCACTTTCTTTTTTTGCCTGCCTTGCCTCTTCCTTTGTCTGAAACTCAAACCCATCAACTACATACATCATATTCCCTCTTTCTAATCATCGCGCTCTGCAATCTCACCCGAACGATATGCCGCAATGAGATGCTTTAGATCAGCTATCTTTTCCTTCATCTTTATTCCGACATCCGTATCTCCGACAAGTATTCTCTTATCAAGTACTTCTACAGCCTCACGCCTTGATACGATATCCCTCTCATCCCTTACTGCCGTCTCCGGTGATTCAAACGGCTCATGTGCTGTCAATGTCAGCCCATATGAATTGTAAATCAGGGTATATCCCGCGATGCCTGTCCGCCTGCGGTACGCCTTTGAAAAACCACCATCTATGACTATCACTCTGCCGTCGCACTTCACAGGGCTTTCACCTCTTAATCTGTGCACAGGAACATGTCCGTTTATGATATGGTCTCTTTTATCATGCAAACCAAACTCCTCTAGTATACGCTGCGCACACTCAGGCTTGTTTATATAGTCATAATAAAAGTTTTTCTTTTCTATTTTCATGTCATCGTCATCTATAAAATATCTCTCAAACGTAGCCATCTTATTTCTGCCATAAAGCGGAGAATATGGTGCTGTCCATATGTACCACATGATATCGCTGCCCTTTTGTCTTTCCAGCCTGTCATCCGAGAAAAAAGCCTTTCTGACGTAAGTCTCCAGTATATCAAACAAAGCTTTGCCACTATACTCTTTACCGTAGATATTTACCTTTGCGAAGCTTCCGTCCTCCTCCATCGGGATGCATCCGTGGAAAAGCAGATTGCCATTATATACCTTGTACATGCTGCCTCTTTTAAGCAGCAGCCCAACGTGGTTTTTAAGCTTCTCGCAATGAATAAACGAGCTCCTGAGCCTCTGTATGACTTCCTCTTCCCCCTCTGTCAGCCTGTAAGGATCAGCAGGGTCAATTGTCGGAAAGCTTGTATCAAGAAGCTTATAAGTTCTGCCCTCAAGCTCTATAGTGCCCTGTTCATAATCAATATGTTCCAAAAGCAATCGTTCCTTCATGCCATACTCAGGCCACTTCTTAATGAGCTGTCCCTCCAGCTTGAAACGTATGATGGCAATGGCCTTGTGCATCTTTTTTATCAGATCACTCTCCATATTATCTGCGCCACTTGGAGCCACCTTAAACACAAATCTGGTACATGGGTCATCCTTGTAAGCCTTCAGTGCAAACGTAGCAAGCGGAAGCATATTTATACCATACCCCTCCTCGACCACATCCAGATTACCATATCTGATACTGTTTCTGACAACAGTTGCAATACATGCAGGATTTCCTGCGGCTGCCCCCATCCAGATAATATCGTGATTGCCCCACTGTATATCCAGCGAGTGATATCTGCACAGCCTGTCCATTATCAGATGTGGCCCCGCTCCCCTGTCATATATATCACCAAGCACATGCAGATGGTCAACAGCAAGTCTCTGAATAAGCTCGGAAAGCACCACTATAAACTCCTCCGCAGTGCCCAGCTCCACTGTTGTATTGATGATTGACTCGTAGTAAGCCTCCTTGTTTAACACCTCCGGCTTTTCTGTGATGAGCTCCTCTATAACATATGCATACTCCTCCGGCAAAGCTTTTCTCACCTTGGAGCGCGTATACTTTGATGAAACGGTCTTGCACACCTCTATCAGCTTATAAAGAGTCGTCTTATACCACGAATCCATATCCGGCTCGTCCTGCTTAATAAGCTCCATCTTTTCCCTTGGGTAGTAGATGAGTGTGGCAAGCGCAGCCTTGTCAGCCTTGTTCATCGCCAGACCAAATACATCATCTATCTTCTTTCTTACAGCCCCGGAACCATTTTTCAGCACATGGGAAAAGGCTTCATACTCACCATGCACATCAGATACAAAGTGCTCTGTGCCCTTTGGCAGGTTTAAAATAGCCTGCAGATTGATAATCTCAGATGATGCCTTGCCTATTGTCGGATACATCTCCGACAGCTGTTCCAAATAATGTAAGTGTTCTTTATCAATTGCTATATCATTCATTTATATCTAGACCTCGTAATACTGATTCATTCACCTTATTTATTTCCTTTTCAAGCTTACAGCCCGTGTATACACACTTCATAATGCACTTTCTGATCGGCTCCTCAAAATTAGTACCCTCGCACTTATCCAAAACTCCCTGCAATGTAAGCTGTACAAGTATACTCTCCCCTGTCTGCGGATCTGTGGCTATGTTTTCGTACACCTTCTTGTAGTACTTATCACTCACTACCGGGTACTCAGTCAGCGCCATTTCCCGCCACTTTCTGAAACTTAGCGACATATGTTCACCTGCTCTTTTGTATATAATAAAACATTGTACCAATTAGCGGTGCTCTAATCAATGCCTCAGACACATTTATTTCAAAAAATTTTTTTGATATTTATTATAAATAAAGCTGCATTTGTTTAAATAAAAAAAGTGTAAGCTGCATTCAGCTTACACTAATTAAGTTTCAGGACACCTCCCTTTTATATAACAAACATTCTTATTTGACAGTAATTGACGTTTTCTTATATATTTATTTATGTTTCAACAATAACCATTATAGTTTATTGTGCATGTCAATACTTGACCAAATTTGGAGTTTATTTTTTAAAAAGAAGGGAGATTAGCTCATAAATGAACCGACTTGAAATAGCAAACAACATATCGACGAATATTGAGCGCGAACGCATAAAGCTTGGTATGTCCCAGGCACAGTTTGCAAAAGCACTTGATATGTCACTCTCCACCTACAAGCGAATAGCAAACGGAGAATCCTCTCGTATAGACATCTACACCGCTTACCGGATATACAAGCTGACAGGACGGTTTTCCTGCGAACTAACAGGCTTCAATGATGATGTAATAAACCTTGCAAAGCGCATCAAAAAGCTTTCCAAAAGCCAGCGCATACTTATAGACTCGATTATAGACACTGAGCTTGCGCTGTCTGCCTACAAGGATGAAAGCAGTCATAAGGAGGATCTGATTTCCGTCCTCATCCCGACAGGCAATATGACCGACGGCATGATTTTTGACTCCTACAACGTTGAAAAGCTTGATGTTTCAAATTACAGAAAAGCCTTCGGTGATGCCCTTCACATCGGAATCCGCATCACAAGCAATCATCTACATCCTGTATATAATAAAGGCGATATACTTCTAATCAGTCGAAACCCAATCCGCGACGGCGATACCGGTATCTTTATCAACGCACAGAACAAGCGTGCATACATCAGAAAACTCCACCAGAAAACCCCATGTGAGCTCACACCAATCAACAATTACGGTGAGACCTTTTATGTCGACAGCGATAACGTTGATGATATGAGCAAATGGATAAAATTCGGACACGTGCTCTGCAAGGTGCGCTAGCAGTTTACTCTGTTATTTTAATATCATCAAAGCAGTCAAAGGTTGCAAAGTAGTCTGCCGGAGTTTCTGCTCTTCTGATGAGTTTTGCCTCTCCATTGCTTTCGAGCAGTATCTCTGCTGAGCGAAGTCGTCCGTTATAATTGTAGCCCATCGAGAAGCCGTGTGCTCCTGTATCATGGATTACCAGATAGTCTCCCATATCAATCTTCGGAAGCTGTCTGTCAAATTGCAAACTTATCACAGTTCTCACAGAGTGAGCCTACCACATCATATGTATGGTCACAAGGAGCATCCTCCTTGCCGAGCACGGTGATATGATGATATGAGCCGTAAATAGCCGGTCTCATAAGGTTTGCCGCACACGCATCTACTCCTATATACTCCTTGTAGATATGCTTCTCATGGATAGCCTTTGTCACAAGACAGCCATAAGGAGCCATCATAAAACGTCCCATCTCTGTGTAAATAGCCACATCGCCCATTCCTGCCGGTACCAAAACCTCATCGTACACCTTATGTACACCGGCGCCGATAACTGATATATCGTTTGGTGTCTGATCCGGCTTATAAGCCACGCCAACTCCACCTGAAAGATTTACAAATCTAATATCGCAGCCGGTCTCATTTTTAAGCTCAACAACCAGCTCAAAAAGCTCCTTTGCAAGCTGTGGATAATACTCGTTGGTTACTGTATTGCTTGCCAGGAATGCATGCACGCCAAAGTATTTAGCGCCTTTTGACTTAAGAATTTTGAATGCCTCAAAAAGCTGTTCCTTTGTCATGCCATACTTGGAGTCTCCCGGATTGTCCATGATACCGTTTGACAGTGTGAACACTCCGCCCGGATTATATCTGCAGCTTATTGTCTCCGGAATATGTCCGATTGTTTCCTCCAAAAAATCAATATGTGTGAAATCATCGAGATTGATGATAGCACCAAGCTTGTCTGCATATGCAAATTCCTCTGCCGGTGTATCATTTGATGAAAACATGATATGCTCTCCGTCGAAGCCGCATGACTTTGCAAGCATAAGCTCTGTGTATGATGAGCAGTCACAGCCCATGTCATAATCCTTTAAAATCTTGAGCAGATATGGGTTTGGAGTAGCCTTTACAGCAAAATACTCTCTAAAACCCGGATTCCATGCAAATGCATCCTTTACAGCCTGCGCGTTGGCACGGATGCCAGCCTCGTCATATAAATGAAATGGTGTAGGGAATTTTTTAACAATCTCCTCTACCTGTTGTTTTGTCACAAATGGTGTCTTTTTCATGTTTTATCTCCTAACTTTTACATAGTAAAGTGTACTAAAACATATGCTACAACAAAATGGGTATATTTTCAAGAATTTTTATGGTATAATTTCTTATTAGGTAAATGTCTTTACTTTTTTAAGTATAGCTGATATAACTATTCAAATTAAGATACAATGGGAAACAGGAAAATGAACATTAAAGTACTTCAGTATATTGATAATACACAAAAAAAATAATATAACTACCGGTCAGGCTGCTGTAACCGGTGATAACATTCCTTCCAAAATCAGCTCCGCTGTCAATAGCACCGGTACTGATTTTGATCAGGTGCTTGACGATGCAAAAATGGCTGAAGCTGCTGTTGCCATTGACAGACTGATTGCCCAAAGTAACGGTGGCTCAGTTGATATGTCACTTGTACAGAGGTTCTTTGATCAAAATGGTATAAATATCGAGCTTTGCCGTAATACAGTTTCTCCTTCTGCCGCAGTTAATAATACAGCTGCTTATTCCGGTTCTCCAGCAATAAACAGAGGCTCTGTAAAGCTTGAAACTTCCGGTTTGTCATGTTCTGCCGATCTTGATGCAATTTTTAATGAGGCTGCCTCAAAATACGGTGTGGATGCCAAATTCCTTAAGCTATCGCCAAGTGCGAGTCTGACTTCTCCACAGAGTGCACCAGCCGTTCAGGTGCCATGGGTATCATGCAGCTCATGCCACAGACTGCTGCCTCACTTGGTGTCACAAACGCCTACGACCCATACCAGAATATCATGGGTGGCGCCAGGTACATAAGCGAAAAGCTCACCCAGTATAATGGTGACAAATCACTGGCCTTAGCTGCCTACAATGCAGCTCCGGCAACGTAGCCAAATATGGCGGCATTCCACCATTTAAAGAAACTCAGAACTATGTAGCAAAGGTTATGGCATACTATAATTCATAATAAATTGTATTCTGACTCACATAAAATTATATTTTTAATTCAAAGTAGCTTGACAAATGCTGATGTATATAGTAAACTTAGCAAGTTGATAGTTGCTGATGTGGCTCAGAGGTAGAGCACTTCCTTGGTAAGGAAGGGGTCACGGGTTCAATTCCCGTCATCAGCTTATTTAAAGAAAACCCCGAAGCTCAAGATTTTCCAGTAAAATCAAGAGTTTCGGGGTTTTTTGTACTTCATTTTTTCAAATTTAGTTATTTTATATATTGAATGCCACAGACATAAAGCCTGTGGCATTCAATGTATATGAGGAAAAGCATATGCGACGTCAATTCTGTGCACATGATAATTTTTAGTCGGAACTGAGTGTACCCCAACACATAGTTGAAATACAACAGCTCCTTTTGATGATATTATAGTAACACTTAATTGTGTCCTAAATATAGCCATGTGATAAATATTTTCTTAAATTTGGTAAATATTTACAAACAAACTCTTAATCCGGCAGAAATATTCTATATTTCAACAATATATTTCTCGTACGCATTGATAACAGTAGTTTCTCCCACCTTGTCAAGCCTGACAAACTGCCTGCCGTAACTCATATGAACATGTCCATGCACAAAATACCTTGGCTTATACTGCTCAATAAGCCTGTTAAACACATCAAAGCCTGTATGACATGTATCCTCACCATCATGCAGTCCCTTTGCCGGCGAATGAGTGACAAGCACATCAAAGCCGTTTTTACGTTTAAGCTTCCACCACAGCTTCTTAACACGCTTTGTCATCTCCTTCTGAGTATACTGATTTTTTCCCGGTTTATAGCGGTTTGAGCCTCCCAGGCCAAGAAACCGTACACCCTCATATTCGTAAATCTCATCCTCAATGCATATGCAGCCTTCCGGCGGCTTTACATTGTATTTGTCATCGTGATTGCCATGCACATACAAAAGAGGGACTCCAACCATCGTTGTCAGAAAGGACAGATAGCTCGGGTTTAAGTC
>ENA-OQEQ01000048-OQEQ01000048.1-human-gut-metagenome-genome-assembly--contig:-NODE-48-length-12117-cov-1.001751_pt1 | contig 12117 bp, 16 predicted proteins | sample MGYA00242799_ERZ504643 | MGnify/ENA primary metagenome ERZ504643 (study PRJEB26092, sample SAMD00036340) | human gut metagenome | host: Homo sapiens | study: EMG produced TPA metagenomics assembly of... | reverse complement strand
TCGCAGAAACACCTATTTTTGCAATAACTCAAGTAGAAATGAAGTGAATATCGATGATGCAGCAATTGTATAAATTGACATATGTCAAAAATGGGGGGGTAGAAGCCTACTGACCGTGAATGACGCTCAGGAGAGAATGACAAAAGGAGGACTTTATGAATATTATCAAACATAAATATGGCAAACGAACGGTATCTCTGCTGCTTGCGGTAATTTTGGTGCTATGCCCTTTGCAGGTTAGGGCGGCAGATAACAAGCCAACCATCGAAATTGGTGACTACATTCAGATGGGTACTTATGGGGGAGAGCCAATTGTGTGGCGTTGTGTAGCGAAGGATAGCAATGGGCCATTGATGCTTTCGGATAGAGTATTGTGTGATTACATGCCCTATGATGCAAAAACCAACAAAAATGCCGAAACAGGCTCGCACCGACGCAATAGCTGGAGAGATAATTTTGGTTCTAACCACTGGAGAGACAGCAACATACGTTCTTGGCTCAATTCCAACGCTGAAGCAGGAAAAGTGAAATGGCTTTGCGGAAATCCGCCAACAGAGGATTCTGTCTATCCTAAAACGGCAGCATATGACCAAAAGGAGGGCTTCCTTCGCAGCTTTCGTTCGGATGAGCTGGGAGCGATTCGAACGGTGAAGCAGCGTTCTATCGTTTCCCATCCGGAGTATACGGCAGGTTATATCGACGCAGCCGGTGTTGATCTTCCCTATAACACCACAATTGATACGGTAGCGGATGGGTATGACAGTGCCCATTATGAATATATTTGGGATAGAGTTTTTCTGCTGGATGTTCAGCAGCTCAAAACGGTTAATGATAACCTGAACGGCTACCATATCGCAAAAAACAGAAGCGGTGTAGCATGGAACTATTGGCTGCGTACACCGATTACAACCTGTAACCATGATATGCGATTTGTGACCCCTCAAGGGAATATTTTGCGTGACGCACCCTATAAGGGATATTACGGCGTTCGTCCTGCCTTCTATCTGAATACGGAAAATTACACCGTATCATCCGGCACAGGACAGAGCGCACAGGACCCCTATGTTGTTTCCGCACCGGATGCGCCGGATGACAGCATTGGCATATCCAGCGCTGTGCGAGAGGATGTGAATGGTGACTGGAATGTGAACACGGATGAGTATCTACAGCTGGAGATGAGTACCCTCTACACTGAGGATCCTGCATATGCAAATGTAACCGTACCGGTGTATACAATCCAGAAGCCTCGCAGCGATAAGGAGAATATGGTGATTGTGTACTGCGCCGAGGGCTACACCAAAAGCCAGCAAAAGCAGTTTGTCGAGGATGTAAAAAAGCTGTGGGGGGAGGTATTGCAGATAGAGCCATATCGCAGCATGGCGGATCGCTTTAATGTCTATGCACTCTGCACGGCATCGGTGGATGGCTATGGCGGTACCAGCACATTTTTTGCTGCGACCGCCAAAGGAGGAATTTCTACTAACAAAGGGAACTGGCGCAACCATGTTTTGGAGCGCATCATAGGCCCTGCGTTTATCGAGAAGATTCATGACGCACATATTCCTAATGAAACGCATCCAAACGAAAACACGATGGATCATAATTATAGACAGTATGATTATGTGTATGAAAATATCAACCAATTCGTTGTGTTGGCGAATAGCGGTGAGTATTTCGGTGGCTCTCATGATAATAAACAATATGGTATTCACTATATTGTTGCGTCAGCGAGAAACGCATATTCTGCGTTTACCCAGCGGCATGAACTGGGACACGGTCTGTTCCATCTGGGAGATGAATATAATTATAGCACTGTTCCTGTAGATGAGTGGAATTACACTACATCACTGAATATGACTGCAACAAAAAGATCCCACGAAAGTGAAGTGGAAGCAGCTGCTTGGCTTCCGTAATACCTATACCTGCCCGCATCTTGACTACTATCCTTATACCTATAATTCCAGCAGGGATTGTCTGATGCGAGAGACCTTTCAGAATGATTTTTGCGATGTGTGCAAGCTACAGGGCATAAAGGTCATGAGTCAGCTCATTACAAATCCCCCTGCGCTTTATGTGGCTGTTCCTGAGGTGAAAAAGTATATCGGCGGTTACAGAAATCCCACAAAAGATCCTTCTGCCTTTGAGGCAGCGAATTCCTCCGCATATGCGAGCTATCAAAATGACAGGAATAGCCGTCTATTAAGCGGCGGCAGTAAAAAACAGCTTTGATTATAGCAGCATGAAGGGGCAGCAGGTTGAGCTACGCACCATTATACAAAATCTTTCGAATACCCAAGCGAAGACTGTGACCCTGCGCCTGTGGGTGGAACATTCCAACGGCGAAAAAGCGGTCACGACAGATGGGGAGCAGGTTTTCACTACGCAGGAGTTTGACATCCCTGTTTGGAAAGAGAAAAGCAAATTCTGGACAAAGGGTGCGTTGGATTACGAGGGCAGCGACTTTAATTCCGGCCTTGTCAACTGCTCTCTGGTTTACACGATTCCGGAGAATGCCATTCTGCAATCCGGCGATACCATCGGCTTTGAGATTGTAGATCATGCGACAGGCGAGGTATTGGCTGATGATGATACGGAGCAGCAGCGCTATGTCAATGTCACCATCCAATATCAGCTGGAGGATGGCACAGATGTTCCAAACACCATGCCGACTACCTTTACTGTTCCGGTAGGCAAAAAGGTTGATTGGCAGCCGCCGCAGGAACTGCACGGCTACACTTTTGTTAAAGCGGAGGGGATGGAAAATGCTGTCCCGAACAGTGGTATGACGATTCGTTATATTTATAAAAGGTCTGAGGAACGCCCCGAGCCGCCGGTGACAAAAAATTATACGGTGCAATACAATTGGGGCTCTGTATTCCCGACAGGCGCAACGCTGCCGCTAAATAGCAGCTCCTATTCGAGTGTGCAACAGGCGAAGGCGGCTGTGGATAAGAAATATACCTCCACAACACGCATTCAGGCACAAAAGATGGTAAAAACGGCACATGGGCTTTTTCGGGCTGGGATGCCGGCAACCTAAACGGCACAACCGTGGTATTCCGTGGAAGTTGGAGTTTTACGGAGGATACAGCGCCGATAACGCCTCCGAGCGGTACAGCAAGCTACAAGATTACCGCAACGGCAGGTATCGGTGGAACAATCTCTCCCGGTGGCACGACAACGGTATCTGCCGCAGGTCAGCTTACATATACAATCAAGGCGAACGAAGGATATTATATTGCGGACGTAAAGGTGGATGGTTCGGAAGTGACAGCAACCACAAGCTACACCTTTAGTGATGTGAATACTGATCACACCATAGAAGTTACCTTTAAACAGGAAAGCCAGACACCGGATGTGCCGGATGTGATTGCACCAAGCATAACCACACAGCCTGGAAATGCGACAGTGAAGGTAGGTGAGACTGCGTCCTTTACCATAGCAGCAAGCGGTACAGATCTTACCTATCAGTGGCAGATAGACAGAAATGATGGGAAAGGATGGGTAAATATTGACGGTGCAACGGCAACGAGCTATACCACATCCACAGTCAATATAAGCTGCAACGGATTTAAGTATAAGTGTGTTGTTTCAAACAGCGCAGGAAACGTAGAGAGTAATTCCGCAACATTGACCGTACAGGATGCGGGCGGTTCCGATAATCCTGACACACCGAATAACACCTATCAGATTATTGATGGAGCAAACAGTAGTTGGACGCATGACAGTGATGGTAATATCACCATCCGGGGTAACGGAGACTTCTCCAAGTTTACCGGAGTTAAGGTGGACGGAAATTTGATAGACAGGAGCAACTACACTGCAAAGGAAGGCTCTACCATTATCACACTGAAAGCTTCCTACCTGAATACACTTTCGGCAGGAACCAATACAGTTGAAATCCTTTGGACGGATGGTTCTGCAAGCACCACATTTACCATCAAAGCAAATACCTCTGATAACAGTAATAACAACCAGAATGACAATAACAATAGCGATTCCTCTGATGACAAGCCATCGAGTGGAACTGATAAGAAGGATGTGACTGCACTTAAAACCGGGGACAACACACCGAGTGTATGGCTGTTTATACTATTAATTCTTTCCGGAACGGGATTGATTATTACTGTAAAGAAACGCAGAGAAAATTTGAATTCATAGAAACGATAGTTAAAAAATGAAACGAGAAAATAACCATGGAGAAGGCGGGCATGTATGTCCGTCTTTTTTTCAAAGAAAACACAACAGGGAGTGTACGCTGCGGAAGAGGTGAAAGAAAAGACACAGACGGAATCAAAGCAGAAGGCGTGTATGGGAATGGAAATGGAAATTTCTTCTCAATCAGGTAAATCCTAAAAATGCAATGCGCTCATTTGGAACATTTGTTTCTAAGATTGATTGGTCGAAGTCAGATTCCTTAAGAGAACTGTTTAGACCATTTGAGCATCTTGGGACAGAAAAGATATATGCTTTATAGACATAAAAAGCAAGATTGAATAGCAACCCTCCCAAAGTTGCGCATTTGCAACCAATGTTTTCTTTACTTTCAGCCACCTGTCGGTATAATTTTGGGTATAAATTGAATTGGAGGTATTTATTTTGATAGGTGACAATATTAAGTTTTACAGAAAAAAGAATCAGCTTACACAGGATGACATTGCTGAGGCATGTAATGTGACAAGACAGGCGGTGTCGAAATGGGAGAACGGTGAGAGCCTTCCGACGGTCGACAATCTGTATGCCTTGAGCAGGTTGTTGCACACATCGGTAGATGACATACTGATAGGCGAGAAAGAGAGGGACGATGAGCCCTCTCTTTCTTTTCCTTTTATATTTTCTTTGGTTTTCTTGTCCTTCTGAATGTCCATTTTATATCCTCAATTTCCTCGCCTGTGGCAGAAATCGGAGTGTCATTAACCATTACGGAAAGACAGTAAATGGCTGATTTTTTTTTAGACATTGACGGAGTGCTCAATTCAAGTAAAATAATAGATAGGAATTTTTGATTATCCGGAGCTTGTAATGTCAAAGTAAATGCTATAGAATATTTTTATATCAAATTAAACACAAATGAGGAGATTTAAAGTTATGAAACAGAAATTGAGAAACCTTTCGGCACCGGCAAATATAATATTTGCCATTCTTGCAGTTTTTATTTTCATTGCACCCTTGCAGTGGAGCGGAAAAGTGCTGGGACTGATTCCGGGCATGGAAAAAGCGGATGACTATCTGCTGCAGGCTATGGTGGAGACTGTTGTTTTAGTTATTTTTCTTGGCATCACATATTTATTTGGTCTGTGGGATATCTTTAAGGAAAATGCAGCAGGATGGACCAGAAGCTTATACACAGGTGGATTTTTCATAGTATATTGTCTGTATGCTGTTGTTTCAGGTATTTATATGTGCTTTTTGAATGACCATGGTGATGTGAAGGCATTTTACAACATTATCTTTTTCTTTATCGCGGTCTGCCTTGTAGGACTCGTTGAGGAGCTGGTGTTCAGAGGCGTGGTGTTTAATCTGCTGCTGAGAGCTTTTCCAAAGACGAAAGGTGGAATCACAGGAGCCGTAGTTTTGGGAGGCGTACTGTTTGGATTGATGCATTTTTCCAATATGGGCGCAGGGGTTAAGGTTCAGCAGTTGTCTGATACAGGTTATTTCAGCAGGTCTCATGGGTGTACTGTTTTGCATGATATACGCGTCTACACGCAATTTCTGGATGCTTGCCATTTTCCATACTGTTGTAGATATGGGAGGGCTTTTATCATCGGGAATATTTGAGGGAGGCGGAGTGGCCGACAGGATTAATGAGTTTTCGGCAATGAACTGTATTGCATTTGTCGTGCTCGGTATTCCTATGCTTGTTATGCTGCGTAAGTCAAGGCGTATCCGTCTTGAGATGCTTTACAACAATGTGACCATCATAGATGACGAGAGGGAGGGCGCTAAGCTGGCAGTGGTTTCACTGGTGCTTGGCATTTGTAGTATTATTTTCTCGTTTTTTGGCTATCTGATGGGGCTTGGAATTGTCGGCATGCTTGCTTCCAAAATGTCAAAAAGGGCAAAGCAGTATAACAATGCAATAGCAACTGCCGGTATGATTACATCGATAATAGGCTTTGTGCTGTCGGTCATCTGCACGATTGGTATGATGGTGCTGTTTGCAAGCGGCATGTACGACAGGTTTGTTAATATGACGATGTAAATTAAAGTAACTGATTTGACAATATGGTAAAAATACCATATAATATTTTGTGAGAACAATGGAGAAGAGTTTTGAGATTTTTGAATTGCGAGCTAAGGTAGGAACAGATATTTCGAGAGTATTATATTTTTTCTATTATGAAGGAAGAATAGTATTGACACATGGATTCATTAAAAAAACTCAGAGGACACCGGCTGGTGAAATTGAAAAGGCTAAGAAATATAGAAGAGATTATATAGAAAGGCATGGTAAATAATATGAGATATGACGATTATTTACAGGAGCAGCTTAAAAAATCCTGACGTAAAAAAAAGAGTGGGACGATCTCCAGCCTGAGATGGATGTCATAAGGGCTATGATAGATGCGCGCATTAAAAATAATTTGACTCAAAAGGAGCTGGCAGCACGTACAGGCATTGATCAGGCGGATATTAGTAAGCTTGAGAATGGAACGAGAAATCCATCTTTGAAACTTTTAAAGAGGCTTGCGCATGGAATGGGGATGCAGTTGAAAATTGAATTTGTACCAATGCAGCCGTTAAAAAAAATAAAATTGAACGGATGCTGCAATAATACGAAGCAGACCTTTGAATGTGGCATAAAGTCTACATTCAAGGGTCATTTTTTAAGGAGAAACCATGAACATTTTACTGACAGCAATCAATGCAAATACATACATTCAAACCTCGCAGTTTACTCACTGCGCGCCTGTGCCGGGGAGTACAGGGATGCTGTGGAGCTTGCGGAATACACGATAAACAATCAAAAGGATTACATTCTTGAGGAGCTTTATAAGAGAAAGCCCGACGTACTTTGTTTTTCGTGCTATATATGGAATATTGATTATGTGACTGATATTGCACGTGAGTATAAAAAGCTTTGTCCGTCAGTGCCGATATGGGTTGGAGGCCCTGAGGTGTCTTACGAGGTGGAGGCATTTTTGCGGGAAAATCCATACATAGACGGTGTGATGATAGGCGAGGGAGAGGATACCTTTAGAGAGCTGTGTGGCTACTATGCTCATCAAAAAAGGCTGATTGATATTGCAGGCATTGCTTTCAGAAAAAACAGCACAGGTAATAGTACAAGTGTGAACAACATAGGAGGCAATAAAGCCGGTGAAATAGTATTCACAAGTCCACGCCCAATCAAAAACATGAGTGAAATCCCATTCTGCTATGATACTCTCGATGATTTTTCAAACCGCATCATCTACTACGAGAGCAGCAGAGGATGCCCGTTTTCGTGCAGCTACTGTCTGTCATCGGTGGACAAGACACTGCGTTTCAGGGATACTGAGATTGTCAAAAGAGAGCTTAAGTTTTTTATAGACCAGAAGGTGCCTCAGATTAAGTTTGTGGACAGAACCTCAACTGCAATCATGCTCATGCCATGGAGCTGTGGCGCTTTATAAAGGCGAATGACAATGGTGTGACAAACTTTCACTTTGAGATATCGGCGGATCTGCTGAATCAGGAGGAGCTTGAGCTGATTTCTGATATGAGGCCGGGACTGATACAGCTTGAAATCGGTGTGCAGTCCACCAATGAGGTCACGATTAAGGAGATTCACAGGACTATGAAGCTTGAGAGGCTTAAGGAGGTTGTGAGGCTCATTCAAAGCGGCAACAATATCCATGAGCATCTGGATTTGATTGCAGGGCTGCCATACGAGGACTATGATAGCTTTGGGCGTTCATTTGATGAGATTTATGAGCTTAAGCCAAACCAGCTGCAGCTTGGATTCTTAAAGGTACTCAAGGCTCGTACATGTTTGAGCATGCCGCGGAATATGGTATTGTGTACCATGACAAGCCACCGTATGAGGTTATGTCCACGAAGTGGCTTTCGTTTGATGATGTGATAAAGATTAAGCGCGTCGAGGAGATGCTTGAGGTGTATTACAACAGCGGACAGTTTGAGATTACGATGAAGCTCATGGAGTGTATCTTTGACAGTGCGTTTAGTTTTTTCAGGAGCTGGAGATTTTTATGAGGCAAACGGCTATTTTGGAATGAGCCATTCGCGCATCAGAAGGTGTGAGATACTGCTTGAATTTCTGGCTTTATACCTGCATGGCTGTGACAACGATGCTATGACTTCTGTGGTATTATCTGAAAATGCCATAGATAGAGATAATACTGATTTCGACGAAAATGCCGGGGATAGAGATGATACTGATTTTGATGAAAATGCGCAGATTTACAGCATGATTCAGGAGTCACTCATCTTTGATTTGTACTATCGTGAGAACTGCAAGAGCCGCCCGAGGTGGGCCACAGATGTAGGCAAATTCAAGCATATGACACATGCATATTGTAAAAATGGAAAGCTGTCGCATGTGGAGCCGTTTCACTATATTTTTCCGGATAAGCACACGCGCAAGCTTGAGGAGCTGCCAAAGTATCATAAGGAGCCGGTGTGGGCACTTTTCCACTATGACATGAGAGACCCGCTTGATCATCAGGCTATGGTGGAGTATGTAGAATAGCAGTAAAACGATATGACTATAGTGGTAAAAGCCGGAAAGGTTTACGGACTAAAATATGAGCAACTTAGATGATATAAAAAAATATACGGTGATTGATCTGGAAATGACAGGTCTTTCTGCCAAAAATGACAAGATAATAGAGATAGGTGCGGCACGTGTGCGTGGCGGCAGGATAGTGGATACGATATCAACACTGGTAAATCCGAAGCAGCATATTCCACAGCGTGTGCAGCAATTAACGGGAATCACTGACTCTGATGTGGAAAACGCGGCAGATATGGACGAGGCTGTGGATAACCTGCTTGATTTTATCGGTGATGATATCATACTCGGGCAGAATGTGACCTTTGATTACAGCTTTTTAAAGCAGTGGGCGGTAAATCACAAGCGAACCCTCTCGCTGAATGCATATGATACTCTGAAAATAGCCAGAAAATGTCTGCCTGCTGAGCAGTCGAAGAAGCTGGAGGATTTGTGTGAGTATTTTGGTGTGAGCAGGGAAAATGCCCACAGGGCACTCGATGATGCGATAGAGACAAAGCAGATATTTGAAAAGCTGCTTGCACTGATGGATGAAAAGGGTGAGCCGGTGGAGTCAAAGCCACTTGTATACAAGGCAAAAAAACAGACACCTGCCACGGCACATCAGGTCAGACAGCTAAAGGAGCTGATTGCTGAGTATGGGATAGCAGATGTCATATCGTGGGACAACCTGACCAGAAGTCAGGCCTCAAGGCTGTACGATGAATATCGTAGCAGATATATTAATAGGTGTGTGGATGGCTCGGAATAAGTTTCAATACAATAAATTATAATACAATAGCTATAACGCAAATTAATTACCGGCCGAGGCGGCATCAGCCTGTAGGCTCTCAAGCATAGAAACGATTCCATCCCTTGAAAGAGAATTGAGCTGTTTTGCTTTCTCAATAGCTCTGCAAGCCGGTCAGCTTTTGACATGCTGACGAATGTATTGGCTAACAGGCTGTATACGCTCTTTGAATCAGCACCCTGCTCCACCGCAAATTCAAGCAGTTCATTGGCCAGCGATTCATAGCCTGCCTCAGTAAGCCTGTTGTAATAGTCCGGCAGCATTGAAACAAATTTCGTGAAGTTATCATCATATTCAGACAGCTTTTTAAAATTGAGAATGCCATATTTAAGCTTTAAATCAGTGTTTGTCATTCCGGTGAGATTGACAAGGGGTTTATCCCTTAAATCATTTATTTTATCATTATTTAATGGAAAAAACTTTTCCGGTATGGTAATATAACACAGGTCAGTGGTATCTCCGCGGAGGGTTGAGTTGGCTTTGCGCTCCTTCTCCCAGAACTCCTCGGTGACTTTTGCCTGGGCAGAATCAGCCCTCTTTATGGCAAAAGTAATCACTGCAATAAATAAAATGAATAAAATTAGACAAATTGGAATCATATGTTGGAAAATCCTTTCTCATATATGAAAATAGTATAACTCATTTTTGAACAGAGGTGAATAGTATGTACGATTTTAATAAAAAAAGAAATCAGAAGGTGGTTGCTATAGTGATAATAGTGGTTATAGCAGCGATGCTTGTGACAACATTTGTGTCAAGTCTTGTATAGCTTTTCTTGAAATATGGAAAAAATATGATAATATGATATAAAATGCAGTTCAGTTAAGCGATGACAGGGGCGCTTTTTAACAGCCTCAGGAAAAGGAAGCGGAAATGAAGATTAATAAAAAAGCATTATTACTGGGTACAATGGCATTTGTGCTTGTGGCAGCATCAGGCATGGTAAGTGCATATGCAAGCGGTTCGTCAGGCACAAAGAAGGCAAAGGTACAGACAATTACAGAGGGTGTGTGCATTGGCAGTGTGGATGTAGGCGGTATGACAAAGGAAGAGGCAAAAAAAAGCAGTTGATGCCTATGTTGACAGCATAAAGGATACATCTTTTTCATTAAAGGGCGCCAATAGTTCATTTGATGCAACAGCACAGGAAATGTCTGTTTCAGCGGATACTGATGCAGCGGTGGATGAGGCTATGTCAGTATGCCATGAGGGCAGCCTGATTGACAGATTTGTGGAGTCGGAGGAGCTCAAAAAGGGCAATGTTGCCGTCAACATGTATCTGTCGGTTGATAAACAAAAGACCGCAAAGCTGATTTATGACAAGAGCGATGAGCTCAATATAAAGGCAGTTAACAATTCACTGCAGAGAAACGGTGACAGCTTCGATTTTGTTCCGGGACAGGAAGGCAAAGAGGTGGATGTGGTAAAATCCGTCTATGCGATAAATGACTTTTTGCAGAATAGCTGGGATGGTTCGGCGAACGAGATAGAGCTGGTCACAAATACGGTTCAGCCGAGGGGCTCAAAGGAGGAGCTCTCAAAGATTAAGGATAATCTGGGAGGCTTTTCTACAGATTTCAGCCGCTCGGCAGCAGGGCGTGCAGCCAATGTAAAGAATGCATGCAGCCTGATAAACGGCAGTGTCATATATCCGGGTGAGCAGTTTTCGGTTTACGAGGCTATCAGCCTATCACAACTGACAACGGCTATCAGATAGCAGGCGCATACGAGAACGGTCAGGTAGTAGACTCGGTAGGTGGAGGTGTGTGTCAGGTTGCTACCACACTCTACAATGCGGTTATAAGGGCTGAGCTCGATATAGTGCAGCGCTATAACCATTCCATGATAGTAAGCTACGTAAAGCCATCTGATGATGCCGCAATTGCAGGTACCTACAAGGATCTTAAGTTTAAAAACAATCTGGATAATCCGGTGTATATAGAGGGCTATTGCAGTGGAGGAATCATTACCTTCAATGTGTACGGAGTGGAGACGAGGCCCGCAAACAGGGAAATTTCTTTTAGAAGTGAGACACTTTCCGAGGAGGATCCGGTTACGCAGTTTAATTTTGATGCAGGTCAGCCGGTCGGTTATTTCAACACCGAGCAGTCTGCGCACAAGGGGATGACCGCAAGGCTTTGGAAGACGGTCACAGTCGATGGTACAGTGCAGAGTGATGAGATATTCAACAACAGCAAGTACAAGTCATCACCGAAAATCGTGACGGTTGGTACAGGAGGAGCATCAGCAGAGGTTGTTGCGCAGCTTCAGGCGGCGGCAGCGGCTAATGATGAGGGCTCGGTTAAATCTATTGCTGCATCTGCGGCAGCAGCGGCACAGGCAGCAGCGGCACAGGCAGCGCAGACACAGACGACAGACCCGAATGCAGCAGGTCAGACACAGGGCGCGCAGACACAGACTACAGACCCGAATGCAGCAGGGCAGACACAGGGCACACAGACCCAGCAGCCGGCAGGACAGACACAGGGAGCACAGACGCAGTAAATGCCCTCATATCATATTATTATTAGGAACAGGAAAACACATGAAAAACGGTAAAATATCAGAGTCGGTTTTAAAGCGCTCTGTC
>ENA-OQEQ01000047-OQEQ01000047.1-human-gut-metagenome-genome-assembly--contig:-NODE-47-length-12189-cov-1.014840_pt1 | contig 12189 bp, 15 predicted proteins | sample MGYA00242799_ERZ504643 | MGnify/ENA primary metagenome ERZ504643 (study PRJEB26092, sample SAMD00036340) | human gut metagenome | host: Homo sapiens | study: EMG produced TPA metagenomics assembly of... | reverse complement strand
ATAAAGGGTGAGGTGTTCAAGCCTACAGAGCGTATCAAGGTATATATCCTTGAGGTTAAGTCCACATCAAAGGGACCAAAAGATTCTTGTCTCAAGAACACACCCTGAGCTTGTGAAGAGACTTTTCGAGTCAGAGGTTACAGAGGTTAAAGAGGGCATAGTTGAGATAAAGGCTATTTCACGTGAGGCCGGAAGCAGAACAAAGATTGCAGTATGGTCAAATGATCCAAACGTAGACCCTGTAGGAGCATGTGTAGGTATGAATGGTGCCAGAGTCAATGCTATCGTAAATGAGCTCCGCGGTGAGAAAATCGATATCATCACATGGGATGAGAATCCTGCAATACTTATCCAGAACGCACTTAGCCCTGCAAAGGTTATCTCTGTTATAGCAGATGCAGATGAGAAGTCGGCAAAGGTTGTTGTGCCGGATTATCAGCTTTCACTTGCAATCGGCAAGGAAGGACAGAATGCAAGACTTGCAGCAAGACTTACAGGCTTTAAGATTGATATCAAGAGCGAGACACAGGCCAGAGAGTCAGGAGACTTCATGGATTATGAGAATGACTATGAAGAGGATGATTATGATGACGATTATGATTATTCAGATGATGAGCTTGCTGAGAACGAGAGATTAGCCGAGGAAGAACAGGCAGATGCAGAAAATGATGCAGCAGCCGGTAATGCAGATGCTTTAGATTTCGATGAGACAGATGATGCGGCAGATAGTGGTGATGAGCAGTAATGGCAAATAAAAAGATTCCAATGCGCAAATGCGTAGGCTGTCAGGAGATGAAGGAAAAGAAGTCGCTTATTCGCGTGGTAAAGACTGCGGAGGGAGACCTTATTCTCGATGACACCGGCAAGAAAAATGGCAGGGGAGCTTATATATGCAGGAGCATTGAATGCTTTAAAAAGGCAAAAAAAGACAAAAGGCAACTTGAGCGCTCCCTTGGTGTTAGTGTATCAGAACAGGTATATGAGGAGCTTGAAAAGGAGATGAACCAAATTGACAGATAGAGTACTTTCTATGCTGGGATTAGCAGCAAAGTCAGGCAATGTGGTTAGCGGAGAGTTTTCGACAGAGAAAGCTGTAAAGACAGGAAAGGCATTTTTAGTGATAGTTGCAGATGATTCATCAGACAACACAAAGAAGCATTTTTCGGATATGACTGCTTTCTATGAGGTTCCGATTTATTTTTATAGTGACAAGGTGGGGTTAGGGAATGCAATAGGCAAAGAGTTTCGCGCTTCCCTTGCAGTAACGGATGAAAACCTTGCAAATGCAGTGATAAAAAAGCTGCAGTCGAATAAAACTGAATAGTGGAGGAAAATAGATATATGGCAAAATGAGAGTTCATGAACTTGCAAAAGAATTAAATATAAAGTCGCAGGACGTCATAGACACATTAAACGGCACACAGTTTGCTGTCAAAAAATGTGCAGAGCGGGCTTGAGGAAGAGGCACAGAAAATTGTGCGAAAGAAGTACACAAAAACAGAAGTAAAAAAAGAGGCACCTAAGAAGGAAGAGCCTAAAAAGGATGAGGCAAAGGCTTCTGACAGACCAAAGAAAAAAGGCAAGCATCACAGCAGTTTTCAATGCCCAGTACAGTAAGCAGGGAAGAAAACCAAATGGTGGAAACGGCAGCGGAAATAATGGAAATAATGGTTCGCAGCGAAGAAATGGCAATGGCAGACGCGATAATCAGTCGTCACGTCCTGAGCAGCACAGCATTATTAAGCCAAGACCTGTCGGAGAGAGAGCTATGCGTCCTATAAGTGAGCGTACAGCGGATCCGTATGCAGATATGAAGACAGCCAATTCACGTCCGGCACGTCAGGCTGACGCTGATAGAAGAGGCGACAGACGTCAGGATAATGGCGATAGAACCAACAACAGAAATACTGACAGAAATACCGATAGAAATGCCGATAGAAGCAGAAATACTGACCGAAACAGCGATAGAAGACCAAACAATCGCGACAATAACCGCGATAACAGCAGGGACAACAATAGAGACAATAACAGAGACAATAACAGAGGTTTCAGAAATGACTCGAGACGTCCTGCTGAGGGTGGCAGAAGCTTTGACAGAAATAATGACAGAAGCAGAAGCAATGACAGAAATAACGAGAGAGCAGGCGGCAGAAGCGATGATAGAAACCGTTTCAGAAAAGAAACCGTTGCAGTGGCAGCTCCTGATGATGTAAGAGGAAAGGAGAGCCGCGACAGAGGCAACGATAGAAAGAATAAGCATAATCACAATCAGAGCCAGAAGCAGGATAAGCTCGGAAAGAAGCAGGAGAATTACGTCAATCTTGAGAAGCACGGCGGCAAGAAAAAGCCACAGCAGCCTAAGGCACAGCCAAAAGAGGATGAGAACGAGATTAAGACAATTTCTCTTCCGGAGAAGATTACAATCAGGGATTTAGCTGACAAGATGAAGGTTCAGCCTTCAGCCATCGTAAAGAAGCTTTTCATGAAGGGCGAGATGGTAACAGTTAACTCTGAAGTTGATTTTGCAGCTGCCGAGGAGATTGCGTTAGAGTTTAATTTCATCTGTGAGGAAGAGGAGAAGGTCGATGTGATTGCAGAGCTTCTCAAGGAGGATGAAGAGGATGAGAGCAAGATGGTTCCTCGTCCACCTGTAGTCTGCGTAATGGGTCATGTAGATCATGGTAAGACATCACTGCTTGATGCCATCAGACAGACACGTGTTACAGACCGTGAGGCAGGTGGTATCACACAGCACATCGGTGCATCTGTTGTATCGATCAATGACCAGAACATCACATTCCTTGATACACCGGGACATGAGGCATTTACAGCAATGCGTATGCGTGGTGCAAACTCTACAGATATCGCAATCCTTGTTGTTGCTGCAGATGATGGTGTAATGCCACAGACTGTTGAAGCAATAAACCATGCAAAGGCAGCCGGTGTAGAGATTATCGTTGCAGTCAACAAGATAGATAAGCCAAGTGCCAATATCGACAAGGTTAAGCAGGAGCTCTCAGAGTATGAGCTTATCCCGGAGGATTGGGGCGGAAGCACAATATTCTGTCCTGTATCTGCACATACTAAGGAGGGTATCGACAATCTCCTTGAGATGATTCTTCTCACAGCAGAGGTGCTCGAGCTCAAAGCTAATCCTGACAGAAATGCAAGAGGTCTCGTAATTGAGGCGCAGCTTGACAAGGGCCGTGGTGCGGTTGCCACAGTGCTTGTACAAAAAGGAACACTCCATGTCGGAGATCCTATCGCATGCGGAAGCAGCTATGGTAAGGTAAGAGCCATGATTGATGACAAGGGTCGCAGAGTAAAGGAGGCTAAGCCTTCTACACCTGTAGAGATACTTGGACTTAACAGTGTGCCTTCAGCAGGAGAGACATTTGTGGCATGCGATTCAGAGAAGGAGGCAAAGGCATTCTCTGACACATATATTTCAGAGGAGAAGAATAAGCTCATCGAGGATACAAAGGCAAAGATGTCACTTGATGATCTGTTCTCACAGATTCAGTCAGGCAACATGAAGGAGCTTGATATCATCGTAAAGGCAGATGTACAGGGTTCAGTTGAGGCTGTTAAGCAGAGTCTTGTCAAGCTTTCAAATGAGGAGGTTGTGGTCAAGGTCATCCATGGCGGCGTTGGTGCCATCAACGAGTCAGATGTTATCCTTGCATCAGCATCAAATGCAATCATCATTGGCTTTAACGTCAGACCGGATCCTGTTGCCAAGGCTACAGCAGACCGTGAGGGCGTAGATATCAGACTTTACAAGGTTATCTACAATGCAATCGAGGACGTATCTGCTGCCATGAAGGGTATGCTTGATCCTGTATTTGAGGAGAAGGTTATCGGACATGCGGAAATCAGACAGATTTTCAAGGCCTCAGGCGTTGGAAACATTGCAGGTTCATATGTGCTTGACGGATTTATGGAGAGAGGCTGACGTGTCAGAATAGCAGGAGAGGGTGAGCAGATATTCGAGGGAGACCTTGCTTCACTCAAGAGATTCAAGGATGACGTCAAGGAGGTCAAGACAGGCTATGAGTGTGGTCTTGTATTTGACGGATTTAATGATATTCAGGAATTCGATATAGTTGAAGCTTACAAGATGGTAGAGGTTCCGAGATAATCATATATTGGTTATCTTGAATTAATGCAGCTATTCGGATAGTTACGGTTTAATATAAAAAGAAAGCGGGATTATATGAGAAAGAACAGCATAAAAAATATTCGTATCAACGAAGAGGTAATGCGTGAACTGTCAAATATCATACGCGGTGAGATAAAGGATCCGCGTATCAATCCCATGACAAGTGTTGTTGCTGTCGAGGTGGCACCTGATTTAAAGACAGCAAAGGCTTATATCAGTGTGCTTGGTGACAAGAAATCACAGGCTGATACACTTGCAGGACTTAAGTCAGCGGAGGGATATATACGCAGAACTCTCGCAAAGAACATCAATTTGAGAAACACACCGGCTATTACATTTATCATAGACCAGTCTATAGAGTATGGTGTTGAGATGTCTAAAAAGATTGATGAAGTAACAAAAAATCTCAAAGAGGATTAATAAAGAGGATTGATTATGACAGAGATTGATTCTATTTTAAAGGATGCACAATCAGTTGCCGTTTCCGGTCATGTGAGACCGGATGGTGACTGTGTCGGCTCAACGCTTGCGGTATACAACTACATAAAGGATTATTATCCTGATATAAATGCAAGGCTTTATTTAGAGCCAAGCCCGAACATTTTTAAGTTTATGCAAAGAGCAGATGAGATTGACAGCAGCTATGCAGATGATACCGTATACGATCTGTTCATAGCATGTGATTGCAGTGACACAGACAGACTGGGAAGTGCAGCTAAGTATTTTGAGTCTGCAAAAAGGACACTTTGCATAGATCATCATGTTACAAACGGGGCCTTTGCAGACGCAAATTACATCTTTCCGGATGCGAGCTCGACCTGTGAGCTGGTGTTCGAGCTTCTGCCGAAGGAGCGCATCACAATACAGATAGCAGAGTGTATTTACACAGGCATGGTGCATGATACAGGCGTGTTCCAGTATTCCTGCACTTCAAAAAAGACTATGGATATTGCAGGAACCCTGATGGAGATGGGCATTGATTATTCAAGGATAATCGATGATACATTTTTATACAAAGACATTTGCTCAGAACAAGATTATGGGGCAGGCACTTTTTGAATGCTGCTTTGTATCTGAATGGTGATGTTATATTGTCTGCAGTATCGCGCGCTGAGATGGAGAAGTACGATGTGCTTCCAAAGCATCTCGACGGTATTGTAAATCAGCTGCGCGTGACAAAGGATATAAAGGTTGCTGTATTTCTCTACGAAAATGAGGATGGTACCTACAAAGGCAGCCTGCGCGTAAACGGTGATTACGATGTGGCAAAGGTTGCGTCGGTATTTGGCGGCGGTGGACATGTAAAGGCCGCCGGATTTACGATTGAAGGACCGCTTGAGGTGGCAACAGACCGCATCCTTACGGCAATTAAGGATAATATTTAGGGAGAGATTCTTGGGCAGATGGTTAATGGAATAATCAATGTATACAAGGAAAAGGGCTATACAAGCTTTGACGTTGTGGCAAAGCTTCGAGGCATATTCCACCAGAAAAAGATTGGTCATACAGGTACACTTGATCCTGATGCGCAAGGAGTCCTTCCTGTCTGCCTTGGAAAGGCAACCAGAGTGTGTGACCTTTTGACAGATAAGGATAAGGTCTATAAGCTGTGCTGCTTTTAGGACAGGAGACAGATACACAGGATATTTCAGGGCAGGTATTAAATCAGGCTAAGGTCAATGTGACTGAGCAGGCGGTGTATGATGCAATATCACAGTTTATTGGCAGACAAAAGCAGGTGCCGCCAATGTATTCGGCTCTAAAGGTAAATGGAAAAAAGCTCTATGAGCTTGCCAGGGAGGGCAAGGTTATAGAGAGAAAAGCCAGGGATATCGAGGTGTTTGATATCAAGGTTGAAAGCATTGATTTGCCTGAGGTTACGATGACGGTGCACTGTTCAAAGGGCACATATATCAGGACGCTGTGCAATGACATCGGAGAGAGGCTGGGCTGCCATGGCTGCATGAAGTCACTGCTTAGAGTAAGGGTAGCAGGCTTTGACTTAGAGCATGCACTTACACTTTCACAGATTCAGTCAAAGGTGGATGAAGGCCGCTTTGATATGGTGATGCCTGTTGACGGAGTATTCGAAAATCTGCCGGCAGTGCATACTGCTTCAGATGCTGATAAGCTTGTCAGAAATGGAAATAAAATTCCGGCAGTGCTTACGGATTATTTAAAACACAGTGCTGACTCTGATATAAGATACAGAGTATACAATCATGAGGGCATATTTGTCGGGGTGTATTCGTATCTTGATGAGACCGGTGAGTTTAAGCCGGTTAAGATTTTTATGGAATAGAATAGTATACAGATATTATGGAATATATAAGCAAAACTCTGGATTTTCATGTCAAGGGGCCGTCTGTCATCTCGTTTGGAAAGTTTGACGGGCTTCACAGAGGACATGAATTTCTGATGGAAAAGCAAATTGAACAGAGCAATCTGCATGGCTACAAGCGCATCATATTTACGTTTGACATTCCTCCCAAATCGGAGGTACTTGGCGTTGAGTCAAAGGTTATAATCACAAACGATGAAAAAGAGTATGTGTTTGAAAAATCAGGTATTGACTATCTGATAGAGTGTCCGTTTGTGCCACAGGTGATGACGATGGAGGCGGATGCGTTTGTCAGAATGGATAGTTAAAAGTCTTAATGTCAAGTGTATCATTGTCGGAGATGATTTCCGTTTCGGGCACAACAGGGCAGGAGACCATCGGCTGCTTTCTGCGATGGCAGGAGAGCTTGGATATGAGCTTATTGTGGTGGACAAGATAAAGGATGGAGACAGGGATATAAGCAGTACCTATATCCGCGAGGAGATTGCGGCAGGACATATTAAAAAGGCGAATGAACTGCTGGGATATCCCTTTTTCATAAAAGGAAGAGTAGTGCATGGCAGAGCACTGGGCAGGACTATTGGCATTCCGACGGTCAACCTTTCAGTGCCGCATGATAAGCTGCTTCCACCAAAGGGAGTGTATATGTCAAGAGTTCTTGTCAGGGACAACTGGTACCTTGGTGTAACCAATATAGGATGCAAGCCTACTATAGAGGGCAAAAATCCAATCGGTGCAGAGACATATATCATAGATTTTGGGCAGGATGTTTACGGACAGGATATCATGGTAGAGCTTCATAAGTTCGTAAGACCTGAGATGAAGTTTGATTCAATAGAAGCGTTAAAGAGCCAGATGAGTGCAGATATCAATTATACAATCAATTATGCAGGCAGTCACACATTCTAGTGTGGCTGTTTTTTTTGCAAAATTACCCAAAATAACGAAAAAATGACAAATATTACGGAAATATTACGGAGAAATATTGACTATTTTAACAATTTGTGATATACTCGTAAACATGGGATTATGGATAGCATGAACTGGAGGCTATATGAAAAATAAATTAAAATTAGGACAGGCAGCAGGCGTTGTAGCGTTTGCTATTATTATAGGTGCTGTATCTATGAGTTCAAGCAGCACAGTAGATGCCAGAACATCATTAAAGGAAAACAGAACAGTCAATGCGGGGGTGGCTCTTGGTCTGACAGAGGCGGCAGATGCTACGGAGCTTCTCACAGCAGGAGCGACATCTGCTCTCACATACTACGGAGCTGAGCTTACTGTTGCGCAAAATGACAGCAATGTTGTAACAGCATCTGCACAGGGCACACCGCAGACAGATGGTGCCTCACAAGAGTCTGAGCAGGCAAATGAGGCAGCGCAGACACCGACAGCCGCACAGACCTGTGGTTATACAAATCTTGGTATGTCGGTTATAAGCAGCGGAAACTTAAATATCAGACAGGAAGCTTCGACAGACAGCGAGGTAATAGGAATACTTACAAATCACAATGCCTGTGAGCTTCTTGAGGATGCCGGAGAATGGTATAAGGTCACATCAGGCAAGGTCACAGGATATGTAAACAAGCAGTATCTTGTAACAGGAGATGAGGCAGAGACTATTGCAGAACAGGAGATTAAGACGGTTGCCACAGTAAATACTGAAACACTGAATGTGCGTGCAGAGAAGTCAACAGATGCTGCGGTGCTTTCGCAGGTTGGAAATTCAGAGGCATTCACGGTTAATTCTGTCGCTGACGGCTGGGTTGAGATAAGTGTGATGATTCGGTAGGATATATATCACAGGATTATGTGACACTGGCACAGGCACTTCCTACAGCAAAGACAATAGAGCAGGTGAAGTATGGTGACGGTGTATCAGATGTAAGGGCATCTGTTGTATCGTATGCGTTACAGTTTGTCGGAAATAGATATGTGTGGGGTGGTACAAGCCTTGAGAAGGGAGTTGACTGCTCAGGCTTCACAATGAGAATTCTTGGAAAGTATGGAATCTCATTACCGCATTCATCAAGAGCACAGCCTTCATACGGCACAAAAATCAGTGCATCTGAAGCAAAGCCGGGAGATTTATTCTTCTACGGAGGTGGAAGGAGTATCTCACATGTCGCAATTTATATCGGAAACGGACAGATTGTACATGCCAGCAACAAGCGTGATGGAATCAAGGTTTCAAATGCATATTACAGAAATCCGATTTGTGTCGCAAGATATTTGCCGGATTAATAAAAAAACAGTTTACAACAAATGCTTACTATGCTATACTGCATAGGTATGGTTTTGCCCATGTTCGGTAGTTGGACACTCCGACCTATTGCTGAGCATCATACAGTTTATCAGGGCGCATTATAATATAAGGAGGATCAACAATGATCGCAAAGGAAAAGAAACAGGCTATTATCGCAGAGTACGGTAGAACACCAAATGACACAGGTTCACCAGAGGTTCAGATTGCAATTCTTTCAGCAAGAATCGCAGAGTTAACTGAGCATTTCAAACAGAACCCAAAGGATCATCACTCAAGAAGAGGAATGTTAAAGATGATCGGTCAGAGACGTGGATTACTTGCATACCTTAAGGAGATTGATATCGAGAGATATCGTTCACTTATCGAGCGTTTAGGACTCAGAAAATAGTATTTTCTTTAGAGCGGAGTAATTATTATTCCGCTCTATTATTGTTTTTTATTATTTTTTTTTGAAAAGCAGAAGTAAGCCGAGACCACTAAAGAGTGCATGAGCATACATGTATTGTTTAGTAGTTTCGGAAGAGGAATACACTTCTGCAAAAGAATTTTTAAGGAGAATTAATATGTACAAAAGTTATTCAATGGAACTTGCCGGCAGGACTCTTACTGTAGATATCGGAAGAGTAGCAGCTCAGGCAAACGGAGCTGTTTTTATCAAGTATGGTGATACAACAGTCCTTTCAACAGCTACAGCATCTGACAAGCCACGTGACGGTGTGGATTTCTTCCCACTCAGCGTTGAGTTCGAGGAGAAGATGTACTCTGTAGGAAAAATTCCAGGTGGTTTAACAAGCGTGAGGGAAAGGCATCTGAGAACGCCATCCTTACAGATCGTGTAATTGACCGTCCTATGAGACCTCTTTTCCCAAAGGATTACAGAAATGATGTTACATTAAACAACCTTGTCATGTCAGTGGATCCTGAGTGCCGTCCTGAGATAGTTGCAATGATCGGTACAGCTCTTGCTGTTCATATATCAGATATTCCGTTTGACGGACCATGTGCCATGACACAGATGGGACTTGTTGATGGAGAGTTTATCGTAAACCCTTCACAGAAGCAGTGGGATGAGGGCGATTTACAGCTCACAGTTGCTTCTACAAAGGAAAAGGTCATCATGATTGAAGCAGGAGCCAATGAGATTCCTGAGGATCAGATGATTGAGGCAATCTACAAGTGCCACGATATCAACCAGACAGTTATCGCATTCATGGATCAGATCCGTGATGAGATTGGCAAGCCAAAGCATGAGTATGAGAGCTGTGCTATTCCTGAGCAGATGTTCGAGGATATCAAGAAAATTGTTACTCCTGAGCAGATGGAGGAGGCAGTATTCACAGATGAGAAGCAGAAGCGTGAGGAAAATATAAGAGCTATCACAGAGCAGTTAGAGGAAGCATTCGCTGACAATGAGGAGTACCTTGCAGTACTTGGTGAGGCTATTTACCAGTATCAGAAGAAGACAGTCAGAAAGATGATTTTAAAGGATCATAAGCGTCCGGACGGCCGTGCAATCAACCAGATCAGACCACTCGCAGCAGAGGTTGATTTGATTCCTAGAGTTCACGGCTCTGCAATGTTTACCCGTGGACAGACACAGATTTGTGATGTTGTAACGCTTGCTCCTTTATCAGAGATTCAGAAAATCGACGGACTTGATGCAAATATCACAACAAAGAGATATATGCATCACTATAACTTCCCTGCATACTCTGTAGGAGAGACAAAGGTATCACGTGGACCGGGACGTCGTGAGATTGGACACGGAGCACTTGCTGAGAAGGCACTTGTTCCTGTACTTCCAAGCATTGAGGAGTTCCCATATACTATCCGTGCCGTATCTGAGACATTTGAGTCAAACGGCTCTACATCAATGGCTTCAACATGTGCATCATGTATGTCACTTATGGCTGCAGGTGTTCCGATTAAGGCTATGGTTGCCGGAATCTCATGCGGACTTGTAACAGGCGATACAGATGATGATTTCCTTGTACTTACAGATATCCAGGGTCTTGAGGATTTCTTCGGAGATATGGATTTCAAGGTAACAGGTACACATAAGGGTATCACAGCTATCCAGATGGATATCAAGATTCACGGACTTACAAGACCTATCGTTGAGGAGGCAATCGCAAGAACACGTGAGGCACGTCTCTACATCATGGATGAGGTTATGAGCAAGGCAATCGCTGAGCCTAGAAAAGAAGTAAATGAGTGGGCTCCAAAGATTGAGCAGATTACAATCGATCCATCAAAGATTGGTGATGTTGTCGGACAGAAGGGTAAGACAATCAATGAGATTATCGATAGAACCGGTGTCAAGATCGATATCACAGATGATGGCGCTGTTTCAGTTTGCGGAACAGATAAAGAGATGATTGCAAAGGCAATCGACATGATTAAGATTATCACAACTGATTTTGAGCAGGGACAGATCCTTGAGGGAACAGTTGTAAGCATCAAGGAGTTCGGTGCTTTCATCGAATTTGCTCCTGGCAAAGAGGGAATGGTTCACATTTCTAAGATTGCAAAAGAGAGAATCAACAGAGTAGAGGATGTACTCACACTTGGAGACAAGGTAAAGGTTGTTTGCCTTGGCAAGGACAAGATGGGAAGAATCAGCTTCTCTATGAAGGATGTAAAAGAGGATTAATTAATATACGTTAAAGTATAACAATAATATCTAAGTAAAGGGCTGCACGCAGGTGCAGTCCTTTTAATATATGAAATTATAGTAAGGTGATATGATGTAAGGCAAAACAGGTGCGTCTGTGTCATATTGTGAAAACGAATCATATACTAAATTAAAAATAAAATAATAATGAAAATGCGAAATATAGTATAAATGCAAATCTGGTATATAAAAATGGATATAGTGGTAAAAATGTCAATATAGCAGTGCTTGATACGGGTGTGTTTAAACACAAACAGCTTGATGGGTGCATAAAGCACTTTATGGATTTTGTGGGTGGAAAGGAGACATGTTATGACGATAACGGGCATGGTACACATGTGTGCGGTATATTATCGGCTGCAGATATAGGCATGGCTCCGGGGGCAGGACTATATGTGTTTAAGGTGCTTGATTATCTTGGCATGGGGCAGACGTCGGATTCAATTCGTGCACTTAAGTATATAAAAGAAAACTGTGTCAGACTTAATATAAAAATACTCAACTTCTCTGTAGGATATCTGCCATGTTCTGATACAGCAGAGCGTATTAAGATATTGAAGCTGATAGATGAATTGTGGGATATGGGAGTAGTAGTTGTTGCAGCAGCGGGCAACTATGGCCCGGCACCGTTTTCTGTAACTGTGCCGGGAATTTCAAGAAAAATAATAACAGTCGGAAGCTTTGATGATATAAGAAGTGGCAAAGGTCCTACCGACTGTTGTATTGTAAAGCCTGAGATTCTG
>ENA-OQEQ01000046-OQEQ01000046.1-human-gut-metagenome-genome-assembly--contig:-NODE-46-length-12247-cov-1.089026_pt1 | contig 12247 bp, 13 predicted proteins | sample MGYA00242799_ERZ504643 | MGnify/ENA primary metagenome ERZ504643 (study PRJEB26092, sample SAMD00036340) | human gut metagenome | host: Homo sapiens | study: EMG produced TPA metagenomics assembly of... | reverse complement strand
CCCTTTTCGTATTCATCTGCCGGAAAAAACTATCTGGAATTTACTTTTTTCCATAAGAGACATGATCTTTTCGTTGCTGGAACGAACCTTCTCAACGGAAACATCATGATTGATGATATCAATGATGCTCGCAAGATATTTGCTCATATTTGCTTCTACATAATATGGTCTTTCGAGAAGTTCCGGAATGCGGTAATTCAGGTTGGTGGTGATCACACGGTCCATCCAGCCTTTTTTCGTAATATTCATCGAATTTTGCAAGTCCGTCAGTGAAAAGGCCATAGGTGGTGCACACAAAAACACGTTTTTGCATGGCGCTCTTTTAACTGCTTGGCCACATCCAGCATACTTCCGCCGGAGGAAATCATGTCATCGATAACTACAACATCTTTGCCTTCTACGGAATCACCAAGAAATTCGTGCGCAACGATTGGGTTCTTACCGTTTACAACGGTAGAGTAATCACGACGTTTGTAGAACATACCCATGTCTACTCCGAGTACGTTTGCAAGGTAGATAGCACGGTTTGTAGCGCCCTCATCAGGAGAGATAATCATAAGATGGTCAGCATCAATAGTGATATCCTTTACGTTCTTTAAGATGCCCTTAATGAACTGGTAAGAAGGCATTACATTCTCAAAGCCGTTCAGAGGAATAGCATTTACCACACGAGGGTCATGAGCATCGAAGGTGATGATATTGTCTACACCCATGTTGATAAGCTCCTGAAGAGCCAATGGACAGTCAAGAGACTCACGGCCTGTACGTCTGTGCTGACGGCTCTCATAAAGGAAAGGCATGATAACTGTTATTCTTCTTGCTTTTCCGCCGGCTGCAGCGATAACACGCTTTAAGTCAGCATAGTGGTCATCAGGTGACATGTGGTTTGTCTGACCGCATACTGTATATGTAAGACTGTAGTTAGTTACATCTACCATGATGTACAGATCATAACCACGAACAGACTGGTTGATAACACATTTAGCTTCTCCGGAACCGAATCTAGGTGTAGAAGGCTTGATAATGTAGCTGTTTTTGTAGTAGTCCTTGAAAGCACTCTCGTTAGCATGCTGGTGCTCTCTGTGCTCTCTCCAGCCCTGTAAGTATGCATCTACCTTCTGGGCAAGACCTATACAACTGTCAGTTGCAACAAGTCCAAGTGTACCGGTTGGCATAGTCTCCAAAATTCTCTCATCGTTTGGCATTGTTATTCCTCCATATAACCATATAATTAATAAACTAAATATATATAAAAAGCGCTATTTGGAAAGACGCTTTTTAATTCGTATATCATCTCCGAAGAGCTTGATAAAACTATAATTGCTTGAAATCCTTGAAAGTGTTCTCTCGGAGTAAAGCTCTGCTATCTGTTCCAGATTCAGATTAGTGGAAATAATAGTAGATTTCTGTCGCAGTATACGCTCATTTACACAAAGGAAAAGCTGTGATGTGGTAAATGAGTTGGAAAGCTCGGTGCCGAGATCGTCTATGATAAGTAAATCACAGTCGAATATATTCTGGTGCGCCGCAATGGCATCTGCATCCTTTTCAAACACACCTTTGCTTAATATATCAAATAATTGGAACGCTGTAAAGTAAATTACAGAGTAACCTGCATCTAAAAGCTCTTTTGCAATGCAATTAGATAAAAAAGTCTTTCCGACACCGGTATTACCGTAGAAAAATATGTTTTTAGGTTTTTTTTCAAAATTGTCTATAAATTCATGACAGTTCGTCACGGCAAGCTTTGCTGTGGCAAGAGCAGACAGTCCTGTCGCAGGATTTTTCTGCTCATCTGAGTAATAATCGAATGAGAGCGTGGAAAAATTCTCTCTTGATAAAATTTCCCTGATATTGGACTGCGAATAAACGGTATTGATAATAGCCTGCTTGAAGCAATGACATTTCTGACCATCTATATACCCGGTATCATGGCAATCTGGACAGGTGTAAATAGGCTCAAAATAATCAAGCGGATATCCGAGTGTGGATAGCAGTGCAGTACGCTCCTCCTTATAGTCCTCGATTGCAAGGCGTAAAGCGGCGAGAGCATTCTCATCACCATCCATAAGCCTGTACGCCTGCCTGACAGATGCGGATGCAATCTCTGAGTCAATTTCCCTGAGGCGGGGCGCCTTGCGATAGGCTTCCTCAATACGCTTGTCATGTATGTATTTGTTCTGAAGCTGGCGTTTATCGTAGCCTCGCATTATCTCATCATATTGAGCATTGGTAAGTGCCATATCTCCTCCTTGGGATGTGTAAATCTAACTTGAAAAATCATACCGTAGAATTCAGAAACAGCTTCTCCAGCTTGTCGTAATCATTGTTGCGCTGATTGAAGTTGTTAAATTTATTCTTGGAACTTGAATTATTGCTTTTTGGTTTTGAGGAACCATTTGCAGCATTTGTGCCTTGTGATGAGCCTGTAGCAGAGGCTTTATTGGCCTTGGCAAAGTTGGCATCAAGCACTTCAACATCCTTTAATGTATGTACATCCTTTTTCTTCCAGTTCGCGAGTATGGAGTCTGTGTACTCGAAGCTTGGCTTCTGGATAGCTGTAATGGTTTTACTGCAGGCGGCTTTTACAAGCTCTATATCGAAGCCGTATTCACCGACCCATTTGTTGATGAGTGACACCTCAGAGTCAACCAGATTGCGGCCTGTGATGCCTAGAGCCTTCATTACAGAATAGTAAATCTGTGAGTGAGCGGCTGCATCGTCCTTTGCCTGGTCTACGGTCTTTATGCCGGCATCGGCCCAGCCGAGAGCGACCTTGTTCATGTAACGAAGGCTTGAATGTCCCTTGGTAATGCAGTACTCCACGAGATATTCCACCAGGTCGGTAGAAAAATGGAGCTCGTCCAGCCAGTAGAGCACCATATTGGTGTCTGTGGATGAGAGCGTATGCTTCAGATATGTCTCTATAATAAAGAAAAGCTCTGAAATGTCAGGATTCTTTCTAAACTCCTTAATCTCATCAAGTGTGTATTCCTTCTGTGAAGAAGCAGGCTTGTCAGTAGTCTGGCTCTTAAGCTTTTCTACAACAGAATCCTGCATCCGAATATTCGCGGTAGAAATATTCTGCGCAGCATTATTAACAACACCGTTTTGCAAATTATTCTGCGCGGCATTATCAGCCACAGCGCTTTGTATATTACTCTGAGCAGCCTGCATACCGGATACAGAAAGACTGCAGAGGTTGATTCCCATAATCTGGCCATCAGCGCCGGTTTGCACCTGCAAAATGCCCTCAGAGGCCCAGTAATTGAGGGCACGTATGATGTCGGCCTCAGTATTGCTGAAATGATCGGCAATCTCTGAAATAGTTGCTATGCCTGCCCCAGAGCCTGTCGCACGGAGCAGATAAAGGTATACCTTGACAAACTCACCGTTTGCCTTTTGGCATGTATTGATCTATAAAAATATCTGACACAGTAGTGAATGATGTTGCTATGTCACTGCTAATGTTTATCGCTGTCATATAAAAAACTCTCTTTCGCTTAACCTGTGAGCAATTATAGCACAATATTTTAACTGTGTGAAGATGGTAAAAGTGCTACAAGCCTTGTAAACTCGGGCTTTCCGAGTCCACAAAAAAAATGTGGATAACGTGGATAACTGTGTAAAATAATTGAAAAATCAATGTATCACAGGGTATATAAGCTGTTGAAAATTATTTAAAAATCCACACACAAAATGAGAGTTGTTAACATTTTGTATGTGGATAACGTGGATAACTTATTTCTTAAGCAGGTCTTCGCCGATTTCTACAACATTTCCAGCACCCATTGTTATCAACAGGTCACCGTTTACACAATTTTCTGATAAAAATTTCTCGATTTCCTCAAATGATGGGAAATAGTGCGCATTCACACCTTTTTCGAGCAATAAATCCAGGATATCCTTAGATGAGATACCATATGTGTTCTGCTCACGCGCAGCATAGATATCAGCAAGCACCACAACATCTGCCATTGAAAGAACATCGGCAAAATCATTTAAGAATGCCTTGGTTCTGGAATAGGTGTGTGGCTGGAAGCAAAGTACAAGCCTGTCATGTGGATATTTTTGTGCAGCTGTCAGTGTTGCGCGGATCTCGGTTGGATGGTGAGCGTAGTCATCAATGATTGTGACGCCGTTTACCTTGCCCTTGTACTGGAAACGTCTGTCAGCACCGCCAAATTTGTCAAGGCCTGTGAGGATAGACTCCTCATCTAGACCGAGTGTGGTGGATAAAGCTATGGCTGCGAGCGCATTGCTTACATTGTGAGCGCCCGGAACAGAGAGTTTTACGTCGAAAAGTGGACTACCCTGTCTCATAGCTGTAAAAGATGCACAAGCTTTATCGTCATAGGTTATATTTTCCGGATAGAAATCATATTTTGAATCAAAGCCATAGGTGATAATCTTCTGAGGAAGCCCTGCGACAATCTCCTCATAGCGGTCAATCTCACCATTGATGATGGTAGCACCGCCTGCGAGAGTGTTTGATGCATACTCGTGGAAGGAATGCCTGATGTCGTTGATATCCTTGAAGAAATCCAGATGCTCAGCCTCAATATTTAAAATAATGCTGTAGCGTGGTCTGAAATTCAAAAAGCTGTTTGTGTACTCACATGCCTCAGAGATGAAGTACTCTGAATCGCCCACGCGCAGATTGCCGTGGATAGACGACAAAATACCTCCTACGGAAATGGTAGGATCTGTCTGGGCGGCGAGAAGAATTTCGCTGATCATGGATGTGGTGGTAGTCTTGCCGTGTGTGCCGGCTACAGCGATAGAATAATCGTAATTGTCCATAATCTGTCCGAGAAGCTCGGCTCTTGTAAGCATTGGAATACCGGCTGCCTTTGCTGCGGCAAACTCAGGATTGCTTTCGTGGATAGCTGCAGTGTAAACTACCAGGTCGATACCGGAGGTGATATTGTCTGCGCTCTGGCCATATATGACTTTTATGCCCTTGGCAGCAAGAGTTTTTGTGAGGTCTGATTCCTTTGAATCGGAGCCGGAAATTGTAAAGCCCTCCTCATGCAGAATCTCTGCGAGACCGCTCATGCTGATACCGCCGATGCCTATGAAATGGATGTGTATTGGTTTGCTGAAATCTATTTTATACATTAATTTTACCTGCCTGATTTATTATAATTTATATTGTAACTATTAAGAATCGCTGAGAACAAAAAGCCGATGCGTCATGATTGCATGTAAGCAACAGATTTTCTTGTTCTGAACAGTTACTTTATATTAATTATACAACTAAATATAGTATTTGCAAAGGAAAAATAAGGTGAAAGCAGGCATGACTTTCAAATGATAAGAACCATAGCAGGTTAACCAGATATACGATAAATGACACTTGTGCAAAATGTCGAAAAAAAAGAAAAATATTATTTGATTTTGTGAAAAATGTTGAAGTGATAATGCGGCTGTGGTATAATTTTTTTATTAAAAATAATTCATCCGGACCATATGAATTTTATGGGTTTAAAGTATATGGCAGTAACTGCAATTTATGCAGCAGCAACTATAATTTATATGGAAACAATTGTGATTTATTATGGAAGCATTACAGATACGGTTATTACAGAAACAAGTGGTGGGGACCGGATGGCACAACAAAAATTAGGACAGACGAGGAGTGATAACGTGATTAAGAAAGAAATGATAGCCATGCTTTTAGCAGGCGGTCAAGGCAGCAGACTTGGTGTTCTGACAGCGAACGTAGCAAAACCGGCAGTTTCGTTTGGTGGAAAGTACAGAATCATAGATTTTCCGCTTAGCAACTGCATCAATTCAGGCATTGATACAGTGGGTGTACTTACACAGTATCAGCCACTCAGACTTAACCGCCACATCGGAATAGGTATTCCGTGGGACCTCGACAGGAATAATGGAGGAGTGGCAATACTGCCTCCTTATGAGAAGAGCGGCAACAGCGAGTGGTACACAGGTACAGCCAATGCAATCTACCAGAATATGAGGTATATAGACAGTTACAACCCGGACTATGTGTTGATACTGTCAGGAGACCATATTTACAAGATGGACTATGAGGTGATGCTTGATTTCCACAAGGAAAACAATGCAGATGTGACCATAGCAACCATGCCGGTGCCTATCGAGGAGGCCAGCCGATTTGGGATCGTCATAGCCGATGATGATAAGCGCATCAATGCATTTGAGGAAAAGCCGGTTCATCCGCGCAGCAATCTCGCATCAATGGGCATTTACATATTCTCATGGCCGGTGCTAAAGGAAGCATTACTTGCACTAAAGGATCAGGAAAACTGTGATTTTGGCAAGCATGTCATACCATACTGCTTTGAAAACGACAGACGTATGTTTGCATACGAGTTCAACGGATACTGGAAGGACGTAGGTACACTGGGCTCATACTGGGAGGCCAATATGGAGCTTGTGGACCTCATTCCGGAGTTCAATCTGTACGAGGAGTATTGGAAGATTTACACAAAGAATGATGCAATCGAGCCACTTTATATAGCCAAAGGAGGTCATGTGGAGCGAAGCATCATGGGTGAGGGCTGTGAATGCTATGGTCATGTGGAGCATTCTGTCATAGGTGCCAACGTCAAGATTGGAAGAGGCGCAGTTATACGTGATTCCATCATCATGTGTGACACGGAGATAGGCTCCAATGTCACGATAGACAAGTCCATCATTGCCGAAAATTGTAAGGTGGGCGACAATGTGACACTTGGCTTCGGACAGGAGAAGCCGAACGTATTAAATGAGAGCATATACTCATTTGGGCTTGTCACTATAGGAGAAGATTCTGTGATACCGGACGGGGTAAAGATAGGCAAAAATACAGCAATCTCCGGTGTTACATACGAAGAGGATTACAAAGACGGTGTGCTTGAGGGCGGAGAAGTTATTATCAAGGCAGGTGACGGAAAATGAAGGCAATAGGAATAATTTTGGCCGGCGGCAACAATAATAGGATGAAGGAACTGACAGCAAAACGAGCAGTACCGGCCCTGCCGGTAGCAGGCAGCTTCAGAAGCATAGATTTTGCGCTCAGCAGCATGTCAAACTCACATATACAGACTGTCGCAGTACTGACCCAGTACAATGCACGCTCACTGAATGAGCATTTAAGCTCAGCAAAATGGTGGAATTTTGGCAGAAAGCAGGGGGGCTTATTCCTCTTTACACCTACAGTCACAGCGGACAACAGTGACTGGTACAGGGGCACGGCAGATGCGATGTATCAGAACATTGATTTTTTAAAGAGACGCCATGAGCCATATGTCATCATCAGCAGCGGTGACTGTGTATACAAGCTGGATTTCAACAGAGTGCTGGATTTCCACATCGAGAAAAAATCAGACATCACAGTGGTATGCAAGGACATGATGTACAAACGACGATGTCAGCCGTTTTGGCGTGGTACGCATGGATGATGAGTCAAGAATCACAGAGTTTGATGAAAAGCCAATCGAGGCTTCATCCAATACCATTTCCACAGGTATCTATGTCATCAGAAGACGACAGCTCATAGAGCTTTTGGAGGCGGCAGCTGAGGAAAACAGATTCGATTTCGTAAATGATATCCTCGTGCGCTACAAAAATGTAAAGAAAATATATGGCTACAAGATAAATTCATACTGGAACAATATCGCCGATATTGATGCATACTTCAAGACCAATATGGATTTCTTAAGACCTGACGTCAGAAGCTATTTCTTCAGGGAGGAGCCGACCATCTGCTCAAAGGTGGACGACCTGCCACCTGCCAAGTTTAATCCGGGTTCAGACATTTCAAACAGCCTCGTATCAAGTGGCTGTATCATAAACGGCAGCGTGGAGGATTCGGTGCTTTTCAAGCAGGTATTTGTGGGCAAAAACACCACAGTGAAGAACTGCGTGATACTCAATGACGTCTACATAGGCGACAATGTGCACCTCGAAAATTGCATCGTAGAGAGCCGCGGAACCATCAATCCAAACACCTGCTATTGTGGTGAGGATGGAGTCATGATAGTAAAAGAAAAAAATGTAAGATATGTAATTTAAAAACAGACCAGGGGGACAAAAATATGCAGATTACAGACATCAGAATTCGTAAGGTAGAAAAAGAGGGCAAGATGAAGGCGGTTGTGTCAATCACAATCGATGATGAATTCGTGGTACATGACATCAAGGTAATCGAAGGAGAAAAGGGACTTTTCATCGCTATGCCAAGCCGTAAGGCAAACGATGGCGAGTACAGGGATATAGCCCATCCGATTAACTCTGCCACACGCGAGAATATCCAGAATATGATTCTTGAAAAGTATAAGACAGAGATTGAGAATGTATAAAACAGTCAAATGCTGTAGCAAATGTAAATAATAATTTTGGTATGTGTATATCAGACGAAATCGCGCAAGTGCATCGGAGGAGATTGGCTTGCGCGGTTTTTGTGTAATAAGGGTTTGATTAGAGAATAAAAAGTAAGCATATATTCATTTTAGACCCTCGTCTTTTAGAGAGAAATTTGATGACAAACGGTCCTCTCTGTGTTACAATCAACTCAAAGCATTATATTTCTGTAAATACGACATCACAGCATATTTTTACCGGTGCGTATCACTTTGAAGAGGGCAGACCACTTCGCATTTTTCGACAAAGACATGGAAATTTTCAATGCTTTATGTTACCAGTTAATAGCAGGAAAATTGAAATGTCAGATGTGAAAACATTGCGAGAAAAGCGGATTTTAGGGATTTTGCCAGCTTATTTTGGATGATTATTACACAATTGAGTTAAAAGCGTAACCATTTTATTTACAGAAAGATTAATGGAATAGTTACATTTGATTTCAAATTTCCCTGCTCACACAAGAAGAGGAGGTTAATTTGGGTACAAAGGACTCGAAGGCAAAGGAGTATTTGTCGGACAATACGAGGTTCAGTGAAATCTGTAATTATGTATTGTTTGACGGCGAGAAGGTTATCAAACCGGAGAATTTAAAGGAATGTGACACCACAGAGGTGTTATCCGTTTTCGGTATTGATAAGAAGCAGATTGTTAAGCAGAAATGGAGAGATTTGCTAAAAGGGGTGTCTGTAAAATATACAGATTCAGTATACATCGTACTGATGGGGATAGAGGCACAGACAGACATTCATTATGCGATGCCCGTCAAGACCATGATTTATGATGCATTGAATTACGGCGAGCAGGTCGACGAGGCGAAGAAGCATCATCAGAAAAACAAAGATTATAAATCATCAGATGAGTTTCTGTCAGGATTTACACTTGATGATAAGCTGACACCTGTGGTTACAATTACACTGTATCTTGGAACTGTTCAGTGGGATGGACCGAGAAGCCTTGTTGAGATGATGCCACAGATTGATGAAAGAATACTTCCATTTATCAACGATTACAGGATTAATCTGTTAAATCCACTGGAGATTACGGATTTTTCCAAGTTCAAAACAGGTCTGAAACCACTGTTTGAAGTGCTGAAAAATGCGTCAGATGAGGGAAAGCTGAATGATTTAATTACAAAAGACGAAACCTTTACAAGGGTTGACGTTGAGACAGTAGCAGCTATCAATCTATTTGTAGGAACTGACATTAAGTATGATGAAAAGGAAGAGGTGGTAAATATGTGTAAGGCATGGATGATCATAAAAAGCTTGGCATTCAGGAGGGCCGTCTTTTTGAAATTTATCTTTCAGTACAGGAGGGAGACTATTCTGCAAAAAGAGGTGCCGAGAAGGCAGAGATGTCGCTTGATGAATTTGAAAAAGCGATGAGCAAGGCGGGCTATAAAATTCCTGAGCTGGTATAATAATTCAAATATATTTCACACAAACCGGTCTATCCGTGGTACAATAAGCCACAGAAAGACCGGCTTTTTAGAGTATAGCTACAATAAAAGAGGATAGACAAACAGATATGTACAAGACGAAAATAGATAATCTGGATTTAAAACAGATTGCTGACAGTGGTCAGTGCTTTAGATGGAAGAATACAGGAGAAAATGAATACACGGTAGTGGCATTTGACAGGGGCACTTCGGATTAAACAGGATGGGAATGAGTTTGAGCTGGATTGTGATGAGGCAGACTGGAACAATATATGGAAAAGCTATCTGGATATGGATACGGATTATGCGGGGATTGCAAAGCTATAGCAGATGGAGATGACGCGCATCTGAAGGAGGCATATGCATATGGCAGTGGTGTGCGCATTTTAAGGCAGGATTTGTGGGAGATGATTGTTACTTTTATGATTTCCCAGAATAATAACATAAAGCGAATCACAAACAGTGTGGATTTACTTTGCAGGCGGTGCGGACATAAAATAGACGGCAGTACAGAGGGGGAAGAACTGTATACATTTCCAAAGCCGCTTGAGGTACCGGATGAGGTATTTGATGACAGGAGCATGGGCTTTGGCTATAGGGCACCGTATCTGAAGGAAATATATGAGTATGGCGCTAATAATCCTGACTGGCTTGATAATCTGCGCAAAATGAGCTATGATGAGGCGATGGAAAGCCTGCTTACTCGCAAAAGGAATTGGCAAAAAGGTGGCAAACTGCATATGTCTTTTTTGGTTTACATCATGTGGATGCGTTTCCGATAGATACGCATGTAAAGCAGCTTTTGGACAAATATTATAGTGACGGCTTTGATTTTGAACGCTACAAGGGCGTGGCGGGAATTATCCAGCAGTATTTGTTTTATTTTGAATTGTAAATGATATGAGAAAGAGAAAGGATAAACGATGTACGTTATAGTAGGACTTGGAAATCCTGACAAAAAATATGAGCACACAAGACACAATATCGGATTTGATGTGATAGATGCGCTTGCGGATAAATATAATATAAGTGTGACAGACAAAAAGCACAAGGCGCTTTGTGGAAGCGGAGTGATTGAGGGCATGAAGGTGCTGCTTGTGAAGCCACAGACATACATGAACTTAAGCGGCGAGTCTGTTGCTGAGGTAATGAATTTTTTATAAGCTTGATCCGGATGAGGAAATGATCGTTATTTTTGATGATATTTCGCTTGAGCCGGGGCGTATCCGTATCCGCAAAAAGGGCAGCGCCGGCGGTCACAATGGCATCAAGAGCATCATTGCAATGACCGGCACACAGGGCTTCAGCCGTATCAAGGTCGGTGTTGGAGAAAAGCCGCAGGGCTGGGATCTGGCTGACCATGTGCTCGGGCGTTTCAGTTCTGAGGACAGGGCAAAGGTGGAGGAAGCTATAGGTCATGCGATGGATGCAGCAGTTCTTATGATGCAGGGCGAGACGGATAAGGCTATGAACATATATAACTAGCTTTAAATCGACAAGGTGATTTTGAACAGACAGAAATGGAGAATTGAAAGTGAAAGCATTTACAGAGCCACTCCTTTCCCTTGCGGGCTTTGAGGAGATGACAAAAACGGCAGAAAAATCGTCCGGACTTATATCTGTCACGGGATGTATAGATGCGCAAAAATCACAGATGATATATGCCTTTGGAGGTCACAGGAAAAACAAGCTTATTGTGACCTTTGGAGAGCAGAAGGCGAAGGAACTGTACGATGAGTACAGTTTTTTTTGACAAAGAGGTGGTGTATTATCCATCAAAGGATGTGCTTTTTTACCAGTCGGATATCAGGGGCAATCTCCTGACAGCGGAGCGCATCAGGCTTTGAAGGCTATCCGCGAGCAGGAAAGCGTGACACTTGTCACCACCTTTGACGCGCTGATGAATACGATGGCGCCGATAGAAAAGATGTGGGAAAACGTGCTTACACTTGAGCAGGGACAGCTTTTGGATTTGAAGGAAATTCAGGCTGCTCTTATCAGAATGGGCTATGAAAAAGAGTATCAGGTCCAGACGATGGGACAGTTTTCTGTCAGGGGTGGTATTCTTGACGTTTTTCCATTGACGGAGGAGAATCCTATTCGAATCGAGCTGTGGGGAGATGAGATAGACACCATCAGATATTTTGACTGCGAGAGCCAGAAATCCATTGAAAATACAGACAGGGTGAGCATATATCCGGCGGCAGAGCTTGTACTTAGTGATGAGGAAAAGGCCGGGGGAATTGACAAGCTTAAGGCAGAGGCAAAGCGTGTGTCTGACAAGCTTAGAAAGCAGATGAAGACAGAGGAAGCACACAGAGTGACTGTGATGGCAGACGAGCTTACCGAGGAGTGGGGAGAGCTGTCCATGTATGCGGGCATGGATGCTTTTTTGTCGTACTTTTTTTGACGAGAGAGTCG
>ENA-OQEQ01000045-OQEQ01000045.1-human-gut-metagenome-genome-assembly--contig:-NODE-45-length-12647-cov-1.172045_pt1 | contig 12647 bp, 12 predicted proteins | sample MGYA00242799_ERZ504643 | MGnify/ENA primary metagenome ERZ504643 (study PRJEB26092, sample SAMD00036340) | human gut metagenome | host: Homo sapiens | study: EMG produced TPA metagenomics assembly of... | reverse complement strand
TTTAAAAAAGAAGCATTGCATTGTGTTTAATTAAACCAAAGCATGATAATTCAATCAAAGAAAAGAGGACAAAAATGAACATCGTAGTACTTGCCGGAGGGCTCAGCACAGAGAGAGATGTTTCCTTCAAGACAGGAAGCATGGTAGCTAAGGCGCTCAAAGAGAACGGCCACAAAGTTATATTATTGGATGTATTTATGGGATATAGTGACAGGGAGGAGGACCTGACAGGTATATTTGACCGCGCGGACGAGATAAGCGTGCAGGTCAGCGATATTCCGACAGAGGCACCTGACCTCGCAAAGGTAAAGGCTTCCAGAAAGGACCAGTCACCTTGCTTCTTCGGACCAAATGTCATCAAAATGTGTCAGATGGCGGACATTGTTTTCATGGCTCTCCACGGAGAAAACGGAGAAAACGGAAAGATACAGGCAGCATTTGACCTCTTCGGTGTCAAATATACAGGCAGCGATTATTTAAGCTCAGCCATCGCCATGAACAAGGAGACATCAAAGCAGTTCTTCCTTGCAAACGGTATCCCTACTCCAAAGGGTATTTCCATGACAAGAGCGACCAGACAGGACGATATCACAAAGCTTGACCTGACACTTCCATGCGTGGTAAAGCCATGCTGCGGCGGTTCAAGCATCGGTGTCACCATCGTTAGAGATGCGGCAGAGTTCAAGGCGGCACTTGACGATGCCTTCAAGTGGGAAAATGAGCTGGTTATCGAGGAATTTGTACAGGGCAGGGAGTTCTCTGTCGGCGTTATCGAGGGCAAGGCTCTTCCTATTATAGAGATTGCACCGAAAGAGGGCTTCTACGATTATAAGAATAAATACAAGGCGGGCAGTACAGTAGAGACATGTCCGGCCGAGCTTCCTGAGCAGGTGACAAAGGATATGCAGCACTATGCCGAGGAGGTTGCGCGTGTTATCGGGCTTGACACATATTCACGCTCAGACTTTTTGCTCAATGACAAAAATGAGATGTTCTGCCTCGAGGCAAACACATTGCCTGGCATGACTCCGACCAGTCTTCTGCCACAGGAGGCAGCGGTTATCGGTATGAGCTTTAATCAGCTCTGTGAGCATCTGATTGACATATCTTTGAAAAAATATGAGGTGTAGCATGTCTGATAGGTACATGAAGAATCTTACATTTGCAAATATCGCTAAAGCCTGTGAGGGCACATACATAGGCGATGAGACACTGCTCGATACGACAATCACCGGCGCCGTCATAGACAGCAGACAGGTGAAGGAGGGCTATCTTTTTATCCCGATAAAGGGAGAAAGGGTGGACGGACACAAATTCATTCCGACTGTGTTTGAGCAGGGAGCAGCAATTGTGCTCTCTGAGCATAAGCTGACGGATCCGGCAGGCCCATATGTGCTTGTTGAATCAACCACCGATGCCATGAAAAAGCTAGCGGCCTTTTACAGAAAAAGCCTGGATATCAAGGTGGTGGGCATCACCGGAAGTGTCGGCAAGACCAGCACCAAGGAGATGATATCATCAGTCCTTGAGCAGAAATACAGCGTCCACAAGACAGCAGGCAATTTCAACAACGAGATAGGCCTGCCACTCACCATTTTCGGAATCAGGGAAAGCCATCAGGTAGCGGTGCTTGAGATGGGCATATCTGATTTTGGCGAGATGCACAGACTTTCTACTATGTCTTGCCCGGATGTCATGGTCATCACCAATATCGGCTACTGCCATCTGGAGTTTTTAGGCGACAGGGATGGTGTGCTTAAAGCAAAGACAGAGTGCTTTGAGCATATGATGCCGGATGCGGTCGCAGTGCTGAATGCAGATGACGACAAGCTGGCCACAGTGCAGACTGTAAATGGAAAGCCCGCCATATACTATGGCAAGGAATCGGCTTCGGACGTTCATAAATCAGTATATACCACAAATATTGAAAACCTGGGCTTTGACGGCATGAAGGCTCATTTTGTCACCCCGGAGGGCGAGTTCGATGCACAAATCCACATCCCGGGTGAGCACAATGTATACAATGCCATGGCGGCAGCGGCTGTCGGATTGCAGCTTGGCCTAACAATAGCTGAGATAAAGTCAGGAATCGAGAAAGCAGAGACAATCGCAGGGCGTACCAATTTCATCAAAACGCATGGCATGACAGTGATAGATGACTGCTACAATGCAAATCCTGTATCCATGAAATCCTCTATCGAGGTGCTTTCGCATGCAAAGGGCAGGACAATAGCAGTGCTTGGCGACATGGGCGAGCTGGGAAGCGATGAGAAAAAGCTGCACCATGAGGTAGGCGAAGCAGTTGGAGAGAATCATATTCATACACTTTTTGCCGCAGGAGAGCTGGCAAAGGAATATGCAGCCGGAGCCGCAGAAAAATCATCCGATGTAGACATCCACTATTTCGAGGATAGGGAGACCATGACACAGGAGCTTCTTTCATATGTGAAGGAGGGCGACACCATACTGGTGAAGGCATCACACTTCATGGAGTTTCCGAGGTGGTAGAGGCATTGAATAAGTAGAAAAATAATCGGACGAAAATTAATTCGATGTTTAATTATCCGCAAGAAGCGGATGTTTTCCAAGCCTCATATCATAATATGCAACTATTCAGAACCGTAATAGTATAAAAGAAAGAGAGAAAAATAATGGCACAGAATCCAATCGTAACAATCACAATGGAAAACGGCGATGTAATCAAGGCGGAGCTTTATCCGGAAATCGCACCAAACACAGTAAACAACTTTATCAGCTTAATCAATCACAACTTCTATGACGGAGTATGCTTCCACCGTGTAATCAAGGGCTTTATGCTCCAGGGCGGAGATCCGGACGGAAACGGTACAGGAGGCCCTGGCTATGAAATCAAGCACTCCGTGCGGGTATGCGATAATGACCTTTTAAATGCACTGCTCTGCCGTTACCAGAAGATTTGTCTTACGAAAAAGATTGCGCTGCATATTGATATAAGAAGTAAGTGTATTGATTTCGTGACATATGATGATCTCAGTGTACTTTTCGGCAATCTCATGGATAATGCTGTAGAATCAGCCGAAAAAACAGTTAATCCTTTTATAGAACTCAATGTTTTTCAGAAGAGAAAAATAACATGACCATTATCACGCTCATTGATTCCTGCCGCGTAAATCCTATCGACAAGAATGGCAACCTTTTACCAACTAAAAAACCGAATCCACAGTTTCATGGATTCGGTATGCGTAGTATAGAAAATATTGTTAAGAAGTATAATGGTGAAATGACTTTTTACTTTGATGATCCTACCAAGACATTCCATACGATTATTATGCTTCGGCACTGAAAGTTGCTGCTTTTAACGATTTTTTATCATCTGGAGCAAATATTCACATACATCAAAGCTCTTTGCTTCTTGTTCTGTTTCCCGCTTCTTTAATGAATCATATATTTGCTCCAATAAATAATCAGCATTCACTTTTTTGTTTACAAAGCTATTTTCATCAGTAGAAGCCATTCCATAACCGGCATCTGCTTTCATTGTTTTATAGGCAGAATAATTATTTATCGAATTAGGCGCAGTTCTTCCTTTATAACCCTCATATGACATAAGCGCAAATATTTCCAGATCCGAAGCATTCGACGTATCAACATCATTTACATGCACATGATATACTTTTCTGTTATCACCATGTCCATATGCCACTTGAACAACAGGATCATCCTCCTTTGATGTTTTCACATATGAAGCTAAAACTACCTGACTTTCTGTATCAGACAGTCCAAAACTTGTCATTCCGATATTTTTCAGCTTATCATTTGGAATTTCCTTATCCGGTGCCACCTGTTCAACTGCATTTTTATTATTTACCAATTTATTGTAAATAGAACTGTTATTTTCCGACAACATATTCATGTATATTTCAGTAAGTTCACTCTGCTCTCCCCACATTTATTTAAGGTAATTTTGCTCACTATTTCCTATTTCGAACTCTATATCCATTTTATCGCCTGTTGACTTCTTATTATAATTTGAAGTATATGCCATTGAAATATTTGTTCCCACACCGTTTAACATATATGCCTCCTATCTGTTTTACCAATAATATTACGCTTTTAATTATTAGATTCATTGCAATTAAATTCTTGCCAAAAGTTCCGCAGGTGTAAGTGCCATAACCTTACTTTGCGTAAAGTCTTTAATGTTGCGCGTAATAATATAGTCTGCATGAACATATTCAGCAGTTGCACTTTGTATGGCATCTTCAAAATCTTTCCACTTCATATTTACAGCCATCTCAAGCACAACTGAACTAAAATCAGCGAACTCAAAAATAAGTTTTAACTTGCGGAATACATCTTCTATCTGCTCTGGAGTCATTTGTTTTCTCATGATATACATCATATTTGCATAAGTTAATGTAGATATATATCCCTTTGCCTGTTCAGTTTCACAAAGTTTCCAAATTATAGATGATTCCTTCACAAAATCTGAGCGACTTAGTAAAACATCAAGTATAATGTTAGTATCAATCAACAAAACCATATTTTTCCCTCATACTTTCGGTTTTTATCTCATCTAAATTACCATTATCCTGAAGAATTCCTGTTAGAGAATCCGTCAAATATGATACTGCGGCATCCTTAGGAATAAATCTTCCCACTTCATGACCATTCTTTGTAACAATGATTTCATGTCCTGACATAACAAGATTCAAATATCTCCCAAAATTGTTCTGCATTTCTGTTGCAGTTGCTGTTGCTGTATTCATATGCCTTCCTCCTATCCATTTCTTTTTATGCTAATTATATTATAACGTTAATTAGCTATTTTTTCAAGATATATCCCCGTTGTAACATTATTCTTGATATTCTTTGCTGTGTTTGTAACATAATTCCATACATTTTTCCAACGATGAATTTTTATTTTCAAAAACAAACTCAAAAAGCCGAATCCACACTCCCATGGATTCGGCTTTTGTATATACACTTCTATTTTCTATTTTGTATGAAGCTGTCAATCACCGCAATCACACCATCTACACCGAGCTTTGCCACATTCAGGCACAGGTCATAGTTTTCTGCCTGCCCCCACTCCTGTCCGGTATAGTATTTGTGATAGGTCTTTCTGTTGTCATTTGTCTCACGCACAACAGTCTTTGCCTTTCTCACTGAGACTCCATGTGTATCAGCACAGTATCAACGCAGAAGGCATCATTCGCTGTCAGGAAAACTGAGACAACATCATCTCTTCCCTGAAAGGCAAAGTTTGCACACCGTCCCTGAATTACATATCCCTCACAGCCGTCCTCAAGCGGCAGCCTGTCTATAAATGTAAGAGCCCTAGCTGGAGTATCATGCAGCACATTATCCTCCTCCGTCTCCATCACAATAGAGTAAAGCAGGGAATTAACCGGTCTCTCACTGTAAAACTCCTCATACTCATCATAGCAGCCTGCCTCTTTGGCACCGGCCGCAATAGCCTCTCTGTCCATGAAATGTAAATGATATTTCTCAGCGACTGCTCTACTGATACTATCTGCATCGCAACCGCACTTTCTTGCTATAGTAATTATCATATAAATATAGCTCCTTTCTGTAGAAAAAGCCAACGCGCAGGAAGCGCTCAGACAAATCAATAAAAGTTTGCAAACACCGATGCAAACACCACCGTAAGTATTCCTGCCACTGCGATAGCAAGAGAGCTCATGGCTCCCTCTATCTCGCCAATCTCGATAGCCTTCGCTGTTCCGATGGCATGTGATGAAGCGCCAAGCGCCAGTCCCTTCGATATAGGCTCAGTGATTCTGAATATTTTGCAAACAAACTCTCCGAGTATATTTCCAATCACACCTGTCACGACGATAACTGCGACAGTAATGGTCACATATCCGCCGAGTTCCTCTGATACGCCCATACCGATAGCTGTCGTGATGGACTTTGGAAGCAGTGTGACATAGACCTCGTGCGAAAGCCCCATAAGCACTGACAGCACGAGCACTGTCACAAGGCTTGTTATGACTCCTGCCGTGAGTCCGAGCGCGACTGCTGCTATATTTTCTTGAGCAGTGTCCACTGCTCATAGAGTGGTATCGCAAGGCATACCGTGGCCGGTGTCAGAAACCAGCTAAGGTACGATGCCCCCTTATTGTATGTGTCATAATCCACATCTGCCACAACAAGCACTATGATGGTCAGTACTATTGAAATGAGAAGCGGATTGAGTATTGCAAGCTTAAACTTTTTCTTTAAAAGCATACCTAGCAGATATGCAACCAGACTTACTGTGACACCGGCAAAAAGCGATGTCTGAAACAAATTATCCATTATGATTATCCTCTATCTTATTTATTTTCTCCAGCATCAGCCCTCTTGCGCTTCTGCATACGGATTACGAGCTGTGAAACATGTCCTGTAGCAATCATTACAGTAAGAAGTGCCACAACCGTGATTACAATCACCGGTACAAGCACCGGCTTAAGATTGCCCCAGGATGACATAAGCCCCACTCCCGCAGGGATAAACATGACAGGCATTATCTCTATCATGAATTTGCCTGCACTCCTTACAGAGTTAAGCGGTATCAGGCCTGTCAGCAGACCTATGAAAAGTATAACCATGCCATATATGCTCGCCGGAACAGGCAATGGCAGTAAATATTTGAGTATCTCACCTACAAACGAAATCGCAAAGTATGATGAGAAATTGCTTTAATAATTTCATTTTATATTGTATCTCCGTTATATTATTTTCATGTACTATTTGTGACTGTTTATCTGTGTTCCCTGACCATCATTGCACATACAATAGCAAGCAGCACGCTTGAAGCCCATATAGCGCGGATTCCTATGTGCATTGAGCACACTCCTCCGATACCTGCTCCTATTGCAAATATCAGAATGATTCCATAGTAGTGTGCGGTCTTTTTCAGTGCCCCGATATTTCTGTCACGCAGATATATTGACAGGCTCTCCGTGCCGCTTCTTAGGTTGCCGATGCACATGGTGCTGGCATAGCCGTAGCCGTTTACCTTTCTGAAGGACTGCACCTGCATAGAACAGCTGAATGATACGAGCATGGTCGCTATCATGTCATACCTGTGAGGTATGAAGCCTACTGCAAATAGTATGATTATCTCTATCACCACCACTATCTGACGCCAGTGGATGCGCTTTGCCTTTTTATATCTGTGCCCGATTCTCTCTGCCACAAGCACACCGAGTGCAAATGAGAGGATTGGGAAAAGATACGATAGTCCCTTCATCCATTCACCCATCATCAGATGCTGGCTCATCAGCACCACGTTTCCTGTCTGCGCATTCGAGAACACCTCGTTTCTCACGTTGTAGGTGTAGGCATCCTGAAAGCCTCCGGAAAGTGCCAGAATCGCACTCAGCAAAAAGGTCTCTGATGTCTGAATCCTTATTTTTTCTTTTTCAGTCATTTTTTCGCCTCTTTTTCTCATATTCGCTGTTAGCTGCCACACCCTCGTGTGACCCACAGCAATTACATATTTACAGCAATCCACACGGTTTATTATTATAGAAAAAAAGGGCGGATATTTCAATACCCGCCCCAAATATACAGTGTATTAAATTTTGCACAATACCTAAATATATATTGGATATACATAATAGATATACATCATAGCTATACCAGATACTTTTCTTCAAACTCCGATACCGGCACCGGCTTTGAGAAATAATATCCCTGGAACTCATGACAGCCCATCATTGTGAGCATATCAAGCTGCTTTTTCGTCTCCACACCCTCTGTGATGACGTCCATACCTATCTTGCCTGCAAGCGCTATGATACTCTCTAATATATCCTGTCCCTTGACCTCGTTCTCAGATTTGCGAAGAAAGCCCATATCGATTTTCAGCACATCGGCACTAATATCCTTTAGCATGTTGAGTGATGAGTAACCGCTTCCGAAATCATCAATCTCCACCCTGAAGCCTACATCCTGAAGCTTGTGGATAATATTCATATTCTTCTCAAAATCGGTCATCAGCGTTGTCTCTGTAATCTCCAGATGCAGATTAGACGCTGCTATGCCATATTTATTAATCAGCCCTGTAAAGGTCTCATATATATCTATAATGTAAAAGTCCTTTGTAGATATATTTACAGATATATGATAGCTTCCATAGCCTTTTTCCTTCCACTCTGCAAGCTTTTGTGCTGCTTTTTCCCATATATAGAGGTCTAACTTGTAAATGAGACCTGCGTTCTCTAAAATATCAATAAAAGCATACGGTGTCAGGATGCCTCTTGATGGATGACCCCAGCGTACCAGCGCTTCTGCGCCCCTCGCAACACCATCACGGTTCACCTGTGGCTGTAAGTACATGACAAACTCATCCTTTTGCAGTGCCGGCTCAAATTCACCGAGCAGACGTCTCTGCTCTATTGATATCTCAAGCAGATGCTCATCATAGTATGCCACACAGCAGTCGTAATTATTCTTTATGGTGTCTGCCGCTATATTAGCCTTGTCTACCATAATTCTGACAGCCTCATCCCTGTCTCTTATCTCATACACACCAATGTATGTATGCAGATGGAAAGAATTGCCCGTAAACTCACGCTGCAGCTCTTTTTATTGAATCTGTCACTCTTTTTTTCATCAAACTCTTCTCTTGGCAGACACAGCGCAAAGCGGTCATTCATAAGCCTTGCACAAATGGTCCTCTCAGATGGATTCGATGCCATGAGCTTCGCCTGCTTTATGAGCACTTGATTGCCCTTCTCCATTCCAAATATCTCATTGATGAATTTGAAATCCTTTATATTGCTGCAAATCAGGTAGAAGGTTGTGTCATGATACTTGTTCACCATATCGTGCACATCCTCATAGAACTGGTCACGGTTCAAAAGTCCGGTCAGACTGTCATGCGATGCCTTGTACTTTTCCTGCACCCACGACTCATACATCTGTGTACGGTCATTGTATACAAAATAATCACATATAACGCGATTGCTCTCATCATATATGCGCTTGTAGGCAATCTCAAAATAGTGCTTTTCACCGTTGAGTTCAATATCCGTCTGGAAGGTCATGCTGTCCCTTCTGTCATCTCCCAGCTTTTCCATCCACTGACTATATTTACTTTCATAAACAGACATATTGCCGCCATGCCTGTAAATAGCCTCCATCAGGTCATTGTAATATATGCACCTGCCCTTTCTGTCATAGCAGATGATACCATTGTTCATATCACTGACCACAAGAGAGAGCATATTTTCTATAAGCTCATTCGGCACATATCTGTATGTCAGATAATATATGATAATAGCCATAGCACCATATATAATCATGGTGAGGTCATATATGGAGTCCGAACCTATAGTAGCAATGTCAAACGAAAAGCCGATAAGGATAACTACCGCTATAGCCTCGTATGCCTCCCTGTACATGCGCGATGATTTGATAATCATATACAGATATGTAAAAATAATCAGAATCACAAACGCATATGTGAATATAAAATGCAGCCTGTACCATAGGCTGTCATTATTGAATACTACCTTAATATTCTCAGCTTTTATGGATTCTATATCAAAAATCTTATTAGTCCAGGTGTTCTCTATAAGCATATATGTGTCCAGCACCGCAAATATCATGGAAGCAGCCTGCACTCCCTTGAAGGTCTTTACAGCACCTGTATAATACTGTGTATAAAACATAAGAGCGATGAGCATCCAGTCAAACAGGGCCATAGTAAGCCCCTTCGCAAGTACTGTAACAATGTGCCCCGGCACAAATGTAAAAACAAAAAAAGACTGTAGCACAGGCAAATGCCAGCGTCTCATATATACACACTTTTACCGAGTCTGTCATGTTTTTTAAAGGAACCGATTGCGCAATGTGCAATCAGTATTGCTTCCAGTAACACTGCCAGTCCGTATATTATTCTCATATTCCCACCTGTCTTCTATGACCATATTACTAACCTATACAATGTCATTGTAACTCATTTCATGTGTAATGTAAACAAAAAAGAGGTCGTCACAACCTCTTTTTTGTAATTTGTTAACATTTATTATTTTCCTGAAGTTGCTTTCAGTCGTGTCATGGCACGGGCAAGCGATGCTCTTGAGTGATAGTATTCCTGGATACTCTGCTTCTGGCGAAGCTGCTCCTCGGCTCTCTCCTTTGCCTCTCTTGCTCTTGCTATGTCGATTTCCTCCGGATGCTCGGCTGTCTCGACAAGCAGTGTCACACGGTTGTTGACTATCTCTACGAAGCCCATTCCCACTACCGCGTACTCCCAGCTGTCACTGCCCTCCGGCTGAAATCTCATCTCGCCCTCATCGACGGCTATGACCATATCCTCGTGGTGGGCGAGGATTTCCTTCTGGCCATCGAACTCAGGGACTATTATGGAACGACATCTTCCTGAGTAAAACACTCTGTTAGCAGCTATTACCTTTAGATAAAATGTATTTTGTTGCCATACGATTTGTCCTTCCTTATGCTTTTACTGCTGCATAGTCTTTGCTTTTTCCTTGACGTCCTCGATTGTTCCGACATTGAAAAATGCGTTCTCAGGATACTCGTCCATCTCACCATCTATGATTGCCTTGAAGCCCCTTATGGTCTCCTCAACCGGCACATAGACACCCTGGATACCTGTGAAGTTCTCGGCTACGTGGAATGGCTGTGAGAGGAACTTCTGGATTTTTCTTGCTCTGTATACAAGTACCTTATCCTCATCTGCCAGCTCCTCCATACCGAGGATTGCGATGATATCCTGCAGCTCCTTGTACTTCTGGAGAATCTCCTGTACCTTTCGTGCTACCTGATAATGCTCCTCACCTACGATGTCAGGCTCGAGGATACGTGATGTAGACTCAAGTGGGTCTACAGCCGGGTAAATACCCTGTTCAACAATCTTTCTTGAAAGAACTGTTGTGGCATCCAGATGTGCGAAGGTTGTAGCCGGAGCCGGGTCTGTGAGGTCATCGGCTGGTACGTATACGGCCTGTACCGATGTTACCGAACCGTTCTTTGTAGATGCGATTCTCTCCTGCAGCTCACCCATCTCAGTAGCCAGTGTAGGCTGATAACCTACGGCTGAAGGCATACGTCCTAAAAGTGCTGAAACCTCTGAACCTGCCTGTGTGAAACGGAATATATTGTCAATGAAAAGCAGCACGTTCTGGTGCTTCTCATCCCTGAAATACTCTGCCATTGTAAGTCCTGTCTCAGCTACACGCATACGTGCTCCTGGTGGCTCGTTCATCTGTCCGAACACTAAGGCTGTTTTTTCCAGAACTCCTGATTCCTTCATTTCTGTCCAGAGATCATTTCCCTCTCTGGAACGCTCTCCGACTCCTGTAAAGATTGAGTAGCCGCCGTGCTCTGTTGCGATATTGCTGATGAGCTCCTGGATGAGGACTGTTTTTCCTACTCCGGCTCCTCCGAAGAGTCCGATTTTACCACCCTTTGCATATGGGGCAAGGAGGTCTATGACCTTGATTCCTGTCTCGAGGATTTCCTCTGCAGGGTTCTGCTCCTCAAATGTTGGTGGCTCTCTGTGGATTTCCCACTTTTCTTCTGTATCAGGCTGTGCTCCGCCGTCAATAGCTTCACCGAGCACGTTGAACAATCTGCCGAGAGTCTGTTCTCCGACAGGTGTCTTGATCGCCGGCGCCTGTGCTGTTACTTCCATATCTCTGTGAAGTCCCTCACTGGAAGCAAGCATGATACAGCGTACTGTATTATTTCCAATATGCTGTGCGACTTCCATCACACTTTTTTTGTCACCATTTAAAACTTCTAGTGCGTCTCTGATTGCCGGCAGGTTCTCATCCTCGAACTCTACATCGACAACAGAACCCATAACCTGGATAATTTTTCCTGTTTTCATCAAAAAGCCTACTTTCTCTTTTTCTTCTGCGATTTAGCACCGGCTATTACCTCTGTAATCTCCTGTGTAATCGCTGCCTGTCTGGCACGGTTGTAAAGAATGTCAAGCTCTGCAAGCATGTCCCTCGCACTGTTTGATGCGGACTGCATCGCCATCATTCTGGCGTTCTGCTCACAGGAGAATGACTCTACAAGAGCACCGTAGACAAATCCAACAACGTAGTTTGGTACGATACGATCCATGACCGCCTCAGGTGATGGCTTAAGCGCCAGCTCCTCCCTCGGAATGTCTATAGGAATCTGCACAGTAAAGTCTGCCTTTTTCAGTGGCAGAAGCTGTGACATCTGTGTTTCCTCCTGAATCGCATTTATCATGCTGGTATAGATAATATAAACTTCGTCCAGCTCGTTATGTAGATATAGCTCCAAAATTTCTTCTGCAATATTTCTGGCACGATTGAGTGTCGGATTCTGAACTGTGTAGTGAAACTGTTTTTCAATCTCAATTCCACGCTGTTCAAAATAATGACGTCCTAGCTCTCCGAGTACGAAAAGTGAATGGTTCGGATGATTCTTTAAGTGCTCCTCAGCAATTTTCAGGATATTGTGGTTGTATGAGCCCGCAAGTCCTTTATCGGCTGTGATTACTATATATCCGACCTTTCTGTCCTCAGGCAGCTTGTCATCGTTGGTCTTGAAATAGATGTCCTCCATATCAGGCAGATGCCTGAGTATTCGGCTCATCTCTGATTGCAGTGTGAAGAAATACGGCTCTGTATCTGCCAGCATCTTTT
>ENA-OQEQ01000044-OQEQ01000044.1-human-gut-metagenome-genome-assembly--contig:-NODE-44-length-12775-cov-1.129032_pt1 | contig 12775 bp, 12 predicted proteins | sample MGYA00242799_ERZ504643 | MGnify/ENA primary metagenome ERZ504643 (study PRJEB26092, sample SAMD00036340) | human gut metagenome | host: Homo sapiens | study: EMG produced TPA metagenomics assembly of... | reverse complement strand
GGGCGGAAAAATCTTGTTGGTACGCATATTTTACCTTGATTGTCCGAGTGTCGGTGCGACCATTAATATTATGATGGCGGCATGTATGGCAGAAGGAAAGACAATTATTGAGAATCCGGCGAAAGAACCACATATCGTTTGATGTGGCAAACTTCTTAAACAGCATGGGAGCAAATATCAGGGGCGCAGGAACCGATGTCATCAGAATTGTAGGTGTGGAGAAATTACATGCTACAGAGTATTCTGTCATTCCGGATCAGATTGAGGCCGGTACATTCATGTTTGCAGTTGCGGCAGCAGGAGGCAACGTGCTGGTAAAGAATGTCATTCCAAAGCATCTTGAGGCCACCACAGCAAAGCTGTTGGAGGTAGGCTGCCAGGTAGAGGAGTTTGATGACTCAGTCAGAGTAATATCAGACGGACATTTAAAGCATACACAGGTCACCACACTTCCATATCCGGGCTTCCCGACAGATATGCAGCCACAGATGGCGGTGCTTTTGGGTATCGCTGAGGGCACCAGTACAGTGACAGAGAGCATATTTGAGAATCGTTTCAAGTATGTTGACGAGCTCACCAGAATGGGAGCTGATATAAAGGTAGAGAGCAATATAGCAATCATCAGCGGCGTGAAAAGATACACAGGTGCCAGAGTGAATGCACCTGACCTAAGAGCAGGAGCTGCACTGGTTATAGCAGGTCTTGCAGCAGAGGGCATCACAGTGTTGATGATATCTACTATATCCAGAGAGGCTATGAGGCACTCGAGGAGAAGCTTACAAAGATTGGTGCAAAAATTGCCAGGGTAGAGGATGAGAAGGAGCTTCAGAAGTTCATACTCAAGGTATCGTAATAGATATATACGTAAAGCATGAAATGTAAACACAATATAAATGCAATATATAAAATAAGAACCGGCAGCATCTTACTGTAGATGCACGGTTCTTATTTTTGGTTATTTTATAATTTTTTTGAGTAACTATTCCGTAACCCTTTTGATTATAAATCGGCTTACATCACAGATTTGATGAAAAACTCGCGGTTTGTGGACAAATCAAGTATACTGCCGTCATCAAAACGTACAATAGGGCGTGACAGTTCATGTGGGTTGAGCATCACAATATTACAGAACCGACTGTCGTTGAGCATTACACGGTTGCTCTGATATGTGGTAGCAAGCTTTTTCAAAAACAAAAGCAGGAACTTTGTATTGTACTTTGTAAAACCTTCACTCTCAAAGCTTGATATGACAGCGAACGGACAAAGTGGTGCGCGATAGCGTCTGGCGGCAGTCATGGCATCATATACATCGGCGATGGCTGTTATCATGGCAAAGTCGTCAATCAGTGAGCTGTCAAGCTGTGAAGGATAGCCTGAGCCATCACAGCGCTCATGATGCATGAGGGCTGTGCGCTTTATTCTGGAGTCAATCTGCAGATCATTAATCAAATCAAAACCAAACTGTGGGTGCTTTTTTATGAGCGCAAATTCTTCATCTGTGAGCTTGTCAGGCTTGTTTAGCACATCATCGGGAATCTTGCATTTACCGATATCGTGAAGTACTCCTGCGATAGTAAGCGTATTCACATCTGTCTTTTCCATATGAAGCCATCGTCCGATCATCCTTGTAATAAGCCCTACATTCAGACAGTGTGAGTACAACGGGTCTGCAATGGTGCGCATGTTGTAGAGCATGTCAAAGGTCTCGATTGTAGTGCCGCACGATGCGGAAAGGTCAATGACAGCAGTAAGAAGCGCAGCCTCATCAAAGGATTTTTCGCCGGCACAGATTTTGCCAAAGGTATCCTTGATTTGATTTATACAAGTGATGTATTTGAGCTGGAAGCCTCGGAACTCTTCTGAGGCCTGAACACGCTGGATGTTGGTCACCATCTCATGTGCGCGGGTTTTGGGTACAGGTTTTACCTTGTCTCGCTTTGCTGTATTTTCGCCGGCTTGCGGTGCTGCTGCATCGAATGGGTTTTGAATTGAGATGCTGCCTACCTTATATAGCTTCATTTTGTTGATGAGCTGACGGGTGAGTGGTGTGCCGGGCAGTGCAAGTATCTGCCCCAGAGGGGTCTTTATCGGTTCTGCTGCCACCATACCAATCCGCGCATCTTTTATGCTGATTTTAATCATGAGTTACTCCAAAAATTTATTTTGATATTGTGTGTTTAGTACTATAAATACAAATTTAAGTATAATTGCCAAAATTATGAAAGTCAATAAAGAAGAAAGAATAATTGCATAAAATAGCTTATAAATAATGAAATAGGGTATCGAAAATGGATTATTGATAAATCTGTATCGAAAATGATACTTGACATATATATCATGTGGTAGTAATATAGCTGACAGAGATTTGAAAAATTCTACTATTGTAACTTCTCTTATTCAGAGTGATGGAGATACAAAGGATCTATGAAGTCACGGCAACCCCGTTAGAAAACAGGAAGGTGCCAACCTGAGCGAGTAATCGAACAATAAGAGGATTTTTATTATCTTAATTTTAATCCACTTATTTGCAGTAAGTGGTTTTTTATTGGAAAAATATTGGTCACACAGTATGAAAGGAGCAACAGATAATTAATGGAGAAATTATTATTTACATCAGAATCAGTAACTGAGGGACATCCGGATAAGCTCTGCGATGCAGTATCAGATGCCATCCTTGATGCATGCATACAGCAGGACCCGATGAGCCGTGTCGCATGTGAGACAGCAAGCTGTACAGGCTTCATCCTTGTAACAGGAGAGATTACCACAAAGGCACAGCTTGATATTCCTGCAATCGTCAGAAAAACAGCACTTGAGATCGGATATGATGACGGAAAGAAGGGACTCGACGGAAACTCATGTGCAGTAATGGTTTCAATCGACAAGCAGTCTGCTGATATCGCCATGGGAGTTGACAAGGCACTGGAGGCAAAAGAGGGCGAACTTACAGACGACCTCGACACCGGAGCCGGAGATCAGGGAATGATGTTTGGATATGCTACAAATGAGACCAAGGAGTACATGCCATACCCAATCGCACTCGCTCACAAGCTTGCATTCCAGCTCACAAAGGTTAGAAAAGACGGCACACTTACATACCTTCGTCCGGACGGAAAGACACAGGTTTCAGTAGAGTATGATGAGGCAGGAAAGCCGGTAAGACTTGAGGCAGTTGTACTTTCAACACAGCACGACGAGGATGTTACCCAGGAGCAGATCCATGAGGATATCAAGAAATATGTATTTGATCCAATTCTTCCAAAGGATATGATTGACGATGAGACAAAGTTCTTTATCAATCCTACAGGACGTTTCGTAATAGGTGGACCACACGGAGATGCAGGTCTCACCGGTCGTAAGATTATCGTAGACACCTATGGTGGATATGCACGTCACGGCGGCGGAGCTTTCTCAGGAAAGGACTGTACAAAGGTAGACCGTTCAGCAGCATACGCAGCACGTTACGTAGCAAAGAACCTTGTAGCAGCAGGATTTGCTGACAGGTGTGAGATTCAGCTTTCATATGCTATCGGTGTTGCACAGCCAACATCTATCATGGTTGATACATTCGGCACGGGAAAGCTTGCAGATGACAGAATCGTTGAAATCGTAAGGGAGAATTTCGACCTTCGTCCGGCAGGAATCATCAAGATGCTTGACCTCAGAAGACCTATCTACCGCCAGACAGCAGCATACGGACACTTCGGACGTACAGATATCAAGCTGCCTTGGGAGGCACTTGATAAGGTTGAGGACCTCAAGAAGTATCTCTAAACAAAGTCCTATATATATTAGAAAGAATTTAGAGAAAATTTAGACAGAAGTTATCGAATATATGATATAATTAAGTCATGGGACTGACATTGAGTCGGTTTCCATGGCTTTTTATTTTCAGGAGGAACGGATATGAGCAGAATTTTGATAGTAGAGGACGAGGTTGCAATTGCTGATCTTGAGAAGGATTACCTGGAGCTGAGTGGCTTTGAGGTAGAGGTGGAGAATGATGGCACAAGCGGTCTCGCAAGGGCTTTGGCGGAGGATTTTGATCTGTTTATTTTGGATCTTATGCTGCCAGGCATTGATGGCTTTGAGATTTGTAAGCGGATTCGTGAGAAAAAGAACACACCGATACTCATGGTTTCCGCCAAGAAGGATGATATCGACAAGATAAGAGGACTCGGACTCGGCGCAGATGATTATGTCACAAAGCCGTTTTCTCCATCAGAGCTTGTTGCCAGGGTAAAGGCTCATCTGGCCAGATATGAGCGTCTCATTGGAAGCGCCACACCTGAAAATGATATCGTTGAGATTCGTGGTATCAAGATTGACAAAACAGCCCGCCGTGTTTGGGTAAACGGAGAGGAAAAGCAGTTTACCACAAAGGAATTCGACCTGCTCACATTCCTTGCTGAGAATCCAAACCATGTATTTACCAAGGAGGAGCTCTTCAAGGAAATCTGGAATATGGATTCGGTCGGAGATATCGCGACAGTCACTGTACATATCAAGAAGATTCGTGAGAAAATCGAGATGAACACTGCAAAGCCTCAGTATATTGAGACTATTTGGGGCGTGGGATACAGATTTAAGCTGTAGTGATTTTTTAAAAAATATAGTAGATATTGTAGTATTAATAGGACATATCAAATTCAAATGCGAAAGGATATGTCCTTGTTGTATATATAAAGTGGCTTATTAATTTATTCAAATGGAGAATACTATGAAGATAAAAACAAAACTTGCTATATCATTCTGCATAATTATTTTTGTGCCTGTTGTGCTCACCGGCATGGTGCTTGTGGGCTTCAATAAGATTCAGCTAAAGGCCATCAACAAGACATATGGCATGGAGGATGCGGGCACGCTCGCGCTCACTGACACGGTGCAGTTTCTGAACAAGGTGACAGGGCGCACATATGATGAGCTGGAGAAGACATCGCTCATTGAACCATCCAAGCTTCTTGATAGTGATTATCTGACTAAGATAAATAAGAAGCTGGAGAAGAAGTATTCATATCTCATAGTGAAAAGTGAAGGAGAGCTCATCTTCAATGGTGGAATTGACAATGATGATATTTTGAGAAAGCTTCCGCGAATATCCAATAAGCAGAGCAGCTCTGATGTGAGCAGCTATATGGACAGTGATGACAAGGTGCTCATAAAGCAACTCAATTTTCGTGACAGTGGTGGTGATGAGGCGAGTCTTTACATAGTGACATCAACCGCGTGTGTGATTCCTGAGGTCAGGACTGTTTTGATAGAGGGAGCATTTGCGCTTGTATTTATACTTATTACTACGGCTGTTATGCTTATAGTGTGGATTTACCGAAGCATCATTACCCCGATAAAGAAGCTTAGGATGGCTGCGGAGAATATCAAAGAGGGCAATCTGGACTTTGAGCTTGAGACGAGCCCGAGCGACGGAGAGATTGGCGAGCTGTGTACTGCGTTTGAGCAGATGCGTGCTCGCCTCAAGAAAAATGCCGAGGAAAAGGTGACGAATGAGTCTGAAAACAGAGTGTTAATAAGCAATATCGCGCATGATTTAAAGACTCCTATTACTGCGGTAAAGGGATATGCCGAGGGGATACTCGACGGAGTGGCAAATACTCCTGAAAAGGTAGATAAATATGTCAGGACCATTTACAATAAGGCAAACGATATGGATAAGCTCATTAATGAGCTGACACTTTACTCAAAGATTGATACGAACAGGATTCCATACAATTTTGCGAAGATAAATGTCACAGATTATTTTAACGATTGTGTTGAGGAAATAGGACTCGATCTTGAGGCAAAAAATATCAGGCTTTCATATGAGAATCATGTGGATAGCAACGTGCTTATCATTGCTGATCCGGAGCAGCTTCGCCGTGTGATTAATAATATAGTTGGCAATTCGGTGAAGTATATGAACAAGACACAAAGCTATATAGATATCAGGATAAATGATGTCGGCGACTTCATACAGGTTGAAATCGAGGACAATGGGCGAGGAATCGACCAGAGAGATATGCCATATATTTTTGACAGATTTTACAGGGCGGATGCATCGAGAAATTCGGCTACCGGAGGCAGCGGCATAGGACTTTCCATCGTAAAGAAGATTATAGAGGACCATGGCGGCAAGATATGGGCTACCAGCAAAGAGGGCGATGGAACTACCATGTTTTTCGTAATCAGAAAGTATCAGGAAACACAGGATATGAACCGGCAGTAAACAAATAAACAGGATATTGACATAAAAAGTAAAACTATAATTAAAAATAACAGTCAGATATTAAAATTTAAAATTAAGAGCTCCCGATTGACAGAGCAAATAGTGTTGTCAGCCGGGAGCTTTAATGTATTTTTTATTTAAAATAAGTTAAGGAAAAACACATAAAATATTTGAAAAATAAAGTCTGACGTAGTAGAATAGTAACATTGCACGAAAGAACCATGGAGAAATCGAAAGGGGGACAAATATGCATAAATTCAGACAAAAATATATAGGAGACAAGGCATTTTATAAGCGTTATCTCATGCTGGCCATACCAATGATAATCCAGAATGCAATCACAAATCTGGTAAGCTTTCTGGACAACATTATGGTAGGACAGCTTGGTACAGAGCAGATGTCGGGAGTAGCAATCGTAAACCAGCTCATATTTGTGTACAATCTGGCTGTATTTGGGGCGGTGTCAGCGGCAAGTATATTCGGAGCACAGTATTTTGGCAAGGGAAATCATAAGGGGCATATGTATTCCTTCAGATTCAAGCTGTATGCAGCGCTGCTTGTTACAGCAATAGCGATGATACTGTTTATCACGAAAGGAACAGATCTCATATCACTTTATCTGACAGATACAGCAGGAAACGGTGCCACGGAGGTAGCACTGGCATATGGAAAGGAATATCTGGAAATTGTTATGATAGGTCTCATACCGTTTGCGGTGACACAGGCCTATGCGACAAACATAAAGGAAACAGGACAGACTTTTGTACCGATGGTTGCAAGCTTTGCAGCAGTTGGAAGCAATGCGGTGCTTGATTTTCTGCTCATCTTCGGAATAGGACCGATACCAAAGCTGGGTGTGGCGGGCGCAGCTATTGCCACGGTGATGTCGCGATATATTGAGACAATAATTGTTGTGCTGTGGGCACATAAAAACAGGGATAAGAACAGATATCTCGAGGGCGCTTACAGAGGAATAGGAATGCCGTTTGGTGAGTTTAAGACTATATTCATCAAGGGACTGCCACTCATGCTCAATGAGCTTTTTTGGGCAGCAGGCATGACAACGGTTACACAGTGCTATTCAGTACGTGGGCTCTCGGTAATCGCAGGTTAAACATTGCGACAACGATAACAAACCTTTTCAACATCGTGTTTATACAGCTTGGCGCATGTATCAGCATAGTTGTGGGGCAGTATCTTGGAGCCGGTGAGCTTGAAAAGGCAAAGGATGCGGATAACAAGATGATAGTGTTCAGTGTGTTCTGCTGTTCTATAATGGCGGCGGTCATGCTTCTGGTAGGCGGATTTTTCCCTCAGATATATAACACAACAGATGAAATCAAGTCACTCGCAACAAGCTTCATAGCGGTATCAGCGATAATTATGCCGTTTTGTGCATTTACACATTCGTCGTATTTCACACTCCGCTCAGGCGGCAAGACACTGGTTACATTTCTGTTTGACTCCGTATTTACGTGGGTGATAGTGGTGCCGGTGGCATTTGTGCTCGCCAAATACACTGCACTTGGCATAGTAGCGGTGTACTTCCTCGTGCAGGCCACAGAGCTGATAAAGGTAGTCATCGGATACTTCATGGTGAAAAGCGACGTGTGGCTCGTGCAGATGGTATAGGAATGTAAGTCATTATCTTGCGGAAAAGTAAAATAAAAGTTATACTGTAGCAAAAGTCAGCGTAACAGTTCTAACCCAGAATGAAACGGAGCATAAAATGAGCGAAGAAAAACAGCACAAGCGCCGCGTGCACTATAGCGGAAAATATCCCAAAAAATTTGAGGAAAAATACAAGGAATTAAATCCAAAGAAATACAAGGATACAATTGAGCATGTCATCAGCAAGGGAAATACCCCTGCGGGCATGCATATATCAATAATGGTAAAAAGAAATCATAGATTTTCTGGACATAAAGCCGGGACAGACAGGTTTTGATGCCACACTCGGATACGGTGGACACACAAAGGCAATGCTTGAAAAGCTTGAAGGACGGGGACATATGTATGCTACTGATGTTGACCCAATCGAGTCTGAAAAGACAAAAAAGCGTCTCGCTGAAGCCGGCTTTGGAGAGGATATTCTCACCATAAAGCTTCAGAACTTCTGCACAATAGATGAGATTGCAAAGGAAGTAGGAGGCTTTGATTTCATACTTGCCGACCTTGGAGTTTCATCAATGCAGATAGATAATCCTGAGCGTGGTTTTTCATTTAAGGTGGATGGACCGCTTGATCTGCGTCTTAATCCAAATGCCGGTATCAGTGCGGCAGAGCGTCTTGACAATATATCCCGTGAGGAACTTTCGGGTATGCTCTATGAGAACTCAGATGAGCCGTATTGCGAGGAGCTGCAAAGGCAATCACAGACGAGATCAGGAAGGCAACCGCATAGATACGACCACAAAGCTTCGTCACATTATAGAGCAGACACTGGATTTCTTACCTGAAAAAGAGAAAAAGGATACGGTAAAAAAGACCTGTCAGCGCACCTTCCAGGCGCTGCGCATAGACGTAAACCGTGAATTTGAGGTACTCTATGAGTTTATGGAAAAGCTTCCGGGAGCATTAAAGCCGGGTGGAAGAGCTGCCATCCTTACCTTCCATTCAGGAGAGGACAAGCTGGTCAAAAAGGCACTCAAGGCAGGATATAAAGCAGGAATATACAGCGACTATTCAAAAGATGTGATTCGCCCATCAGCACAGGAATGTGCTCAGAACGGACGTGCCAGGTCTACGAAGATGCGCTGGGCGGTCCGTGCGGAATAGAAAAGAATAAAAATAGTTCTAAAACACTATTGCTTTATTGAGAAAAATAGTCTACTATGAACGTGTTATATGACTGACGGATAAGTGGAATAACCACATGAAATATAACAAATAAGAGCCGACCGTCTGGGCGATAAACCCGGACAGTTGGCTCTTTTTGATTATAAAATCAGCCATAGTCGTGTAAATAACCAGGGAATGTATCTCAAAAGAAACAACATGGATATTGACAAAAATACTGTAGTAAGTATATACTAACCACAGTTAAACAAAACTAATCAAACGAAGTAACATTCATACATTTTAAGGAGGATATTACAATGATAGAAATGAAAGAGTGGGATGGATTTGAAGGACGTCTTTGGAAAGAGGAAATCAACGTTCGTCAGTTCATTCAGGACAACTACACTCCATATGACGGAGACGAGAGCTTTTTAGCTGATCCGACAGATGCTACAAACAAGCTGTGGGATGCACTCCAGAAATTACAGAAAGAGGAGCGTGCCAAGGGCGGTGTGCTTGACATGGAGACAGAGGTTGTAACAGGAATCACAGCGTACGGTCCTGGATATATAGATGAGTCATTAAAGGACCTCGAGCAGATCGTTGGCCTTCAGACAGACAAGCCATTAAAGAGAGCATTCATGCCATACGGTGGAATCAAGATGGCTGTTCAGGCAGCAGAGACATATGGCTACGAAGTAAGCGACAAGCTCAAGGAGATTTTCACAAAATATCATAAGACACACAACACAGCGGTATTCGATGCATATACACCTGAGATGATGAAGGTTCGTCATGCAAAGATTCTTACAGGACTTCCTGATACATACGGCCGTGGACGTATCGTAGGTGATTACCGTCGTGTAGTATTATACGGACTTGATTACCTTATCGAGGAGAAGAAGAAGGATAAGGCAAACTGTGGATGCGGACAGATGACAGATGATGTTATCCGTTTAAGAGAGGAAATCGCAGAGCAGATCAAATGTCTTGAGGAGATGAAGAAGCTTGCTGAGATTTACGGATACGATATTTCAAAGCCTGCAACAAACGCAAAAGAGGCTGTTCAGTGGTTATACTTCGGATACCTTGCAGCAATCAAGACACAGAATGGTGCAGCAATGTCAGTAGGACGTGTATCTACATTCCTTGATATCTATATCAAGAGAGATATGGACAAGGGCATTCTTACAGAGCAGGAAGCACAGGAGCTCATTGATCATTTTACAATGAAGCTTCGTATGGTTAAATTTGCACGTATCCCTTCATACAACCAGTTATTCTCAGGTGATCCTGTATGGGCAACACTTGACGTGGCAGGAACAGGTGTGGACGGACGTTCAATGGTTACAAAGACAGACTTCCGTTTCCTCCATACATTAGAGAACATGGGACCTGCACCGGAGCCAAACCTCACAGTATTCTACTCATCAAAGCTTCCTCAGACCTTCAAGGATTATGCAGCCCGCATCTCAATTGAGACAAGCTCAATCCAGTATGAGAACGATGACGCAATGAAGCCGGTATGGGGCGATGATTATGCAATTTGCTGCTGTGTATCTGCAACACAGACAGGTAAAGAGATGCAGTTCTTCGGAGCACGTGCAAACCTTGCAAAATGTCTCCTTTACGCTATCAACGGTGGTGTTGATGAAAAATCAGGTGAGCAGGTAGGACCAAACTACGCACCTATCACAGCAGAGTACCTTGACTATGACGAGGTAATGGCGAAATACGACAAGATGATGGACTGGTTAGTAGACATCTATGTAAATACATTAAACCTTATCCAGTACATGCATGACAAATACTACTATGAGGCAGCAGAGCTTGCACTCATGGATACAGACTTAAAGAGAACATTTGCAACAGGAATCGCAGGATTCTCACACGTAATCGATTCCCTTTCAGCAATCAAATATGCAAAGGTTAAGGTAGTACGTGACGAGAGCGGACTGGCAAAGGATTCGAAATCGAGGGAGAGTTCCCTAAATACGGAAACGATGATGACCGCGCGGACGAAATCGGTGTATGGCTTCTTAAGACATTCATGGACAAGTTAAAGAAGCATCACACATACCGTGATTCAGAGCCTACAACATCAATCCTTACAATTACATCAAACGTAGTATACGGAAAAGCTACAGGAGCAATGCCTGACGGACGTAAAGCAGGAGAGCCGCTTTCACCGGGAGCAAACCCATCATACGGCGCAGAGCAGAACGGACTTCTCGCATCCTTAAACTCACTCACAAAGCTTCCATATGAGTGGGCACTTGATGGAATCTCAAATACACAGACCATCAACCCGGGAGCACTTGGAAACAACGAGGGTGAGAGAATTGACAACCTTGTAAACGTAATGGACGGATACTTCGATCAGGGAGCACATCACCTCAATGTAAATGTATTCGGTAAAGAGAAGCTCATCGATGCAATGGAGCATCCTGAGAAGGAGGAGTACGCAAACTTCACAATCCGAGTATCAGGATACGCAGTTAAGTTCATCGACCTCACAAGAGAGCAGCAGCTCGATGTAATCTCACGTACATGCCACGAGAGAATGTAATATAAAAAAATATCCAACATTCCAGAATGTGCAGGCCAAGTGCCTGCATATTCTGATTTTCAAATAAACTGCATATGTACTAAATAACACCACAGCGTAAGGAATTTTCGGCAACCCGCCGACCGGGACTTAGCAATGCGAATTTCGCAGGGCTTAGAGGCTGTTAGAATTATGAACACAGCCAGCGATGCCCATGCATGGACGCATGGGCAAGGCGTTATGCGCCATGGAAGGCGCGTAAAAGCCGGTCGCGTCAAGACATAGAAAACCAAAATCATAATTCATACAGCCTCTTAGCCCGAAGAACCTGAGCATTGCAAAGTCCCGGTCGGCGGGTTGCCGAAAATTCCGTACCATAAAAATAAAAGTAGCAGCAACAACAACCTAAAGGAGGAAAAACATGGGAGAAACACTAGGAAGAGTACACTCGGTAGAAAGCTTCGGTTCAGCCGACGGCCCGGGAGTGAGATATATAGTATTTTTGAAGGGCTGCAATATGCGCTGTAAATACTGCCACAATCCGGATACATGGGCCAAATGCGGCGAAAATGACGGTGCAAAGCTGATGACACCGCAGGAGGTGCTAAAGACCGCCATGCGCTATAAAGCGTACTGGAAGCAAACAGGTGGCATCACAGTAAGCGGAGGTGAAGCACTTTTGCAGATAGACTTTGTCACAGAGCTATTTAAGCTTGCAAAGGAAAAAGGTGTAAACACATGCCTTGACACATCAGGAAATCCATTTACCGTGGAAGAACCGTTTTTCGGCAAATTTAATGAGCTGATGAAATATACAGATCTCTTCATGCTGGACATCAAGCATATAGATGACGAGGAGCACAAAAAGCTTACGGGACAGACAAATAAGAATATCCTTGATATGGCACAATATCTCTCAAAAAACGGTAAAAAAATGTGGATACGTCATGTGCTTGTGCCTGGAATCACCACGGATGAGAGATATTTAAAGCAGCTTAGAGAATTTATCGACACACTTAAAACGGTGGACAGGGTTGAGGTGCTGCCGTACCACACACTTGGGGTGTTCAAGTGGAAGGAGCTTGGTATACCATACCAGCTTGAGGGGGTGGAACCTCCTACAGAGGAACAGATAGAATGTGCAAAAAGAATATTAAATTGTCAGAATTAGTTTTTTAAATACCATTGCTAACAACTCATTAAGTTGATAAAATATAATAAGTGGA
>ENA-OQEQ01000043-OQEQ01000043.1-human-gut-metagenome-genome-assembly--contig:-NODE-43-length-12829-cov-1.341836_pt1 | contig 12829 bp, 17 predicted proteins | sample MGYA00242799_ERZ504643 | MGnify/ENA primary metagenome ERZ504643 (study PRJEB26092, sample SAMD00036340) | human gut metagenome | host: Homo sapiens | study: EMG produced TPA metagenomics assembly of... | reverse complement strand
GACGGTAAAGGGTGGTGCAGACAAGGCAATGTCTACACTTGATGAGGCGATAGAGTATGTCTCAGGTGTGCGCTCAAGGATAGGAGCCTTCCAGAACCGTCTTGAATCGGCTGAAAGCAGTCTTTCTGAGACTTCTGAGAACATGACCGGTGCATATTCCAATATCATGGATACCGACATGGCAACCGAGATGACGGAATACGCAGCACAGAATATTCTCGACCAGGCCGGAATCTCAGTGCTGTCTCAGGCAAATGACCTGCCACAGCAGGTACTTTCATTATTGTCGAGGTAATAAGCAATGAAAAATGAATTGAAGCAGGAGCTCACCAGAAGGCTTTGTGAGTGCAACAATGGTGGGCTTGTGCTTGTTATGTATGATATATATTTTGGATTTTCAGAAGATGTAAAAGCTGCCCTGGCTTCAAATGACAGGGCAGCTTTGAAAAAGGCAGTGGCGGATGTACAGGCAGCGCTCGATGAGCTGATAGGTGCGCTTGACTTTAAATATCCTCTCGCAGGACAGCTTTATCCACTGTACTCATACTGCAAGAGGCTTTTTTACACAGTGCTTTACTCACTTGATGTGTCAGTGGTGAATGAGGCTGACAGCATTATGAAAAAACTAAGAATTAGCTTTGAGACCGCAGCTGCCGATGACAAATCGGCTCCGCTTATGGACAATGCGCAGAAGGTCTATGCGGGCATGACCTATGGAAGGGGCAGGCTCACAGAGAGCTTTATAAACGATGATAACAGGGGCTTCCTTGCGTAGGAGGCCTCTTTTTTAGTTCATTAAGCCTCATTAAACCTCATTAAGCCGCTTGGCACAGTTTAATAGAAATTTATACCGCATGGAAACAGCCTTGGCCTGATAGATGTAGTAGTCAATTAAATCGGGCTCAACCACATTTTCCAGGTTAGTGTATACAATTTGAAGTTCATCTGTTGTTTTCCTGATGTCATCCTGTAAAGTCTTGTAACCGTCATTTACAGGCGTTTCTTTAAATAATTTCATGAATTCCTCCAACAAAATAAGTCTTAATACAAGTATAAGCAAAAGAGTTTCTTCTATTCACAGATTTTGTAAAAAGTGCTTTTGACATGTGAAAAACCAGTAAAATCAAGGTTTTGACTGTGGATTAATGTGTTGGGTTTAGCTGCATTTTGTGGATAACTAACAAAAAAGTATTTATTTTGAAAAAAGCTATAGACAAAATCGGGATTGCGTTGTTATAATTCGTCTCACGAAAGGAGAGGTGATGAAAATACAGTGATTGTGAAATTAATATCACACCTCATGCTGTATATACTGCTTACAGTAGCAGCAATTGGGGATTTCAAAAATTATAGAATCAGTAACCGGCTGATTCTGACGGGACTTGGTTGTGCGTTTCTATTTCGCTTAGTGGGGGCAAGGTAGCGAGCATCATCTGGTTTCTTCCAGATATAGTTTTTCCGGTTGTCATTTTATATTTCTTATATCTTTCAGGCATTTTAGGAGCCGGGGATATCAAGTTATTTTCAGTAGTATGTGCATTTACAAATTTAAGATTTACCGCCTTGTGCATGGCAGCCGCTTTTGTGGCGGCAGCGGGGTATGGTCTCATAAGTATGGTGCTTAAAAAGGAGCTCTTTGTGCGTATGAGGGATGGATTTTTATACTTAAACGGTATACTGTGTGGCAGATTTATGCGGTACCGCGGACAGGGGAAAGCTGTTAGTTTCGCGGTATACGTGCTTTTGGGAACAGCCATGGCAGATATATGGTTTTACGGCATGAGGTGATGGAAGGAGGGTTAAAGTACCATAGATGAAAAAAATCAGACTAGGAATTTATATTGAGGATTCAGAATATGGCGACAGACTGACATGCTATTTCATGAATCATTATAAGGATCAGCTTGAGATACATATGTATACCATGAAAGAGCAGCTGGAACACTTAGAGGGCGAGATAGATATCATGCTTTCAAGTGAGCTTGACCAGTGGAATAACAAGTATATCCCACTGATACAGATTGTTGAGGAAACACCTATTGAGAGTGAGGAGGGTATATACTTTGTGGAAAAATATCAGGAAGTAAACCGCATAGTGGAAGAGATTTTAAAGCATGTGGGCGGTGAGGTGAGAGACCTTAAGAGTGAGGGCTCTTTGATAGGTCAGACGAGGCTTATAAGCGTGTATTCACTTTGCTGATAATCAGTATCAGATGCCTTTTGCGATGACTTTGTCCTCTATTTTGAGTGAGAATGAAAAGGTACTGCTTATGGATTTTCAGGAGAATAGTGGATTATCGCGGATGCTTGAGCAGAGTGTGGAGCATAATCTGGACGAGCTATTGGTGATGGCCGAATCCGGACGATACTCGACCAACAGGATAAACAGCTGTATCGGAAGAAAGCATAAGCTGGATTATGTATATCCGATTGAAAATACAGAGTGTCTGTGTGAAATAAATACGGTAATATGCAACAATCTGCTTCAGATGCTTGGCAAGGAAATGCACTATGACTGCATAGTTCTCAATATGGGAACAAGATTTAAGGGCTTTTTTGATATTCTTGACAGATGCAGTGATATCTACCTGGTACAGAAAAAAGGCGGAATCAGCCAGTGGAGAGAGTACGAGTTTACAGAGGAGCTGATTGAAAGAGGTCTAAGCAATGTAGTTGAGAGGATTAAGCTGATTGAGCCTCCGGTCATTACGATGCCGGTAGCTACATGTGATAAGCTTGTAGAGCTGTGGAAGTGGAATGAGTTTGGAGATGTCATAAGAAACATGACTCGGGGTATTTCGTGTGCTGGATGATTTTGGACAGAGAATAAGAGATATTATACTTTCGGAAATGGATTTGTCCAGAGAGCTGAGTGATGAGGAAATATGTGATTTAATCGGAAGCGTGGTTTCAAGAGAGGCACGCGACAGACCAATGACTATAAAGGATAGAGCTGAGCTTGAGCGCACCATATTCAACTCTCTGCGTAAGCTTGATGTACTGCAGGAGCTGGTGGATGACAGGGATGTGACTGAAATTATGGTAAACGGTCCAAACGATATATCTATGAAAAAGCCGGAAGAATCCAAAGGTTCAAGGGTCATTTTTCATCGGAAGAGAAGCTGGAGGATGTGATACAGCAGATTGTAGGACGCCATAACAGGGTTGTAAATCAGGCATCACCGATAGTTGATACCAGGCTTAGTGACGGCTCCAGGGTAAATATAGTGCTAAACCCCATATCTATAGGCGGCTCGGCTGTATCAATCAGAAAGTTTCCGGAGCATCCTATGAGCATGGAGAGGCTTGTTGAGATAGAAGCTCTCTCGCCGGAGGTGGCAAGGCTTCTACAGATACTGACGCAGGCCAAATACAATATATTTATTTCCGGTGGTACAGGCTCCGGAAAAACGACCTTCCTGAATGCCCTGTCACAATATATTCCTGATGATGAGAGAATTATTACAATTGAAGATTCAGCGGAGCTGCAGCTTCTGGGAGCTAAAAATATAGTAAGGCTTGAGACAAGAAATGCAAATACCGATGGGGTTACTCCAATTACAATAAGAGATCTTATCAGGACGGCTCTTCGTATGAGACCGGACAGGATAATAGTGGGCGAGTGCAGAGGTGCAGAGGCGCTTGATATGCTTCAGGCTATGAATACAGGACATGACGGCTCGTTGTCCACCGGCCATGCCAATTCACCACATGATATCATTTCACGAATTGAGACTATGGTGCTTCAAGGTCAGGATTTCCCACTCAATGCGATACGGCAGCAGATAGCATCGGGAATAGATATCATTGTCCAGCTTGGCAGACTGAGAGATAAGAGCAGGAGAGTGCTGGAAGTTTCAGAGGTGGATGGATTTATGGATGGTGAAATTGTGCTGCATACGCTGTATCGTTTTGAGGAAACCGCTGTTTTGGGACAGTGGGAGGATACAGGGCTTTTTAAAGAAAGCAGGGACACTTTGTCACACCGACAAGCTTATGGCAGCAGGGCTTAGTGTATAGGCTGTTATGTGGCATTTAAAGTAAGAAAGGCTGTAGCTGTCAGTATAGGAATATATGTTACTGAACAGTTATGAAGGGTTTGATTATATGGATTACAGCAGATATTCCATGTCCACAAAGGATTGGGGGATTGTTTTCATAAAAAGTATGGCTGCCACAGTGGTTATCGCATATTTGTTTTATGACAGTCCTATTGTTGTTATTGCTTTTCCGGTGGTGTTTGTGTATTGTGCTAAGCTGTGCAGGCAGGAGGGCGTCAGAAGACAAAAGGAAAACTAAATGAAGAGTTTATGAATGTACTAAAGGTATTGAGCTCGAATATGCTGGCAGGATACTCTGTCGAGAATGCATGGCAGGAGGCAGAAAAAGAGATACAGCTCATGTATGGGAATGATTCGCTTATGCTGTCTGAGATACAGGAGATGAACAGGCAGATAAAGATGAATCAGACATTTGAGGCGGTGCTGTCAGAATTTGCTCATAGAAGCGGTCTGGAGGATATAGTCAATTTTTCTGATATTTTCTCATTTGCAAAGAGAAGCGGCGGCAGATTTGTGGATATCATAGAGTCTACCACTTACAGGATGTGGACAAAGTATGATACCAACCGACAGATAGAGGCTGCGGTTTCTGCCAAAAGACTTGAGCAAAAGACTATGAACTATATTCCGATATTTCTTTTGGCATTTTTAAAGCTGTCTTCAAGAGATTATATGTCTGCACTATATGGAAACCTGATCGGGGTAATCTTTATGAGTACCTGTCTTTTAGCCTATGCAGGGGCAATTAAACTGGCAAAGAAATTTTTACAGGTAGGAATAGGCATATGACGCAAGGAAAGAGGCTTAGAATAGCAGCATTATTTGTTATAGTTTTAGTTTTTGCTTTTATCATGGACATGTCGTCAAATGCTATAACTGACAATACACTTATACGCAATGATACAGGTGATGGCGATGCGATATATGACCTGGTGCTAAATGCGGATGGACTTGACGAGGATTATAGCTATCAGCTCAAGCTGAAGGAGGAGCTGCCTTCGGATAAACAGGCGAATGAGCTGTTTACACAGGCAAAAAAAAGAGATAGACGACAGCTTTTGTGAAGAGAACCAGAGTGTGGAACAGGTCAGAGGACATATTAATATGAAGGAAGCATATGCCCAAGGAGCTGTGGAGGCAGAGTGGACACTGAGTGACTATGATGTGGTTGATATTAATGGAGATGTGAACCAGGAGGCATTTGAGGAGGCTGATGATGAACAGGGAAAGCTGATTAGCGCAAGTGTTGAGCTTTCCTGTGGCGAACACAGACAGCTGTATGATTTCTCATTTGTGGTATTTCCGGATGAACTGGACGCAGGCGGGCGCCTCATAAAGGGTATCAACAGACATATTGACAGTGAGATGTCAAAGACAGGCACTAAAAAGCTCACACTGCCGGATGAAGTAGATGGAGTAAAGCTTACCTGGTCGCAGGAAAAAAGCAATACGGCAGGTAAAATAGCCATGCTTGAGGTTGTTGTTATAGTTCTTCTGGTGCTTGAGAAAAAGGAAAAAAAGAAGACGGCGCAGAAGGAGAGAAATATACAACTGCAGCTCGAATATCCGGAGATAGTCAGCAAAATGGCTGTTTTGATGGGTTCAGGAATGACTGTGGAGCAGGCATGGAATAGGATTACCGCCCGTTATCTTGATGAGCGGAAAAATAATGATAAGAATATTATGCCCGCTTACGAGGAAATGCTTGTGACGGAGAGAGAAATCTCAGATGGCGTGACAGGCAGAAAAGCATACGCAGGTTTTGCGGAAAGAGTAAAGCTGCCATGCTATCAGAAGCTTGTACGCATTATTTTACAGAGTATTCACAAAGGAAGTAAGGGTGTATGTGAAATGCTCGAGAAGGAATCGGAGGATGCATTTGATGAGAGGAGGCTCTTAGCCTTAAAGCTGGGTGAAGAGGCCGGCACCAAAATGCTTATGCCGATGATGATTATGATGGCTATAGTCATAGCAATAGTAATAGCACCCGCAATCATTGATTTTAAGATATAGAAAGGAAAAATTATGTTAGGATTTAAGAATTTTTTATTAGATGAGGATGGCGCAGGAGTAGTGGAAATGATACTGATAATTGTCGTGTTAATCGGCCTGGTGCTGATTTTTAAGAAGCAGCTTACGACACTTGTAAACAATATCTTTCAGACAATCTCAAGAGAGGCTGGTAAAGTGTGAGAGGCAGTATAACGATATTTGCCACAATGCTTCTCATGCTGGTGTCACAGTTTTTGTTTACTGTACTGGAAGCCGGCAGGAATCTGACACTTACCAATATAGCATGCATGAATTCAGAGGCTGTAGCAGAGTCAGTTTTTGCGCAGTATTGCAGACCATTGTGGGATGAATACCATCTGTTAGCGTATGACGCCGGAAGTGACGCAATGGGCAATGTGGATATCGAAAATGTCAAGTCGTATATGAAGAAGCTTACGACTGACAATTTTAAGATAAGCGATTCAGGAGCTTTTGCCGGGGGTACTATTGTAAACGGCACCAGTATGCTAAGGTTGTCAATGGATGAACTCGAATCCATGAAATATGTGCTCATGACGGATGATGGTGGTGATGTGTATACAAATGCGGTTGTTTCATATATGAAGAAAAATATTGGTTATGAAACAGTCAAAAATCTTTACAGTCAGTATAGCTCATTGAATGAAAACAAGTCTGCGGGTGAGTATGATGACAGTAAAATAGATAGTGCGTTAAAAGCCTTAAAGGATAATGCAGCTCATGAAGGCGGAGGTAAAAGCATAGCGAGGTCGTCACCGCCAAGAGCTTACAGTGCTCCTTCATTGGTTTCGAAAGCAAAGCAGACGTCAGAAAGTAAGGCAGAAAGCACAGAAGGCGGTAATGCAATAGAAAATCCGCTGGTCAAGGTGCAGAAAGTAAAGGCATCAGGCATATTATCGCAGGTGGTTGATGAGAGCACGGTGTCAGGAAACAGTATTGATACATCAGCCAGAGTGTCCGGGCGAAGTCTGCATAAAGGAACAGGGGGCTGGTCCGAAAGTAGTGATGACTGGTATGCGAAAGTACTTATGCAGCAGTATATTCTGACATATATGAGCTGTTACACTGATACAAATCCCAATCATGCCCTTAACTATGAGGTGGAGTACATCATAGGAGGCAGAGCGAGTGATAAGGATAATCTGAAGATCGTTATAGCTGAAATACTGGCTCTGCGTGCGGCTGCCAATATGGCATACCTGGCAGGAAGCGCATCAAAGCAGGCACAGGCGATGGCTCTTGCTGCAATTATCGGTGGAATTACTCTGACACCGGAGGTAATTGAAGGGGTGGAAAAGGGAATTCTGGCAGCCTGGGCATTCTGTGAAAGTGTGCTGGATTTAAGAGCACTTTTGGATGGGGATAAGATTCCACTGATAAAAAGTGATAAGTCATGGACATCCAGTCTGTATGGCATGACAAGTATGCTCACCGGTCAGGTGAAGGCAAAAAGCTCAAATGAAGGAATAGGTTACAAATCATATTTGGGACTGTTGCTTTTTACAAAGAGCATGAAAAATATATCGTATCGCTCGATGGATGTGCAGGAGGCTACAGTACGTATGACCAGTGGTCATGAAAGTTTTAGAATGGACAATGCAATTTGTGAGCTTAGTGCAGATGTAAGCTACAAATATCATGGCACATTTTTATGCTTTGTGAATCTGTTAGATGGGGCGGATAACGAGTATACCATTAAAAATCAGGCAAAGTACTCTTATTATGGACGCTGACGAATAAGAAAGGAAATAAGAAAGGCAGGTGTATGAAGGTGTCTTTTGTTAATAAAGTAAAGTTCCACATAAAAAAACTTTATAGAAAGGCCAAACTCCCAGGCGATGATAGTTCTCAAAAGATGCCCTCATGCACCTGCCTGAGGGCGTCCTATACACTTGAGGCTGCGGTAATATTTTCCGCTTGTAGCAGGCTTTTTTTGTATTCATACTTTTTTTTCTTCAGGGTGGTTCAGGTGGAGTCGCAGGTAAAAGCAGCACTGTACTATTCAGCCCGGATGAGTGCGTTAGCGAGCAGTGCAAATGATTCGTCCGTTGTCTCAGTGGCGACAGCAGAGGTACTCTTTAGGAGTAGAATATCTGACTCGAAGCACATTGATACATACGTGAGTGGTGGAAGTATGGAGTGTCACTGCTTGGGTCAAAGATGGATGGTGATGATGTTGCACTTAAGGCAAAGTACAAGGTTAAGCTTCCGGTGAGCTTTTTTACGGTAGATGGAATATGGATAGAGGATTATAGCAACAGCAGAAAATGGACAGGAAAAAACCCCGGTGAAAAAACGGACCCATATGTGTTTTACACGGACTATGGCAGTGTTTATCACCTGTCCGAGCAGTGCAACTACCTGGATTTAAGTATAAAAAGCATTAAATGGTCACAGGTGTGGGCAAGCAGAAACAAAGATGGTAGGAAATACCACGCATGTTACTGTGCCGCGGATAAAAAAACAGAAGGTTCAACGGTATTTATAACAGATTATGGCACGAACTATCACGGAAAGCTTGGATGCAGTAAGCTTAAGCGGACAGTACACAAGGTGCACAAATCGGAGGTAAATGGCAAAAATCTGTGCAGTAAATGTAAAGGAGAAGGAACATGATACAGCTTATCATTTTACTTGGAATAATCAGTATAATCGACTTTTCAACAAAAAAGATACCGGTAGTTGTATTGGTAGCAATGGGGATTGTAGGTATTGCAAGCTCTTTTTTATGCGAAGCAGTCAATTATATCAGTGGCTGTTGCCTGATTCCCGGTATAGTGCTTATGGCAGCAGCGTTTCTTACAAGGGAGCAGATAGGATATGGAGATGCTGCTGTTGTGACTTTGATGGGATTGTTTGTGACTGCTGACATAGTGTGCAGCACTATGGTGATGGGATTTACAATAGCAGGAATAATTTCCGTTATTTTAATCGCATCAGGCAGAGCAGGAAGAAAGATGCAGATTGCATTTACACCATTTCTGCTGCTGGGATACGGATTGACGGAGGTATTTATGTGACTGAAAATAAATTAAATATAGATTTATCTTATGGACTAAAAGGCAGTTATACAGTAGAGGGAGCAATTATTATACCTATATTTATTACTATGCTTGCGATAGCGATGAATATGGGACTTGTGCTGTATAACGAAATGAAGCAGGACAGCTCTTATGAGTATGCTACGGATATGTGGCTGGTGGATGATTTCTATAATTATCAGGTTTTGAAAGAGGTAGTAAATGAATTCTAATGAAATAGTATATGAGAGAAAGATGACAGGCAGCTTTATGAAGCTGCGTTGTGACGAGGTGAAGCCGTTAGATGAAAAGATATTGCTGAAAAACAATATTCCGGGCTTTCTGCCTATGGAGAAGTGTTATGTGAATAATGAAGGGCAGTACTGGTATGATATATCAGGAGTCCAGTCCTTGGAAATGCGCTGCCAGTACAATGATATAAAGCTTGAGTTTCTTGAAAAGCTTGTGGTGAGTATCTGTAACAAGATGGAGCTTTTGGAGAATCATCTTGTAGGCACGGACTGCCTGGCACTCGATCCTCAGCTAATACACATAAAAGGGGTAAATCAGGATGAGGAAATATATTTCACAGCATACCCGGCACAGATGAAGACTATTTGCAATACATTCTCGCATTTGATGGAGTATATGCTCACAAAGCTTGATCACAGTGATGCTGAAGCGATACATATAGCATATGGTATATACGAGAAAACCATAAATGGCAATTACAGTATCGCTGATATTCGAAATGCCATAATCGAGGAGAGGCAGAAAAAGGTGGCAGAAAAGCCGGTGGAGGAGGTGATTGCGCCGATTTCACAGCCACAGGTCAGAGTAGAGGAGCCTAAGGAGCAGATAAAGCCTACACTGTACGATAAGCTTCGGGTGTATCTGCTGGAGCAGCTGGATATCAGGCTGCCGGAGCGAAAGAAGCAGGCGTCAGTGATAGAAAAGCCTAAAAAACCGGACATAAACAGAAAATGGTTTAAAAAAGAAAAACGAAAAGAAAATCGTGAAAAGTTAGATGACACCATGCTTATACACCCAGGCTCAGAGGCTGCACCAGAGGCTGCACCAGAGCCTGTACCGCGTCAGATACACCCCACTGTATGTCTGAGCGATTACAGGGAGCACCCACAGGGGATGCTTTTGTATGAGGGCATGGAAAACCGCAGTAATATAATAATAGACAAAGATTGTACGCGTATTGGTCAGGGTGACGAGGCCGATGCAGTAATAGGCAAGGATACAATAAGTCATTTTCATGCAGTTATAAACAGGGAAAACCAGGAATTTTATCTGGAGGATTTAAATTCCACAAATGGAACCTTTGTGAATAATGAGGTGCTCGCGTACAAGCAGAAGAAGCAGCTCAAGTCAAATGATATCATCAGATTTGCCGATGTTAAGTACCGGTTTGTATAATTGTTGCAAATAAGCTCCTTAAAATTTATAATAAGAAAAAAGTATTTAACAGGAAAATTAAGGAGACCCCACAGATTTGCAGAATATAAAAAGATTTGATACAAAACCATATATGACAATTGGCATAATAGTGGTAAATATAATAGTTTTTGTGCTGATGAGTTTATCAGGCAGCACACTTGATGCACAGTATATGGCTGCCCACGGGGCAATGTACCCTGAGTATATAAAGGATGGCCAGTATTGGCGGCTGCTCACTTCTATGTTTATGCATTTTGGATTGATGCATATACTTAACAATATGGTGGTTTTAGGCGCTGTCGGTCAGATAGTCGAGAAGGCTATGGGACATGTGAAGCTTCTGATTACATTTCTTGTGTCAGGCATGTGTGGAAGTGTATTATCGTACATTGTTATGCTTTATAATAATGACTTTGCGGTATCGGCAGGCGCCTCTGGGGCGATATTTGGTCTGGTAGGAGCACTTGTGTGGATAGTTATAGCAAACAGAGGCTTTTATGAAGGAATCAGCAAACAGCAGGCTGTATTTATGGTTATACTGATGATATACTATGGAGTTTCAACGCAGGGAGTGGACAATTGGGCTCATGGTGGTGGGCTTGCAGGTGGATTTGTTATTTCAATTGTTTTATATCGCAAAAAGAGATATAATAAATATAGTATCAACTAGAAATTAATGGTAGGAGAAGCTACATGAAGATAAATATTTATTATGGTGGAAGAGGCTTACTGGACGACCCGACACTGTATGTGATAAGCAGGATAGAAAATGTGCTAAAGGAGCTCCGCGTAAAGGTGGAGAGATACAATATCTATGAGCACAAGAATGAAATAGCTACATTGCCACAGACCTTCAGAGATGTAGATGGAATCATTCTCGCAACGACGGTTGAGTGGCTTGGTATAGGTGGATATATGCAGCAGTTTTTGGATGCATGCTGGCTCTACGGCGACAAAGAAAAGATAAGCAATACATATATGCAGCCTATTGTCATGTCTACCACATATGGAGAGCGCGAGGCAGAGACCACACTTTGCAATGCATGGGAGATACTTGGCGGTCTGCCGTGCTCAGGACTATGCGGATATGTAGAGGATATTACTACGTTTCAGCTAAATAAGGAGTACAATCTCATAATAGAAAAACGCGCGGAGAATCTGTATCGCACGATATCCCAGAAGATTAAGAGTCTGCCAACAAGCAATCAGGCAGTGAAGCAAAGTGTACTCAGGACACAGCAGCTCAACCTCACCCCACAGGAGAGCGAGCAGCTGTCGAAGTATGTGTCTGATGATACATATGTAAAGCAGCAGAAGGAGGATATCGAGGAGCTTGCAACCATGTTCAAGGACATGCTCGGGCAGCAGGCATCTACAGATGACATGCCATATATAAAGGAGCTTGAAGCACATTTTATTCCGCTTCGTGAATTCAAAGCCTGCTATTCATTTAATATAGAGGGCATTAAAAATCCATTATATATAAAGGAGGATGAGGATAAGCTGGATATACACTATGGCGAAGAGGATATAGTGGATGTATACGCCAAATTATCGAAGAGTATCATGGAGTCTATAATAGATGGTCACATGACCTTCCAGAGAGCATTTATGACCGGAGAAATGACAGCAAAAGGCAATTTCAAGACACTGCGCATGCTTGATCAGATATTTCCGTTTTAATGGGATTTTTGATTCTGAACAGTTACAAAATAATTATATATATGAGGTGACAAAGATGAAAGATGACAACTGTATTTTCTGTAAACTGGCAAATGGGGATATCCCGACCAATTCAATCTACGAGGATGATGATTTCAAGGTAATACTCGATGCAAGTCCTGCTACCAAGGGACATGCACTTATCCTTCCAAAGCAGCATTATGCAAATATTTTTGAGATTGAGGATGAGACACTTGCCAAGGCAGCAAAGCTTGCAAAGAAGATTATGACACACGAGAAAGATGTGCTTGGCTGTGAAGGCTACAACCTGGTACAGAACAATGGCGAGGTGGCAGGCCAGACAGTATTCCATTTCCATATGCACCTGATTCCAAGATATGAGTCAGATGACAACAAGAATGTCATAGAGTGGAATCACAAGGAGTTCACTGATGACGAGATGAAGAAAATCTGCGACGAGATGAGCATGTAGTAGTTATTATATATTATGATATGAGGGTCAAAAGGTATTTTGCCCCTCATTTATGATTAATCAGATTATTGAAAAACCAAAAGCCCGGATATGCAAATGTAGTTCATATTCCG
>ENA-OQEQ01000041-OQEQ01000041.1-human-gut-metagenome-genome-assembly--contig:-NODE-41-length-13143-cov-1.355409_pt1 | contig 13143 bp, 17 predicted proteins | sample MGYA00242799_ERZ504643 | MGnify/ENA primary metagenome ERZ504643 (study PRJEB26092, sample SAMD00036340) | human gut metagenome | host: Homo sapiens | study: EMG produced TPA metagenomics assembly of... | reverse complement strand
TCTGGGAAATTCGCTTATAAAACGGGATTTTCGTTTACAAAGCGGGAATCTCGTTTACAAAATGAGATTTTCATTTACAAAGAGAGACTCTTGGGTTACAAACGGGACTCTCGCTCTACATTTCACCGATAAAATATTTATAACAAATATTTAAGTGCAATTATACGTTCAAAATAAAACCTAAAATAATAGTAACTGCATAGTTATAATTAAAAATAATAAGAGGATTAACATGAGTACACGAGTAAGTTCAGCAACAAATCTTTCAGCAACATATTTTTATGAGAAATTTTTATTCAAACAACCGCGATGCCATGAAATCATCCAAACGCAAAGAATATAGTATTACAGAGCTCGCTTACGATGATTCAACTGCCCTGCACCGCGCCGCTAAAAAATTAAAGAACTACAAGTATTCGGACGACGAAAATACAGATAACATCCGCGGAACAGTCATGGCTCTTGTTGACACATACAAACAATTCCATTGATTCCGCCTCAAACAGCAGTTCAAGCTCCATGAAGCGTTACGCCAAGCAGCTCAAAAAGCTGGCAGGCAAATACAGCGACGAGCTTGAGAACATTGGCATCACAATAAACAAGGACGGTACTCTGAAAGCTAATGAGGAGCTTGTCAAAAAGGCCGACGCAGACACTCTTAATTCTCTGTTCGGAAATGACAATGACTTCACAAGCAGTCTGTATCGTGTCTCACGCCAGATGAGCAGCTCGTCATATGATGATTACTACACATCTCTGCGGGCAGGAAGCAATATAAATCTGACGGTGTAATTTTTATAATTTAATTTTAGCATTTCAACTGTAGAATTTCGACTTTGCAAAAGAATAATAGATAATAAATATTTGGCTGCCTTTTTCATAAAATAAAGTAAAAAAAAGACAGCCATCGTTCTGCTGTCTTTTAGGAGAAGGTATTTTTACTATGGGGTATAGCAAAAACTATATAATGTATTGGGGGTTTTTACGGTTATTATAGTATCATGATTGCAACGATAAGTGTTCACAAATTGCATAAAAATCGTGGTTCGTTTTTATGCAATTTGTATAGTACTTTAGTTGCATTTAATATTTTTCATATAGTGATTCTGCACAAAAGCATAGCTATTTTTTAAATATTATGTCCAACTGCTGTTTTGCTGTCCTCATCAAACAGTGCTTCAAACTCATCTCTTGTGATTTTCTCCTTCTCAAGAAGAAGTGCTGCACATCTGTCAAGCACATCGCGGTACTCTGCTATCATGCTCTTTGCCTTGTCGTACGACTCGTCGATGATACGCTTTACCTCGACATCGATTGCCGATGCTATGCCCTCACTGTAGTTCTTTGTGTGAGCGAGGTCTCGTCCGATGAAGACCTCCTCCTCATCATCGGCATAGCAGATAAGGCCGATATTGTCTGACATACCGTATTTGGTAACCATCTCTCTCGCAAGCTTGGTGGCCTGCTTGATATCCTGTGATGCACCTGTAGTGATATCGTCAAATACGAGCTCCTCTGCGACACGACCGCCTAAGTCTACTACGATTTCCTGAAGCATACGTCCCTTTGTGTTGAACATCTCATCCTTCTCAGGCAGAGGCATGGTGTAGCCTGCTGCGCCTGCTCCTGTAGGGATGATTGAAACTGTGTATACTGGTCCGACATCCGGAAGCAGATGGAAAAGGATTGCATGTCCTGCCTCGTGGTAGGCTGTGATGCGTTTCTCCTTGTCAGAGATGATACGGCTCTTCTTCTCAGCTCCGATACCAACCTTGACGAGGATTTTCTGATATCATCCTGTGTGATATATTCTCTGTTTTCGCCCGCTGCACGGATTGCTGCCTCATTCATCAGATTCTCAAGGTCTGCACCTGTGAAGCCTGCGGTAGTCTGTGCAATTTGCTTTAAGTCTACATCCTCTGCAAGAGGTTTTTTCTTGGCATGGACACCTAAAATTTCTTCTCTGCCGCCCACATCCGGTCTGCCTACTACAACCTTTCTGTCGAAACGTCCAGGACGCATGATAGCAGGGTCAAGTATATCCACACGGTTTGTGGCTGCCATGACGATAATGCCCTCATTGACACCAAAGCCATCCATCTCGACAAGCATCTGGTTCAATGTCTGCTCACGCTCGTCGTGTCCGCCGCCCATTCCTGTACCACGGCGTCTGGCTACTGCATCAATCTCATCGATAAATACGATACAAGGCGCATTTTTCTTGGCATCCTCAAACAAATCCCTCACTCGAGAGGCTCCGACTCCGACGAACATCTCCACGAAATCAGATCCTGAAATGGTGAAAAACGGTACCCCTGCCTCTCCGGCTACTGCCTTGGCAAGGAGAGTCTTACCTGTTCCCGGAGGTCCTACAAGAAGGACACCCTTTGGGATTCTTGCTCCAAGTCTGGTGTATTTTCCCGGATCACGAAGGAAATCAACTATCTCTGCAATCTCCTCCTTTTCCTCCTTTAAGCCTGCTACATCGGAAAACTTGATGTGGTTTTCCTCCTGTGTGGTGAGCTTCGCACGGTTCTTGCCGAAGTTCATCATCTTGCCACCGCCGCCCTGTGCTGCTGCGTTGTTGTTCATCACTGCAAAGAGTATGAACATGGCTCCGAATACCAAAAGATACGGAAGCAGTGTCATAATCCAGCTCTCAGCCGGAACATCCGCAACTGTATAGTCGGTGTACCCTGCTTTTGTCATGGTCTTTTCGATGTCGTTTACATCAGATACATAAAGCACCTTTGATGAGCCATCCTTGAACTTTACCTCCAGGCTTCCTGTCGGTATCTCCCTGTTTTGCACCACCTTTACACTCTTCACCTGATTCTTGTCAAGATCCTTCTCGAACTGACTCTGTGTGTAAGAGTTTGATGTGGCGCCGGCGCTCAGCCAGTACCAGATGCAGATTACTGCAAATACAATGATAATGTATACGCCCATTCCGCGCATACCGCTTTTTTGTTTATTCAATTTACTTCTCCTTTTTATTTTATTTCGCCCTCGACAAAGCCGATGTAAGGCAGATTTCTGAACCGCTGGTCATAGTCAAGGCCATAGCCTACCACAAACTTGTCAGGAATCACAAAACCCACGTAGTCTACATTTACATCATCAACCACACGGCGCTCAGGCTTGTCCAAGAGTGTGCAGATTGTGAGGCTCTTCGGGTTTCTTTTGGCAAGGAGCTTTGAAAGCCTGCTAAGAGTATTTCCCGAATCAATGATATCCTCTATGATGATGACATTCTCTCCCTCGATAGAATGCTCAAGGTCCTTTTTAATCTTGACATCGCCTGATGACTCTGTGCCTGAGCCATAGCTGGATACCGACATGAAATCCATAGTCATAGGCAGGTCAATTCTCTTTGCAAGCTCAGTGGTAAAGAATATTGAGCCTTTAAGTATACAGATGAGATATACTGACTGACCCTTGTATTTTTCTGTGATTTGCGCTCCAATCTCTGCAATTCGCTTATTGAGCTGCTCCTCTGTCAGGTAAACCGAAATATCATATTTCTTTGAAAAATCCATTTTGTTTTCCTCCGTAAAATGTGATCTTAAGTACTTTTTCTGTCTGTGGTGTGACAAGTGCGCTGCAGCCGGATCTGTATCCGATAATGGCATGCACCAGTGATTCATGGGCTATAAGCCACAGCCCCGCTCTCTGCTGTGCAGGGATTTTATCACCTGTAAATACCTGCTTCAGCTTCTTATGATGGCCCTCGTCATCCACAATTATATAGTCACCGGCTTTTCTTGTTCTTATTTCAAAGCCTTTCTTCATCTTATCATAATCAAACCATTTCGTATATGGTTTTTTGGGAATTTCGTCCATTTTACCATTAAAATCTTGTATACAAAGTGTGACATATGAGCCATCTGCCGAAAGCTTTATGTTTTTTTGCGCTCCCGTGGCACTCAGTGCCTCAAGCTCTTTTTGTGTAATGTGAATTTCTTCTTTTTCATCGTCACACCTTCCGGCGAAGAGTATCACCTCGCCAAATGATTTTTCCGCAATGATTCCATATGGCAGATTGATTTTTCTGCCAGACTGCTGCCCTGCAAGCTTCACAAGTGCACCGATATGTGTGCTCGTGATGTCCTTGAGCCGCCCTGACGCCAGATGTATGCACTCGCGCGCTACTCCGCTTTTTAATGCCGGATGCAGGCTCTCAAAGCGGCTGATTTCAAGTATCACCCTGCCTTCTTTTTTTGAAACCATGCTGTCACACGCCTCTTTTAGCTGCTGCTCGTAAAAATCATTCATCATCGCAAGCTGTCCTGCGCTCTCACTGATATGCTCTATCGCCCTGTCATTAATCTGCAAAAGCAGCGGAAACACATCATGGCGCAGCTTATTTCTGGAGTAGGCTGTGTCCGTGTTTGTGGCATCGGTGACAAAAGCCTGTCCGTTTTCCTTTAGATATTCCTCTATCTGTGCGCGTGTTGCCGATAAAAGCGGCCTGATATAGATGACACCGTTCTTCACGGAAACCGGATGCATGCCGGATAGTCCCTTCGCTCCGCTTCCGCGAATCATCTGAAAAAGAACTGTCTCCGCGTTGTCCTCCATATGGTGCGCAACTGCAACGACTACCTGCCTGCTGTTACCCTGCTTTTGTCTGCTGCATAGGCAGTGGCGACTTCCTTTTCAAACGCTTCATAGCGCAATATCCTGGCAGCCTCCTCCAGCCCGAGTCCATGACTTTTTGCATATTGCGGTACATCCACGGAATGCACATGACACGGTATGTTAAGCCTTTCGCAGAGATCTGACGCAAACCTCGCATCCTCCCTGCTCTCGGCACCTCTGATGCCGTGCTCCACATGTACTGCCTCCAGCGCAAAATCAAGCTCATCTGCGCACTGTCTTTTTATCTCATTTAACACCAGCAGAAGGCAGACCGAATCCGCACCGCCCGACAGCGCAACAAGCACCGTGCTGTGATTGTTTATCATCTTGTTTTCCAGAATATAATCTTTTGTCCGTCTAATCATTATTTTTCCCAGATTCCTATTGCAACTACCGTCATATCATCCATGGCATATCCGCCTGTGTCAAGCAGCACCCTGTCCAGAATTTCCTGTGCCAGCACACCTGCATTGTCACTTTTGACGCCTGCGATGATATCCATAAGCTTCCCCTGCCTGTCCTTTACATGCAGATATTCTAGCACACCATCAGTCACCATGACAAGAAAATCACCACTTTGAAGCGTATTTTTTGAATGTATGCTCTCCTGAACAGCATCGACTCCCGCAGGGAGGGATTCATTTTCTATAACACTTACCGTTTCCCTGATTTGATAAATGACGGTGCTGCGCCTGTTTTGGTCAGCTCAAGTTCTCCTGTGTACATGTCTATCGTGGCAAAATCAACCGTGGAATAGGACTCCTCTCCCGCCGATATGACCATTGCAGAGTTCATCAGCTTTAGGGCACTTTCCCTGCTAAAGCCGGCCTCTAAGAGCTTTTCAAGCAAATCCACAACCAGCGTGCTCTCAGCCTGAGCCTGCTTACCGGAGCCCATGCCATCGGATACGCACACATGATACATGCCATCATCCAGCTGAAGCATGCTGCAGCTGTCGCCATTTGCCTGAGAGCCTGTCTTCTTTTTGGTCGCCACTCCGGAAAGCGCATAGAACTGATTCTCCTCGTACAGCACAATAGATGTCCTCTCATCAGAGATTATTGAAACAGTCCCCTGCGCCTGCCTGAGCTTCATTCCCATGGCTCGCGAAACTGACTGTACATACCTTGAAATTTCAATCCCGCCATCTGCCTTAGTGCAGACATCTGCCTTTATACATATCTGTTGCCTTACATTCTCATAAATATGGGCATTTTCAACCTGTATACCTGCCTCTTTTGTATATACATAAACTCTTGAAAGACGCAGCCTTCTTTTTTATCAATGCATTTTTCAGCCCTGCACCAGCCCTCCATGAGCTCTGCCATAGCGTCAAGCTGTGCGGCTATGACGCGTCTGTTTTCCGTGAGACGCCTGTACCAGGCTTCATTTAGCTCAATACGGGCAAATGCCTCTGTAGCGGCTTCCACCATACGCGTGTAGTGCGGGCAGCCCTCCACATATCTGTTTTGCACAATTTCCTCTGTTTTCATACGATTGCGCACTGCATCAGCAAGCATTTTTATACTGTCGGAAATCGAAGCCCCGCTTGTCCAGCACACACTGCAGCCCTCACAGCATGCACAAAGTCTCCCCGTCACCTCAAGCTGTATTTTCTCGCTCTCATCAGGGATTTTATCTGCCGTACATTTTACAGCCATGACATTTGCAGTCGAAATAATGCCTGAAAGTCCTGAAACTGCTGTGGCAAATGCCTCCTCCCTGTCGGGCAGAAGTCCTGCTATGACCGGGTTTTCATCGTGTCCAAAAGCCCTTAAATATTCACATGCTCTGCATAGCGCAAAGGCTGCCGAAAACACAACAAGGCTCTCAGCTACAGCTAACACTATCTCATCCGTATCAGGCCTTCCAATAAATGCTACCGTCAGATTCATCACCGCCGTGGCACAGGCTGCTACAACGGCTGTTGTCAGACATCCGTTTTTTATTGCTTTTTCTCACGAAAAGCCTCACTCCAAAGCAAATCACCGCAATAATAAAGAGATACTTACATATCGATGGTATCGATATAAAGTATCCCATTCCAATAATTAATCCTATGTAAAAAATAATCGTACGAGCGTTGCTCAGACAATAAACTCCATACACTGCAGGTATCAGCGGATAACAATCCATCACACACACCAGTGTGGACGCAAATGCCATAAGCCCCCACATAGCTTTTTTTAAATTTGCAATCCTCATCTTTGCGCCTCCATCTTTTTTCAACGATTATATGTGGTCAAAAATGAAGGTTTTGACGAAAAAGCGCAACTATCTGTTCAAAAATTATTTGTCCTTTTCCTTGAAGATTATTTCATTGTCATACGCAAGCCCAAGCTTGCTCTTTGCCATATCCTCTATGTACTGGTCACTCTGCATATACTGCTGCATGCTTTCTATCTCATCAGCACGCTCCGATTCTTTAGTGTACTGCTTTTCAAGCTCCGCTTTTTGTGCGGCATATGTAGATTCCTTCTGCTTTAGCTGCACAACCTGGACTACCATAACCACAAGAAATGCTATAACTATGATGGAAACACTTAAAGTTCCGCCCCTTCTCTTTGCACGACGTTTACTCATTATTCCTCCTTAGGTGCTTATCTGAATATCCTGCCAAACATTTTATCTTTCTTTCCGGTCACCTCCGGTACCTTCGAATACGTAATCATGTCTATCTCACCTTCTATATCGGCTTCTCCCTTCTCAAGGTTTAGCCTGTTTACGTGAAGATCCTTGCCCTTTTAGGTCAAGCATGCCCAGCTCCGTCTCCAAAAGTATCTCTCCCACATCAAAGGAGAGCACATCCAAAATGCCTGTAAAGCTGCCTGTTCTGCGATTATTCAAGATAAGCTTATGACTCTTTGTGCCTGATATTTCTTCCATTTCCTGTCCCTCACATAATTTTTAATATGCTCCATAGACAGCCGCACATATACATGCCATCTGTGGAATCGCATATGTAAATATATGCCGGGATTCATGAAAATATAACCTATATATACTCAAAAAGATCTTTTGCTTCTTCCTTCTTTGTTGTGTCAAGGAGATTTAACACCTTAACCTTGACTGTCTTTTGTCCAAATGCTATCTCTATTATGTCTCCGACCTTGACATTTACAGATGCCTTTGCCGGTCTGCCGTTTACTGTGACACGGCCTGCGTCACATGCCTCATTTGCCACTGTACGTCTCTTTATCAGACGCGATACCTTCAAAAATTTGTCTAATCTCATTGTTACCTCTGTGTCTTACCTATAATAAATCAATTCATAACTATTACCCTGATTTCAGTGGATATAGCTAAAAATGGGCGGAGCCTTAAAGGCTTCACCCATTCTTCTACTCCGTGATAGTCTAACTTATTAGTTAAGAGAATCTTTTAAAGCCTTTCCAGCCTTGAACTTAGGAGCCTTAGATGCTGCAATTGTCATCTCAGCGCCAGTCTGTGGATTTCTTCCTGTTCTTGCTGCTCTCTCAGATACCTCGAAAGTACCGAATCCAACTAACTGGATCTTCTCACCTTTCTTTAACTCCTCTGCAACAACATCTGTGAATGCCTTTAAAGATGCCTCTGCGTCCTTCTTTGATACTCCGGCCTTCTCTGCCATAGCTGCAACTAAATCTGCTTTGTTCATGATAAAATTCCTCCTCTGGATTTTCATAATTTATATAATTCGAGCTGTATTCCCAAATTACCTACAAGAATATATATACTTGTTTTTATGGGGTTTGTCAAGGAAAATGCGCTATTTCCTAGGCTTTTATGTACTTTTACCATTCTTAAAACCTTACTTTTGAACTTAATAAAGAGGTTAATGTTGAAAGATAATCGGATATGTCCTTATTTGTCAGACTATTTTTGGAACTGTCAGAGGATTTATTGTTGGTTCCCCGTGATGAATTTGTACTCTGCGAGCTGCCGGTGGTGCTGCCCTGAGATGTACTTTGATTGTCCTTCTCATCTGCCCTCTCTGAGGCTGTCTCGGAAGGTGTCTGTGCGGTGGCTTGTGAACTGCCGGTGCTGTTAGTTTTGGTACCTGATGAATCACTGCCCAAGCTGTCCTTATTGTCGTTTATCGTAATCTGTATGGTGGCTTCCTTCGAGTTCACGTAAAGCGTCCTCGTCCAGGTGTCATAGCCATCGGCTGTTACCTTAAGCGTGTGTTTTCCGTATGTTATCTCAACCGGGCTCGTATAGTCGATCTCACTGCCATCGACATATATTTTCGCCCCCTGCACGTCAACCTCGAAAAGGATGCTGCTCTTTTTAGGACCCTCACCCTTTAAATCATTTAAATTTACCTTTGTAGTCTCTCCTCTTTTTATCTCAATATCCGTGCTGCCTCCCCAGCCATTGTTGGCCACAGCGAGCGTATAGCTGCCCTCCGGCACATCAAGCGACATATCCTTAGTGATTTCTGCAAATATCCTGTCTCCGAGCTGCAAAAAGCTGCCCTCAAACAGCGATGTATTGCTAAGCTGCAGTGTGCCGTGCCCTGTCGTGACAGAAATTGACACTATGTCCTTGTCAATCCCGACAACAGCCAGCTTATCCTGCGCCGTGAGGCTGTCAGTATCTATGACATCCGAGCCTGAAAATATCATGGTGCGCTCACCCAGCCTGTAGCTGCTATTTCCGATTTCAAGCACACTCTTATCCTTATCCACAGAAAAATTGGTTACTGTGTCGTTTGTCCACACCTTATCGGATTTTTGTATACGCTTTGCCTTGCCGTCTGAATCTGCCCCCGATATGTCAACCACATCACCCTGATGTATGTCTGAAACTGACATGTGATTGCCATATTTGTCGAAAAAGCCGGTGGTCAGCCCATAGTAATACTGATACTGCACTCCTGTCGAGTAATTGTATACCCTGATCGTCTCATTGGCACTGTTTATGTCCGATACTATGAGAATATCTGAACTTTTCTTAACGGACTTTCCGTTTTCCTCTGCAGCAGCTTTCAAACCGGACTGCGTGCTTTCTCCCACGGCCTCCGTCGTATCATTCATGCTGTTATAGAATTTTTTTACACCATCATCCGTGTCCTGTTTTCCACATGCTGCAAGTGACAGCACAAGCATGCATACCGTGCAAAATAATCTTTTGAATTTCTTCATCTGTATTTCCTTTAATAGCTGGCTTTAAACTTTTTTTCTACAATAATAATATATCGTATAGTCATTTACTTTTCAATTAAATTCACTATATATATGCATTACTGCTTACACTATGGCATGCAGGGCATGCAGATACTCCTCGCGCTCCCCGCTTAGCTGTATGAGCTGTGCAAGCTTATCCACATCACGGTCGCATACCCATGACTTGCGCGAGTTGCTATAGTGATTGCAGAGCTTACAGAATTTTTCAGGAAACAAAAGCAGTGCTTGAAGCAGTCTCATTGATGTATCATCAAGACTTCTTACGCTGCAATAGCTGTCAAGAATTGCATCTGCAACCGCTGTATCCCAGTGGTTTTTTTCGAGCATCTTGCGCATGTACTCCGCAAGATCAGTTTCCGGATATCCCGGATGCATGGTCTCGAAATTGACAGGGAGCCATCTTCCGGACTGTGTATACACGATATTGTGCTGGTTGAAGGCTCCGTGACAGTATATCGGAACCGACGTTTTACTATTTTCCAGCTCACACAATATTTCCGCCGATTTCTGCCCCTGCTCTAAGAATCTCTCATAGCATTCATAAAACAGATGCTCAAAGGCATTTGTCTTGCTGCGACGCATTATGTAGTTTTTAAGCTTTACTATCTGCGCACATTTGCGCTGAGCTTTTTCATGCAGGCTTTCTACCTCAATATCCAAAGGCAGAGGATACTTTTCCAATATATTGTGCAGCTGCGCTAATGCCCTGCTGCCGCCACGCATATCATCTAGGCTGTCCGTGCTGCACTCTCTGCCTGCTCTGTAATCCTTCAATATGTATGCGTCCTCACAGTTATCCCGCGATATGATACACTGCTCCTTTGTCTGTGATATCTGCTCCACATCCATACCGTTTCTCTGGATAAATGCCAGCGTATCCCGCAGGGTGCATGCCCTTTGCTCATGCCCTCTGTACGGCACGAGCAGCTTCTGCCCGATGCCTGTGTCACATATATATGCTCCTCTGCCCTTTATTATCCTGCTTACTGTAAGCTCATATTTTTCCAAAGCCACTTCCGGCTGATTATACAAAAAAATCCCCCCTCATATGATTAATGCACCATAACTATTCAGATGCTTTTTAATCATATGAGAGAGGTTATTATTTTATTCGCAAGCTCCTTAAGTTTTTGTGCTTCATTGAGCGATGGGTCATCAAGCACCTGCTCATAAAGTCTGTCCAGGATATCGCCAAGCTTCGGTCCCGGCTCTACTCCCATTTTAATCAGGTCGCTGCCATTTATCTTCATTTCCTTTTTGGATACACACTGGCGGTCTGCGAGGATTTTCCTGTATACACGCTCATATTCTGCGATGTATTCAAGCTTTTCTGCTCGCCTATACATGCTCTGTCCGAGTGTATCGGCTCTTTTCACCTCAAATAACAGCGGAAAAAGCTCTGTTCCTATGCGGCTCATGGCACGCCTTACATTGCGCTCTGTGATGGCCGGACGGTCATCATGCTCTTTTACGAGCTTACAGCAGCAGTCTGTAGTCCTGTTGTCAAACTTAAGGCGCCTGAGTATCTTTCTTGTCATATCAGCTCCCACAACAGGATGCTTCTTGAAATGATTCTGGCCTTCCTCGTCTGTCGTAATGCACACAGGCTTTGCCACATCATGAAGCAGCATGGTAAGCCTTAGGATTTTGTCCGCTCGCACATGCTCCAATGTATGAAGCGTATGCTCGCCGACACTGTACATATGGTGCTTATTGTGCTGAGGTGTCTGCATCATCACATCAAACTCCGGCATGAATACCGCTGTGAGTCCAAGCTCATACAAATCTCTCATCATCTGCGGATGATCTGATGTCAGAAGCTTCACAAGCTCCACCTGGATTCGCTCTGCGCTGACCTTTGACAAGGCAGGGGCAAGCTCTTTTATGGCTGCTTTAGTCTGTGCCTCTATATCAAAGCCAAGCTGGGCTGCAAATCGCACCGCACGAAACATCCTGAGTGCATCCTCACTGAACCTGTCGTGCGCACAGCCCACACATCTGATCACATGTGCTTTTAAATCTCCTATGCCGTCAAATTCATCGACAAGACCCATCCTATGATTATACGCCATAGCATTGATTGTGAAGTCGCGCCTCTCAAGGTCAAGCTTCAGATTGGAGGTAAAGGTAACCTCCTTTGGATGGCGTGCATCCTCGTACTCTCCGTCTATCCTGTAGGTGGTGACCTCATAGCCCACATGCTCCAGCATGACCGTGACTGTGCCATGCTGGATGCCTGTGTCTATCGTATGGTCAAATATCGCTTTGACCTGCGCAGGCTTTGCAGATGTGGTGATATCCCAGTCCTGCGGTGTCCTGCCAAGGAGACTGTCACGCACGCATCCACCTACCGCATATGCCTCAAAGCCATGCTCGTAGAGCCTGTCTATTATGAAGTTGACATTCTGCGGTAAATCTATGCGCATCGTTTAGTTCTCCTTTTAATATGCCTTACCCCAGTATACGAGCTTATGCGCCGGCTTTCCACAGCATACGCATACGTCGGAAATCTGCTCCTGGTCACCAAATGGCATACAACGGCTTGTAACTGTTGTATCCTCTTTGATTTTGTTCTCGCAGGCCTCGTCTCCACACCACATAGCACGGATAAAGCCAGGCTTTGTCTCTGCGATTGCCTTGAACTCATTGTAGTCGTGTGCATCGTTTATATGGCTTGCAAGGAATGCCTTTGCCTTCTCGAGCATGTCATTCTGCATTGTCTCAAGTACCTCTGCGAGCTTCTCATTTACCTCATCGAGTGAGACAACGATTTTCTCTCTTGTGTCTCGGCGGACGATAACGCACTGGTTTTTCTCGATATCCTTTGGTCCAATCTCGATACGTGTTGAGATTCCCTGAACCTCCTGTGCTGCGAACTTCCAGCCAGGTGTCTTGTCGGTTGCATCAATTTTCACGCGGAAATCTTTTGAGAGCTTGTCCTTGAGGTCGTATGCCTTGTCAAGGACGCCGTCCTTCTGCTGCTGGATTGGAATGACCATAACCTGTGTTGGTGCAATCTTTGGTGGAAGCACGAGTCCTGAGTCATCTCCGTGAACCATGATGATAGCTCCGATAAGACGTGTTGAAACTCCCCATGATGTCTCATGACAGTACTGTAATTTATTGTCCTTGTCTGTGTACTGGATGCCGAAAGCCTTAGGGAAGCCGTCACCAAAGTTGTGTGATGTTCCTGACTGGAGTGCTTTTCCGTCATGCATGAGTGCCTCTATAGTGTATGTAGCCTCTGCTCCGGCGAACTTCTCCTTGTCTGTCTTTCTTCCCTTTACCATAGGGATTGCAAGGTATTTCTCACAGAAATCCGCATAGATGTTTA